>ERZ773162.2368-NODE-2368-length-12094-cov-22.640668_pt1 | contig 12094 bp, 8 predicted proteins | sample MGYA00511113_ERZ773162 | MGnify/ENA primary metagenome ERZ773162 (study PRJEB29015, sample SAMEA2737807) | human gut metagenome | biome: human gut; feature: human-associated habitat; material: faeces | place: China | collected 2012 ... | reverse complement strand
TAAAGAAGTTGCCCGTTTCAAAAGAGAATTTGATGTAATGAATGATCTATCTTCTCCATACATACTCGAAGTTTACTGCTACAATCCAGATAAAAATGAGTATATTATGGAATATATGGATTATACACTGGACGGATATATCGCTGCTCATAACTCCACCTTAACAATTGTACAGCGAAAAGGAATTGTCCAACAAATATTACGTGCCTTTGATTATCTTCATTCAAAAGGACATCTACATCGTGATATAAGTCCTAAAAATATTTTGATAAAAGAGTACGATGATACTCTTGTAGTGAAACTTTCAGATTTTGGACTTGTAAAAATTCCTGATAGTACGCTAACAACGGTTAATACAGAGTTCAAGGGCTATTTTAATGATCCTGCACTGGTTGTCGAGGGGTTTAACACTTATGGCATAGTTCACGAAACTTATGCGCTCACCAGAGTTATTTATTTTGTAATGACAGGCAAAACCAATACAGAAAAAATTACGAATCAGAATTTACGAGCTTTTGTTGAGAAAGGATTGAACCCGGATAAAATCAAAAGATTTCAAAATATTCGCGATATGATTTCAGCATTTAAGGCCATATAAAAATGCCGGACGCAGAGGCAATACAGCCCCCGCGCCCGGCGTTTTGCTTATTCGTCTGTGAAGTGGAACCGCTGCGCCGCAAAGTCGGCGTCACTCATGGTGTCCAACTTATCGGCGGTCTGGCAGGCCAGCGCTGCCATTTCCTTGTCCATGTCCGGCAAAGCTGCCCGGAGATTTGCCGCCGTCCTGCGGCGGTCGGCGTTGTGGTACAGACAGATCAGGTTTTCTTCTTCCACGGTGAAATACATTCCTCATACCTCCATTTCTTTTGATTTTTCCCGCGCCGGGGGCTTCTTTTTCTGCTCCTCCTTGGCGGCGGCAAGCTGCGCCCGGATGGACGGCTTCTTTTGTTTCTGCGTTGTCTTTTGGGTCTGCTTGGGCTTTTTGGCCTCCGCCTTGGTTGCCTCGGCCACATCCAAAAGGGAAATCTGTTCCCCGGCTTTTGCCCTTGCTTCCAGTTCCTCCATAGACGGGGCGTTGTTCATCATGCCGTCGATCATGTTGTAGTTCTGCTCGGTGGACATTTCCGCCGTCTTGATATGGCTTTCTGGCTGGGCGGGGATGGCAAAGGCTCTTGTGCCGTTTGCCATAATAAGATACCTGCCGTCCTCCGACTGGTGGTGGAATCCATACCCGGCGGCCTCCATCTGTTCCCGGCTCCTGTCGGTCAGATAGAAACGGCCTCTCGGCGTCTGGATTTGTTCGCCGGTCATGCACTCGTCCGGCGTGAGCTGCTTTTCCGGCTGGGCGAAAAACTCCGGCACCTGCCGGTAGTCGGCCCCCTCGTCCACATAGTAGGCGGTCTGTTTTCCATCCTGCCGGAACACCACAATATCCCCCATCGAGAGGGAATGTCCCTTGTAATCGGCGGGATGTTCCATGTTGAAGCGGCGGTAAATCTCGTCCAGTGTGATGTCCTTGTCCAGCGGCGCGGAGTAGATAAGCTGGTAATTCTTCCTGTCCACCGAAAGCCCATCCGCCTGCAATTCCTCATAGGAACGATAGCGGAAGTCGCGCCCCTCCGGGCCGGGCGGCACTTGGTAGATGGAAAAGTTGGGCTGCGCCGGGGCCTCATAGTCAGAGGCAACATATTCTTCCACCGTCAGCCCGGCAGTGGCGGCCTCCTGTTCCAGCTCTGCCTCGATCTGTTTTTTGTAGTCCTGCAAGCTCTGGTCGAAGTCGGCAAGCTGCGGCGGCTCCGGCAAGTGGTACTGGCCCTGATTGAGAAGCGGGCGGCACTCTTTTACATAGTCCAAAACCGCGTTGAAATAAGCGGTCTGTTCCGGCGTCAGGGTTTCCCCGGATCGCAGGGGACGCCGGGCCTCCTGCTCCATAGTGGCCAGATTGCAATGCAGCTCCATATATGGGACGAACTCATGCAGCAGCATATCCCGCTGGGCCTTGTCCGCCTCCCATGCCTCCGGCCCCTCATGGTGCAGCACATGGTTTTTCCAGCTTTCATCCTGTGCGTAGTATTCGTGATAGCCCCGGATATGCTGGATCAGGGAACCGTCCCCGTCGCCAAAGTCCTGCCGTCCCTCGTAGCTGTCCGGCTGGCCCTGCATGGTAAAATCAATGCGGAACTTGGTCTTGTCGTACCAATGGCCCGTATAGCCCGGCTGCTCCCGTTCATGGCGTCTGGCGCTGTCCAGCTCCTTAAAAACGGCCTCGGCTTCATGCAGCGGCATTTGCTGGCCGTCTTTCAGATGGGGGCTTTCACTCCAAAGGATCGTGACAACTGGCTCCGCTGCCGGATTCTGGGCGATCTGCCGCTTGGCGTTTGCAACGGCAATCTCACTTTCGATCTCGCTTTTCACAAAGGAATCCATCTGGCCCTTTTGCAGCTCATAGCCCTGTTCACACAGGCGGTTGATAAGCCCGATTACCTTGTCGTTATCGCCCACGGCCTCGGCATAGGCCACGATCAACTGCCGTTCCTCGCTGCCCAAACGCGGGGCGTTTTTCTCTGCCAGTTCAATCAGAGCGGCAGCCCGGTCAGCCGGGGACGCCTCCGGCATGAACGGCTTTCCATTCAAAAGGCCGTCGATCCCATTCCACGCCTGCGGCTGGGGAATGGCGTTGGCCTGTTCGGTTGCTTCCAGAAAATCATCCAGCCCGTCGCCGGTCAGGGGTTCTATTGTCCCAGCCGGTCGCTCATGGATGGCAAGGATTTCTTTTCCGGCTTCCGCAAGGGACAGGTCGGGATTGTCAAGCTGGCCTCCGTCCAGTTCTTTGTAGTCGGGACCGTACAGCGTGTAATCGTAGCCGGTTTCTGATGTCTGGATATACAGATATTCGCCGCTTTCCAGACGGTAGGCGGCCTCCTGCGGGGCTTTGGCCTGTTCCAGCGTTCCATCCCCGGCAATGGTAAAGCCCTGCGCCTGCGCCGCCTCCTTGGTTCCCTGCGACACTTCGCCGGTGGATTTCAAATCCGCGTCAATGAGGGTTTGCAGCATGGCTTTTACGCTGGCGGTCATTTCCTGCTGTTGCTCCGGGGGCAGCTTGGAAAATACGCTGTCCGGGTCTGGCTGCTCGGCGGCCTGTTCCAGCGGTGCGGCCTGCGGCTGCTCCTGCTGGGCCTGCCGTTCTTTCTGAAGCTGGGCAAGGTGGCCGTCAATGGTGGTAATCAGTTCATGGGCGGTGGCCCGGATGGTTTCAAGGGAGGCTTTCAGCTCTTTCAAGTCCTTGCCGGAACTCCAACCGGCCACATAGCCAAAGGAATAATCGGAGGTGTCCAGCCCGTAGTGCTGGCAGACGGCATAGGCCACGCTTTCGGCCTGCACTTCGCGGGTGCGGCTGTCGGGACGGTCGGCCTGCTCAATGGCCGGGGCTTCCGGGTCGATGGCGTGGAGCTTGGAATGGGCGATCTCGTGGATAGCCGTCTTTAGGGTCTGTAATTCGCTCATGCCCTCCTGAATGGCGATCCGCTTTTCCGTCAGGTGGTAGTAGCCGTGGGAACCGCTCGGAATGTCCTCAAAACCAATGGGAACCGGGGAGGTCTGTTCCAGCGCCTTAAAGAATTCCCCGTAGCGTTCCACGCTGCCGGTCAGTTCTTCCACGCCGATAGAGGGCAGCGGTTCTCCCTCGGTCTGGCTCACATCAAAGACGGAAACGATCTTAAAGGCCGGAACCTGTATTTCCTGTACTTCGGTAACAGGCTTTCCGTCTTTTCCCATCACCGGCCTGCCCTGTGCGTCCAGCTTTTGCACTTCCTTTTTTGCCTTGAACGGGGCCGGGGCCAGTATCTTGATGGCCTTTTCGCCTTTCTTCACATTGCGGTGAAAATCGTCCCGCCACTTGTTGTAGCCTGCCACAAGCTGTCCGCCCTGCATGGCGATCAAGAGGGTATTGTTGAAGCTGTAACTGTGGAACTTGGACATGGTGGTGAGATAGGCTTTGTAGCGTTCACTCTCGAAAAGCTCCTGTATGCCGGTTTCCAGCCGGTCGGTGATCTCTTTCATGCGCTCGGCGCTGTTCTGGCCGTTTAAGAGAATGGGGGTGACAGGCTGCGGGGCCTTTGCGGGGGTTGCCGCCTCCGGCTGCACCTTGCTTTCCTCCCGCAGAATTTCCGGCGCAGGATAGGCCATCACCCGGTATTCCTCCGGCACTGGCTGGCCCTCATGGACGCGCTGCCATTCGTCGCTGGTTCGCAGGATATAGCCGTAATCGGTAAAGGTTCCCTGTTCCTCGTTGGCGATAAAACTTCCCAGCCGGTCGGTGTCAATGGCCGGTTTCCACGGGTCGGGAACGACAAACAGCCCGGAATCATTCAGATAATATTCCCCCAGACTGCGGTTGTCCTTGGCGTTGATTAAGACAAAACAATCGGTGTTTTCAGCGTAGTCCAAAAGCTGCCCGATGGTCTGCATTTTCGCCGGGGACTGCATGACGGCGTTCAGCTCCGCAAGCTCCACGGCGTCCAGCTTTTGAAGCTGGGCAGCAAGGAAGTTCAGTTCGTCCACGCTGGCTGTCTTGATTAAGTCCTCCGGCAGTTCCAGCGGTTTTCCCTCCGGGGCGGAAAAGTCGCCAATGAACAAGTCCTGCTGGTTGTCGGCGGTGATATGGATTTCCTTTAAGGTTTCCTGTACCTGTTCGGCGGAAGTCGGCAGGGAAAGCCAGTACCCATGCGGCCCGCCGGTCTGCGCCTCGGCGCGGTTATCAAGAAAAATGGAAAATACTTCGTTCACGGGTTCCCTCCTTTCCGGGGTGGCTGTGGTCTGTTGCGGCTGTGCGGCTTCCTCCTGTGTGGGAAGTGCTGCGGCTTTTGCCGGTTCCTCCCCCTCGATGGTATAGCCGGGGAGCAGGCAGCCATTGACCTTAAAACAGTCGGCGTATTCCTTGGGGATGGCCGGGGAAATTTCGGTAAAGTAATGGTCGTGGGCTTTGATCCGGCCATTCAGGTACTTGTCCAGTTCTTCCCGGCTGGAAAAGACTTTCCGTTCCTGTCCGGCGATCTTTTCCATCGGGTTTCCGTGGGGTGCGTTGGTATAAAGACCCCAGCGGAGCGTCCACGAGTAGGGGACGGATTTTTGGGCGGCGCTGTCATACCGGGTGTTCTCGGAAATGGAGTAATCCATCTGGTAAACCATGTTGCTGCGGATATGGCGGTATTCGTCCGGGGCCTCCCACTGGTTTGCGGTGTGGGTGACGGGAAGCGTCCGGGCATATTCAAGGGCTTTGTCCAGAAACAGGGTTCTTCCGGCCTGTTCCTCCCATGCGGCGGCCTGTTCTTTCAGGCGGTCAAACACTTCCTGTTCTGCGGCGGCGCTTTCCGCCCGCAGGGAAAGAAGCTCCGCAAGGGGCAGCTTTACCATTTCGGAAAGATCGGCCTTGCCGCTTTCAAAGTAAATCCGACGCTCGATCCGCATAGTGCTGGCCGGTTCTAAATCGTCGTGGTCGTAGGAGCTGTAAGACATTTTGGGTTCACATCCTTTCTATGGCGGTGATCTGATACAAGGGGTTTGGGGCTTCCCCAAAGAGAAAATCCCCGGCCCGGCAGGTGCGCCGGGTCAGGGATTTTGCCGGGAGTGTGGCTACACTCCCTATGCTTGCTGTTTTTAGTTCTTGCCCCTCTGTTCCACGCGGTAGTTTACATACTTGCCGCCGGTATCGGCCAAAAGCACCGTCCCGTCATAGGTTTTGCCGGTTTTCATGGAGCGCAGGCCCTTTACCTTTGCCTTTCCGTCTTTAAGGAGCGCGGCGGCGATTTTCGGGGTGAACGCCTTGCCCCGTTCCTCAAAAAATCGGTCATTCTTCCACATGACAAACTGGCAGCTTCGGTTTCCGCAGTAGTAGTTCTTTTTGCCCTCGTAGACGCTTTCCCCGCAGCGCGGACATTTGCCGATAACCACACGCTCGGCTTGAAACAACTTCTGCGCGTCCTCGCTGATCTGAGAGTAGTTTGCGATCAGGCCCCTTGTCATTTCTGCAATGCCAGCCATGAAGCCCTCCGGGTCGGCCTGCCCCTTGGCAATGGCCGTCAGCTCTGTTTCCCACTGTGCCGTAAGCTGGGGAGAGGTCAGCACCTCCGGCAGCACGCAGGCAAGGTTGTGGCCGTCCTTGGTGGGAAGTAGCTGTTTGCCCCTGCGCTCCACAAAGCCCATCTGCACCAGCTTTTCTAAGATGGAGGCGCGGGTGGCCGGGGTTCCCAAACCTTGGCGCTCGGCGTCCTCCGGCAGATCGTCCGCACCGGCGCGCTCCATAGCGGAAAGGAGGGTATCTTCTGATACATTTTGTCAAGGTGGTTTTAAGAAATTTTCCCGCAATCGTTCATAATAAGCCGCTTGATTTTATCGCTCATAGTTTCCTTGCTGGTGGTGCTGAAGTGGATTTTCACCCGATAGGTCGTGTTTCCGATTTTCTTCACAATATCGGGCTGTTCTGCTTCCTTTACGGTCAGAGGGGAAGCGGTTGCGGGGGTGCTGCGGTTGCTGGTGTCGTTGTTCATAGGCTCTCCTTTCCATGAGAAAAGCCCCATGCGGTCATACATGGGGCGGTGGTTTTGAGGTTGAAGTGGCGAAGTGGCAAGGTATCTGGGTTTTGCCACTTGGATTTTGCCAGTTCACTTTTTTAGGGCGTGATACCATGCTGCGCCGATACGCTTTGAGGTAATGCGCCCGTCAAGGTTTTTCTTTGCCGCCCGGACAGTACGGGCAGAAATCCCCGCGTCGGCTGCGGCTTTCTCTATGTCCTCGCTGGCAAGCTCTTTTCCGTCTGCCAGTAGGTCAAGTATCAGCTTTTCAGCCTGTTCGGTTTTGGTGGCGTTGTTGCCGCCCGCGCCGGATAGCAGTTCGTCGGCGGTTATATCATATTCGCCTATCCACTCAAAGCCTGTTTCCGGGTCAAGGCAAAAGGCAACGGGCTTTCCCTCCGGCGCAAGGGAAGATTTGTCGTGAATGATAACACGAACATTCGGCTCACGCTTCACGCGCCCGATTAAAAGGACGCTCCTTGCTGCGGCTCTAAAGTCGATAGAACCTAAGCCCCTGTATGCGCTCTGTCCTCCGGCAGCTTTGTTGAGGTGTCCGATAAGGATAACGGCGCACCCGGTACGCTCTGCAACTTCGGCAAGGCGGCGAAAAATGGGGCGCACCTCGTTTGCTTTGTTCATGTCGGCTTTGTCGCCCATATACGCCTGTATGGGGTCAAGGATAATCAGACGCGCCCCGTTCTGTATGATTGCTTTCTCTATGCGCTCGTCGGACAGGGTAAGCTCCCGTTTTGCTTCATCAATCACAAGCACCCGGTCAAGGTCTGCGGCGGCTTCTATCAAGCGGGGCTTGACGGTATCGCCCAAACCGTCCTCGGCGGTCTGATAAATCACTTGAAACGGCTGTATAGGCTTCATGCCCGGAAGCGTCCCGCCAGTGGTACAGGCAGCGGCAAGGCGCAGCGCAAAGGTGGTCTTGCCCTCGCCGGGGTTGCCCTGTACTATGGTTACTTTCCCAAAGGGGATATACGGCTCCCATAGCCATTCAACGGTCTGTGTGTCAACCTCGCTCATGCGGATAATTTCAACGGTTTCTTCCTGTTGCGGCTCACGCAAGCCATAGACAGCTTCGCGCAGATATTTTCCGTCTGTAATTTCCTCTTTACGCTGTAAAACCTCGTTCCAGTCTTTGAACAACGGTACAAGGCGATTGACGGTGTAGCCTTGGGGGATAATGCTGTTAAGGCGGCTGCAAGCGTCTGTCCCGGCTTTGTCGCTGTCAAGGCAGAGATAGACGGTCTTGATATTCGGACGGTCAGAGAGAAAACGCAGCAGGGCTTTTTCACTCACGCCGCCCAATGACAGATAGCTTTGTTTCTGCCATTCCTTTTTGAACAGGCAGAGGAAAGATAACAGGTCAATGGGGGCTTCAAAGACAAAAAGCCTTTCGCCCTCGCCCCGGTAGCAGAAGTTAAAAGTCTTGTCGCTGCCTTTCACATCAAGCCGGAAGCTGCCCACCGTTCCCCGTTGGTGGGCATATCTCGGTATGCCGCTTTCATCTCTGCCGACAAATACGGCGTTATGGTGGGCGGCTTCCTCGTAGAGATCGCCGCAGGAAAAGAAAAAGCCCGACACATCTTCATCAATGCGCCGGGCGGCTGTAAGGTAGTTCCTCGCTGTTTGGTTGTCGGGGCTTTTGGGTGGTAGTCTGAATTGCAGATAGACGGGTGGGGGTGCTTCGCCCCGTTCGCCTATCAGCATTTCAACGGCTTCAAGAAAACTTTTGCCGTAAAACTCCATGACAAAATCAATCGGACCGCCGCCTTTGCTCTGGCTGTGCCGATACCATCTGTTTTCTCTGACCGTCAAGCTGTCGTGCCGTTTCCAACGGTACTCCTGTCCGGCGCGTTCAAGCTGTTCGCCCTGGGCTTGCAGGAATGATACAAGGTCGGTCTGATTTGCCCGGTCAATCTGTTCTTTGGTGTAGGTCATAGGGAAATATCCTCCTTTTTGCGTCTTGGTGTTTGGTGTGTCTGTTCCTGTGTGCGCTGCTCGGCTTGCTCTACAATATCAATGCACTTTCGGATTTGCTGTAACTCCTTAACCTCGCTGCGCTTTGTTTTCAGTTCTTCATATTCGCCTGTGGATTGGGCTTTCAGTTCGTCAAATTCTTTCTGCCACTCGGACACCTTGAAAGACTTTGTACCCTCCGGCAGATTTGCGTGCAGGAAACGGTTGGCGGCGTTCCAGATAATGAGGTCGCTTTCGTGGGCTTGCTCAAATTTTTCTCTCTTTTTGCCCCATCCGTTTTTCAGCGTTTTCAGTTCATCGTGAATGGGCTTCAAGCGGTTGTAGTTGCTGCCATGCTCGATAAACTTTTCCAATGTCCTCATGCGCTTCTGCTTGGCAACAACGCTTGTATTCAGCCGCTTTGCTTCTTCATCAACAGAGGAAAGGGCAGCGTCCAAATCTTCAAGGGTAGCAATGCCCTTGCTTTGCAGATAGACAATCGCCTTGCTGATTTTTTGCAATTCCCCGGCAGTATGCTGTTGCTGCCAGCCCTGTGAATACTTCCGGCTTTTCTCTCGTTCAATGCTCAAATACCTTGTAAGCAGCGTGGCAATATCGGGAGAGTGCGGGGCAGCTTGCAGTTGCTTCTTAGCGGCGAAAACCTCCGCAAGCCATTCTTTCAAGCTGTCGATATAGCCCCGGATTTCCCGCATAAGTCGGTTGGTCTTTTGTATCATGCGGTTGATTTCTCCCTTGTCGGTGGCTATGCCTTTCTTCTCCATTTGGGAAGCTGCAACACCCATGTGGACGGTGGGGAGTTCCTCAATACCACGCTCTGCATGGCTGCGGTGGTCGATACGCTCCGCGCTGCCGCTTCGCTCTAAATAGTCGTTGGCAAGGTCAGCCCACGCCTTGCGCCATAGGTCGGCGTTCTCCTGCCTGTTCCAGTCCATAAGGTCAACCTTGCGCGTCTTGTATCTGCCGCTTGGCAGCTTTACGCGCTCCCCATTTTCGTCAAGGACATATTCCTTTTTTGACTTCGCCGCCCATGTGCCTTTTTCATCAAGGGGGCGCATAGTCAAAAGGATATGAGCGTGTGGGTTGCCGTTGCCTGTGTCGTGGATATTGAAGTCGGCGCACATTCCTTTGGAAACAAATTGAGAGGAACAGTATTCCCGGACAAGGCGGGTCTGTTCCTCTCTTGAAAGTTCAACAGGTAGGGCGATTTCGATTTCCCTCGCAAGCTGTGAGTTATTCGATTTTTCGATTTGCTCCACGCTGTTCCATAGAATAGAACGGTCAGAGAAAGAGGGTGGGGCATGGGGCGGCAGCATGATTTCAGAATGAACAACGCCGCCTTTTCTTGTATAGTCGTGGGTCAGTCCGTCCCACTCGTTTGTCAGCTTCTCTCCGGCGCGGTAGGCTGCTGCGGCTACGGCAGATTTGCCCTTTCCCCGGCTGACAATCTTAATGCTGCAATGGTAGATTGCGATAGTATCACCTCCCGATACGGTCAACAAAACCCCATGAAAGTGAATAGCTTGCAAAGCAAGGTGTTCGCTTTCGTGGGGTACACAAAAGGGTAGACAGCGCAAGCTGTCGCAGGGAAAGTGTAGGTTTCCCTGTCGCGGCGCAAGCCGCCAATCTCTGCACAAGGCAATAATGCCCGGTGCGGAGATAAAGCCCTCGGCAGAGCGCACACGCCCGTTAGGGTGTATAAGTGCGCCCTTGTGTGCAAGGGTAATTCTTCGGTGTCGCTTCTCCGGCTCGTTTTCTCAAAAACTCCTGCGCTTTGTCGCTGAAAACCGCGGTGTAGAGGAAGTCGCGGGCTTCCTGTTCTGACATATCAATGAGTGCCGGGACAAGGCTTTCAAGGTAGCCGCCCCGCGAACAAAGACGGTGGTTGCGCTCCTTGCGCTTCTCAATGGCAAGTTTGCGGTCAAGCATTTTGTTCCTGTTCTCATACTGCCGGATTTTCTTCTGTGTCAGTTCCATTTCGGCGTTACATTCCTCGATGGTGGTCGGTGGTTTTTTCTTCGACATGGTAGCCCTCCTTTTTGATTTTTAGTAAAAGAAAAGGGCGGCTACTTCGGTTTGGAAATAGTCGCCCTGTTGGGGAATTATGTTATTGTTATTTGAATAATATTATTCTGCCGCGTCTGTGTTACTTTTATCTGCTTTCTTCATTTTCAAGGAGCCCAAAATAAAGACAGCTCCGAAAATGAAACAAAGGACAGACCAGATAGCAAGGTCAGAGAAGCTACCGTAATTTACAATTCCCAGCAGTCCGCCCAACAGATAGAATACTCCGGCAACAATTCCGCCGCCTTTGCTCTTTCGGGTTGCTACTCCAACGATGCCTGCAATCAGCATACAGAAAGCAAGCAACATTCCTGATGTTCCGCTTACTTCGCCGTTATCTGCTAAAGCATTTCCTAATCCGGCAGCGCAAGATTGAAAAGCTACTAAAACAAATAAAACCATGCTGATAATTCCGATTACTAATTTTGCCGTTTTCATGTTGCACACCTCATCTCGTTACGGATTTAATGTAATTACCTCATTTGCAAAATCTTCGCCCATAAAATCATCAGCATCGTATGCTCTAAACAGGACTTCGATTTCTTCCACTTCGGTAATTCCGTTTTCCTCTAAAGTTGTATCAGACCATGCCATAGAACTAAATGCACATTTTCCGGCAGAAACAGAAGTTGCATAGAATGGGTCTGCCATAAAGCCGTTTACAGATGCGTCATCAACGCTGAACATTACCGTTTTGTCTGTCTTGTTCAGCAAGAACAGATTGGCAGTATAGCCCCATATCTCATCATCTTCATAGCCTGTTACGATAACAGTAACATAATCATTATCGATAATCACATTATCAGTAGCCTGTGCTTCTCTCACAAATGCAACAGCGTTTTCTTCTCCGTATGGATAGACATGGATTGTTTCCTTTCCAACAGGGTCAGCAGACCAATCATTGCTATCATACACCTTGAAAGTCAATTCAATATCTGTGTATTCAACAATACCATTTTCCTCAAGAGTATCGGTGCTAAAGTTGATTTCTTCGTTAGCCTTTTTGCCAGCAGCTACCTCGCTTGCAAACATTGGATCGCACTGAACACCATTGATGGAAGCACTCTCGACAGAGAACATATAGGTTTTCTCTGTGGACTTGTTTTCAAGCTGTGCTTTCAGAGTGTAGCCCCACATATTATCGGGGTCGATTTCGGTAATTTTTACCGCACACTCTGCGTTGTCAATGGCAACAACTTCCTCAAATACGATTTGATTTTCGGTGTTGTCGTTTTCGGTGCTTTCTTCATTTTGAGAAGAAGCGGGGGCATCGTCAGATGCGTCAGGTGTCGCTTCTCCGCCACAAGCTGCAAGAGATAGCACTAAAGCAAGCGAAAGAAGCAAGGTTACAAGTTTTTTCATTCCATTCCCTCCGTTATTAAAAAGTGTAACTTTCCAAATTTAAAAAAGCGACTCATAGAATTATTTCCTCCCGTTAAATAATAGATAACTATTAAAAATAGACAATACTTGCT
>ERZ773162.2349-NODE-2349-length-12183-cov-11.614281_pt1 | contig 12183 bp, 13 predicted proteins | sample MGYA00511113_ERZ773162 | MGnify/ENA primary metagenome ERZ773162 (study PRJEB29015, sample SAMEA2737807) | human gut metagenome | biome: human gut; feature: human-associated habitat; material: faeces | place: China | collected 2012 ... | reverse complement strand
GCATCATCCCTCCGGTTCCTAACAAACATACATCTAACATAATTTTCCTCTATTCTTCTTCCAGTTTAATCTTAAAACTGCCCGTCAGTTCATCATAACAGGCTTCACAAAGGTCAAAATGATCCATCCGGTTATCTTTGTCAGAAAAATATCCCCATCGCTTGTCCACGCTCAGCACATCTTCCTGGGGAACCCCTTCTATCACCGGAATCACTCTGCCGCATTTATTACATACGATACTTGTAACTTCTTTTACTTTTTTTGTCTGTTCTTCAAACTGGCGCATACCGTTCCTCCTGTAATTCCGGCACCGTTTTTGCCGGTGCTGTTCTGCTGTTACATTGTTCTCTTTTCATTACTCTCTATCTTTTTGTTCTCTCGGTTACGCCTATATTATAGCTTTCCATCTGTATGCTGACCAGTGGAAAGTGCTGTAAGAATTACCATTGTTTCCTATAGATCCTTTGACATCAAAATGGCATTTTCCTGTGGATTCTCGTAATAGTTTTTACGGATTCCATCTTCTGTGAATCCACATTTCTCATAAAATCTTCTGGCGGCTTCGTTGCCTTCTCTTACTTCCAACATGATTCTTGTTATCTGCTGTTCCTCACAAAACGCCACAAGTTCCTGGAACATTTGTCCGGCAGCCCCTTGTCTGCGCATAGAAGGAGCTGTTGCGATCCTTGCGATCTCGCCTTCATCTAATACGTAATAGATAATGAGATAGCCTGCGATTTTCTCCTCTGTCTTTGCTGCAAATATCACTGCATTCTTCTGATTCCATGTCTCTTCCAGACTTTTCAGGCTCCATGCATCGGAGAATATTTCACTTTCCAACGCAGCAATATCCTGAAGATCCGACAGTTCTGCCTTACATATCTTTTCTAACATGCCTCAATGTCTCTGATCAGTTCTTCCACCACTTCCGGCTTTGTTGCCCAGCTTGTACAGAATCTGACCGCACTTTCTGCATCCGATACCTTCTCCCAGAATTCAAACACATATTTTTCTTTTAATTTCTCAATATGGCTGTCCGGCAGGATCGGGAACTGCTGATTCGTATAGGAATCGTAACGCAGGCCATATCCTTTTTTCTGAAATGCCTTCTTAAGCTTCATTGCCAGTTCATCTGCATGTGCAGATATCTTAAAATAAAGGTCATCTGTAAACAGTGTATCAAACTGGACGCCAAGAAGACGGCCCTTTGCCAGCATTCCGCCATTCTGCTTGATCATGTAGCGAAAATCCTTCTTTAATGCCTCATTCGTGATCACAACAGCTTCACCAAATAATGCTCCTACCTTGGTTCCACCGATATAGAATACGTCTGTATATTTTGCAAGATCTGTAAGTGTAATATCATTGGTCTCTGCCATCAGTCCATATCCAAGACGTGCTCCATCAAGGAAGAGTAACATGTCATATTTCTTGCACACTTCATACAGATCCATTAATTCTTTCTTTGTATACAGTGTTCCATTCTCTGTAGGTTGGGAAATATATACCATTCCCGGCTGCACCATATGCTCCTGACTTCCATCTGTAAAATGAGCATGACACATTTCGTCTACCTGTACGGCACTGATCTTTCCGTCTCCACTTGGAAGCGGCAGTACTTTATGTCCGGTTGCTTCAATTGCTCCGGTCTCATGCACATTAATGTGTCCGCTTACTGCTGCAACTGCACCCTGATAAGGACGGAGTGCCGCACTGATCACAGTTGTATTGGTCTGTGTTCCGCCTACCAGGAAATGCACATCTGCATCCTGACATTCACACAGATCCTTAATCTTCTGTCTTGCACTGTCGCAGTATGGATCCAGTCCATATCCGTCGGTCTGTTCCATATTTGTCTCTACCATCCGCTGCATAATTGCAGGATGGGCACCTTCTGTATAATCACACTGAAATCTATACATTTCCCAGTCTCTCCTTCCGTTCTCTTTCTGCCTGAGACACGCGGAGATAATCCGGTTCATGCTCCATTGCAGTTTCGATCTTTCCTTCTTTATAATACTGCATTCCCAGTGTTCCTACGGATGCAGCTCTCTGCCGGTTCATATTTGCCGGCGCAAATGTAACCGCTTCTCCCGGCAGGATCTCTTCTGTGATCTTTGTCTTATGCACAGGGACCCCGTCGCCAAGGAAGGTTACTCTTCTTCCTTCTTTTAAATATTTTTTCAGCTTTTCTCCCAGTTCTTCTATCGGAACTGCCATCTGGTCTTCCAGTATGTGAAGCTTCTGCCCGTCAAATTCATAGATTCCCGCATACACCTGCCCGCGTCTTGCATCCATAATCGGACATACAACATCTGCAATTCCACACAGATTGCAGGCAAGTCCCTCCAATGTCGGAATATGAATCAGTGGTTTCTCAAGCGCAAGTCCAAGTCCCTTGGCCGTTGCAGAACCGATACGAAGTCCCGTAAATGATCCCGGCCCTCCGGCTACCGCTATCGCATCTACGGTATGCAGATCCAGTTCTGTCATCTTCACGATCTCGTCCAGCATCGGAAGTAATGTCTGTGAATGTGTCTTCTTATAATTGACTGTATATTCGGCAATGACCTGGTCATCCACTGCCCCGTCTTCTACTACAGCTACACTGGCGACCAGTCCTGAGCTGTCTAATGCTAATATTCGCATATTGTAATCCTCCGGTAATCGAATCCTTTTTCCAGATCCTTTTCTATCTTAATCTCTGTGTAATGTTCCGGTAATATCTCTTCAATCAGATTAGCCCACTCGATCAGGCTGACGCCCTCTCCGTAAATGTAATCTTCATAGCCAATCTCATCCATCTCTTCCACATCACCGATTCGGTACACATCAAAATGATAAAAGGGAATTCTTCCTTCATCATAGATCTGCACAATGGTAAATGTAGGACTGCTGACCGGTTCATCTATCCCCAGTCCTTTGGCAAGACCTTTGGTAAATATCGTCTTCCCGACACCCAGATCTCCCACCAATGTATACACCTGTCCTGCACAGGCTTTTTCACCCAGACTAAATCCCAGATCCCAAGTCTCTTTCTCACTGTTTGTCTCTATTATCATAAGCTCTCCCTTTCCATTTTTTGAAATCACTGTATTCAGTATCTTTAAGTATAACACATCTTTTTTTCTTCTGCTACTCATGATATACTTTCTGATAACAGCTTAAATATATTAATTTTTATCAATAATGGAGGAAAACGTATGAAATTCACATTTTATCACAATAACATTAACGTTGCTGATCTTGACAAGTCTATCGAATTCTACAAGAAAGCACTTGGACTTAAGATTACAAAAGAGACAGAAGCTGCCGACGGAAGCTTCAAGCTGGTATTCATGGGTGATGATACCACCCCGCACAAATTAGAGCTCACATGGCTGCGCGATATGGACAGACCTTATGATCTCGGAGACAATGAGATTCATCTGGCAATGCAGACAGATGATATGGACGCGGCACTGGCATTCCATAAAGAGATGAATTGCGTCTGTTTTGAGAATCCGGAGATGGGTATTTATTTTATTAATGATCCGGATGGGTATTGGGTGGAGATTTGTCCGGCTGAATAAGTTTTCTATTTAGTTCATCATCATTGGCCTCTCGGTCCTTTAGAAAGCGTTGGTATTCTGTTTTTGGCTAAGATTCCACGATGAAGAAGTTGTAACTGGCCAATGATAATGAATTCAATAGAGGGACTGTAACTTTTGTGTGTAACCGGGAAGTTGTGGTGAAGGCCCTTGGTTTTCTGGCTTTTTTGTTGCCATATGTTCGTAAGAACTTGTTGCTTGCAGGTTATGTTGGTAACGGGTTTTGTAAGCAAACTTTCGGCATCACAACGGTTACGGTTCCTCTGTTTTATTTTTTATGGCATGCGAAAACGTGACTGAAAAAAAGTATAGCAGGGATTGCTGTGCATATGAAATCATGGTTGGAACTTCTTAAGTAAAAAAATCGGCCGTTAGCCGGTCAAAAATCATTTGTCTGAGCGATCAGCGAGTTATGATTTTTGACCGGCTGCTTTTAGGTCGATTTTTTTGCTTTAGATGTTCCCCATGATCGAATCAGCACAGCAATCCCTGCTATACTTTTTTCAGGCCCGGGGTAAGCCACCATAATAAATGAAACACCCCTACGCATTCATCTTCAATATCGGACTGATTTTTTTATAAACCAGGAACACGATCAAAGATACCAGTATACCTTTCAGCAGATTGAATGGTCCGACTGCCAGTATCACGAAAGTCTTAAGGTCTGTGATATGTTTGTTTACGGCAGTTCCCATTCCAACCAGGCCGTCGATCGGCATACCGAATGCTTTGGCATATGCCGGTAGTAATACGAAGGCATTCAGAAAACATCCGACTACTGTCATGAATACGGTTCCCGCTGCCATTCCGGCTACTGCTCCGGTTCTGGTATGTTTCTTATGGTAGATCAATGCGGCTGGCACAACCAGTGAACAGCCAATCAGGAAGTTTGCAATTTCTCCGACTCCCGCTGTCATAGTTCCGTTGATTGCAAAGTTCAGTAAGATCTTGATAAGTTCTATTGCCGCTCCGGCGAGTGGTCCCATTGCAAAACTTCCGATCAGAATCGGTACTTCGCTGAAATCTATCTCATAGAAGGACGGAGCGAACGGAAGCGGAATTTCGAACAACATCAATACTGTTGCGATTGCCGATAACATACCAATCTGTGCCATTGTCCTGATTTTGTTTCTGTTCTTTTCATTTTGTCTTGTCATTACTTTTGTACTCATCTTTCTTTCTCCTTTAAACCGAATTATATTCTAAAGGAAGAAACTTCTTAATTTTGAACCATACAATATTCACATAGCAAGCAAAAACCCCGCCACCCAAAGGGCAACGGGGCAATCATATCATTCTGATAATCCTGTAAATATCGTATCATCCTTCTCTCATCCAGACTTTACTGTCGGTTCCGGAATCTCACCAGATCGGCTGATCATCACATTGATAACATCTGTTCAGATATCTCTGACCAGAAATTCTTCAAATGACCAGTTCGCGGACTTTACCGCCGGTTGGGAATCACACCCTGCCCCGAAGAATCTTCTTTCGTCTTATATTATAGTACGGCATATCCGTCTATGCAACCATTATTTTGTGCTCATCTCACGGATCAGTTTTCTGATCGGAAGAACAAATGTCGGAGATACAGACAATTCATCGATTCCCATCTTAAGGAATGTCTCTGTCAGAGTCATATCTGCTCCAAGTTCTCCGCAGATACCAACCCAGCATCCTGCTTTGTGTCCGTTTTCGATCGTCTTCTGGATCATGCGGAGCACTGCCGGATGATGTGAATCATAAATGTTGTCAAGTTTGCTGTTCTGTCTGTCAATTGCCAGTGTATACTGAGTCAGGTCGTTTGTTCCGATACTGAAGAAGTCAACTTCCTCTGCCAGAAGATCGCTGATCATCACTGCTGCCGGTGTCTCGATCATAATACCCTGTTCAACTTCACCGTACTCGATTCCTTTTTCTGTCAGTTCTGTCTTGATAGACTCTACGATTTTCTTAATCTCTTTTACTTCATCTACAGAGATGATCATCGGGTACATAATTCCGATGTTACCATATGCGCTTGCACGGAGAAGTGCGCGAAGCTGTGTACGGAAGATATCTCTTCTGTCCAGGCAGATACGGATCGCACGGTATCCCATAGCTGGGTTCTCTTCATGGTCAAGGTTGAAGTAATCTACCTGCTTGTCTGCACCGATATCCAGTGTACGCACGATTACTTTCTTTCCTGCCATGTTCTCTGCAACCGTCTTGTATGCCTGGAACTGTGCTTCTTCATTCGGATAGTTATCTGCTTCCAGATATAAGAACTCACTTCTGAACAGACCGATTCCGGCTGCATCATTGGCAAGTACGCTTGCAACGTCTTTTACGCCACCGATATTTGCATATAATTTGATGTGTTTTCCATCTACAGTTACGTCTTCTTTTCCCTTTAATTCCTGAAGAAGTTCTCTTGCTTTGATGTCTTCTTCTTTCTTTTCCTGCATTTTCTTTAAGATATCTTCGTCCGGATCAATGTAGAATGTTCCTGTGTAGCCGTCTACGACTGCCATCTTTCCATTCCATTCTTCCTTGATATCTACTTCGATCAATGCCGGAATGTTCATGGTTCTTGCAAGGATTGCAGTATGTGAGTTTGCAGATCCAAGTCTGGTTACGAATGCAAGAAGTTTCTCTTTGTCCATCTGGACAGTCTCACTCGGTGCAAGGTCTTCTGCCACAACGATCACTGGTTCATCACCGATAGCTCCACCGCTTTCGTTCCCACTTAAGATATTTACCATACGTTCGGAAATATCTTTTACATCTGCAGCTCTTGCTTTGAAATAATCGTCTTCCATCTCCGCAAACATTTTTGCAAAGTTATCGCCTGTTGTAGCAACGGCAAATTCAGCATTTACCTGCTGTGTCTCGATGATATTTACAACAGAATCAATATAATCATCATCCTCCAGCATCATCTGGTGTACTTCAAATACAGCTGCGTTTGCTTCGCCGACTTCTTTTAACGCTTTTTCATACAGTCCCTGTAACTGCTCTGCTGCCTTTGCACGTGCATCCTCATATCGTTTGATCTGCTCTGCAGTATCTTCTATTTTCACACGTTTTACAGGTTGTTCTCCCTTCTGGTAGAACAATATCTTTCCAATTGCAATTCCTTTAAATATTGATTTGCCAGTATACATCTCCATAAATGATACCTCATCCTTCCTTAAATCTTTGTAAATATTCTAACTCACAATGCCTGCAAAGTCTAGTTTTTCGTATGATTCAATTCGTCGTAACGCAGCTTTTCCATTGTAAATCCACGTCCTCTTACCTCATTGATCTGCGTGATCGTGATAAATGCTTTCGGATCAATCTCCTGAATTGCCTCTTTTACAGAATACAGCTTTCTGCTGTGGATGACACATAATACGCCCTGCTGCTTCTGTTCTCCATAACCGGTCTCGATGTCTACCATTGTCACTCCGGCATCAATATCCGTTAAGACTTTCTGACGGATTTCTCTGTATTTGTCCGAAATTATAAATAACTGGATCTGTGACTTTCCAAGAAGCATCACCCGGTTCAGCACAACCGTACTTAAAAATAAATTCAGAATACCATACAGTATCTGTTCCGAATCTGAAAACAACATCTGAAGTCCCAGCACCGAAAAATCTACAATATACAAGAATACCGCTACCGGGACATGGAACCATTTATGTAACACAAGTGCCAGTATATCGGTTCCACCGGTAGATGCACCTACTCTTACCACCAATCCGATACCGATTCCAAGAAGGACCCCTCCATATAACGCCGCAAGCATAGCATTATTCTCCGTCACTTTGTCTATTCCCGGAATGGACTGTACCATCGACAGGAATATTGGATAAATAAAAGAACTGATGATCGTTGTCAATGCAAACTTCTTTCCCAGAAATACTGCACCGAGAACGAACAGCACCGCATTGATTGCCAAAATGATCAGCGACAGGTTCACCGGAAAATAATGGCTAATCGTAAGACCGATACCGGTTGCACCTCCCATGATGATCCCATTTGGCACGGTAAACGCAGCCACAGCAAATGACAGTACAAGATTACCGACCAGCACACCCAGAATAGTTTTGATTGTTTTTCCCCAACTTTTTTTCATATGTCCCATCCTCTCTCCGTATTTTATTTTGCGATTATACATATAACCCGTTACAGACAGTTATCCCCATATAACTGCCTGTAAACTCATGTTTTCCACATTTTTATATTAATAATGTGGATTCTCTTTCTTCTTTTTCCAGATTATGAAATTCCTTTCATCGTAAGCTGGATTCTCTTCTTCTTAAGATCCACACTCATCACTTTTACATCCACGATATCGCCAACACTTACCACTTCCAGCGGATGCTTAATGAATTTCTTATCCGTAATCTCGGAAATGTGTACCAGTCCGTCCTGGTGCACTCCGATATCTACAAACACACCAAAGTCAATGACATTTCTTACGGTTCCTTTAAGGATCATGCCTTCTTTTAAGTCTTTCATATCTAAGACATCTGTTCTTAAGATCGGTTTCGGCATCTCATCACGCGGGTCACGTCCCGGTTTTTCCAGTTCTTTCACAATATCCCGGAGGGTGATCTCTCCGATCTCCAGTTCTTTTGCAAGTCTTGCATAGTCTTTGATCGTAAGAGAAAGTCCGGTAAGCTTTCCTCCGCTGATGTCTTCCAGTGAAAATCTCTGTTTCTTCAGAAGTTTTTCTGCAGCTTCATAAGACTCCGGATGTACACTGGTTCCATCTAACGGATTCGTACCGTTCTGTATTCTCATGAATCCGGCACATTGTTCGAACGCCTTTGGTCCAAGCTTTGCAACCTTCAGAAGCTGTTTTCTGTCTGTGAATCTTCCGTTTTCTTCTCTGTATGCCACAATGTTCTTAGCAATCGCACCGGAAATACCTGAAATATAAGAAAGTAACGGTGCGGATGCTGTATTCAGGTCAACTCCGACTTTATTTACACAATCTTCGACAACTCCGGATAAGGCTTCGCTTAATTTCTTCTGGTTCATATCATGCTGATACTGTCCGACACCAATGGATTTCGGATCAATCTTTACAAGCTCTGCCAGCGGATCCTGCAGTCTTCTTGCAATAGACGTCGCACTTCTCTGTCCCACATCAAATTTCGGAAATTCTTCTGATGCGAGCTTACTTGCAGAATACACGGAAGCTCCTGCTTCATTTACGATTACATACTGCACTTTCTGCGGGATCTCTTTTAACAGTTCTACAATGAACTGCTCAGACTCTCTGGATGCAGTACCATTTCCTACGGAGATCAGTGTAATGTTATATTTTGCAATAATCTTCTTCAGCAGGTCTTTGGACGCCTGGATTTTCTTCGGTGTCGTCGGCGCTGTCGGGTAGATCACTGTCGTTCCGATCACCTTACCGGTCGGATCTACAACTGCAAGCTTACATCCGGTACGGAATGCAGGATCCCAGCCAAGTACAGTCTGTCCTACAATTGGAGGCTGCATCAGAAGCTGGTGCAGGTTCTTCTTAAATACGCTGATTGCCCCGTCTTCTGCCTTCTCTGTCAGGTCGCTTCGGATCTCACGCTCGATTGCCGGTGCGATCAGACGCTTATAGCTGTCTTCTGCTACTTCTTTTAAAATCGGTGTGGTATGCGGGTTATCACTGTGGATCATCTTCTTTTCCAGATATCTTAAGATGTCATCCTGCGGTGCTTCGATCTTTACTGTAAGGAACTTTTCTTTCTCCCCGCGGTTCAGTGCAAGCACTCTGTGGCCTGCAAGCTTTGTCACCGGCTCTTCAAAATCATAGTACATCTCGTATACCGACTCTGCTTTTTCGTCTTTTGCCTGTGAAATTACTTTTCCGTGCTGTACGGTTGCTTTACGGATCCAGCTTCTGTAATCTGCCTCATCCGATACCGATTCGGCGATGATATCTTTTGCTCCGTCAATTGCTTCTTTTACGGATTTTACTTCTTTCTCCGGATTCACATATTCTTCTGCATACACTTCTATCGGTTTCTCCGCTTTCTGAAGTGTGATAAGTGCTGCAAGCGGTTCCAGTCCCTTCTCTTTTGCAATCATGGCACGTGTCCGGCGTTTCGGCCGGTATGGGCGGTAAAGATCTTCTACCACTACCATTGTCTCTGCTGCCAGGATCTGCTTTTTCAGTTCTTCGGTAAGCTTTCCCTGTTCTTCGATACTTGCCAGAACCTGTTCTTTCTTTTCTTCCAGATTACGCAGGTACATCAGTCTTTCATGCAGCGTCCGCAGTTGTGCATCGTCCAATGTTCCTGTAACTTCTTTTCTATATCTTGCGATAAACGGAATCGTATTGCCTTCATCAATTAATTTTACCGCAGCATCTACCTGCCATCTCTTGACACCAAGTTCTCCGGTAATCACCTGATTAATATCCATATGTTTTGTCTGTCCCTTTCTTGCTGTATTTCGAAGATTTTTCTCTTCTTTATTACGCGGATAATTATAACTGAATTCACTTCCGTATGCAATGCCGCCGGCAATACAGAGTTCACTCTGTTTTCTTGAAAATACATTTTCTCTATGTTATACTGAAACTGCTTGAACTTATTAGAAAATATAAATACTCAAAGGGGCTTTTACTTATGAATCAGGAAACACAGGGACTCTCAAAACAACAAATCAAATCCAGAGAAACACGCGCCAAAATCTTCCAAGCAGCCAAACGCATTCTGCAAAAGCAGGGCTATGAACAACTGTCAATCAAAAATATCTGCGAAGAAGCAGGCGTTTCCAACGGAAGTTTTTATCACCATTTTAAGACGAAAGATGATCTTCTTTCTTATTATATAGAAGAACAGCCAAGTATGGATCCGGATCTTCTTGAACTTCCGTCCAGTGCTGCTGAGACAAAAGAAGCAATCATCTCAGTTTATTTAAATTATGTTCACTACTGCGAAGAGCTCGGAGTGGAATTCATGGCCAATTATTATACACCTAAGAATCAGTCCCTGAATCCTTTGATCCGTACAGAAAGACCATACCCGATCGTTACCGTTCATGATTATCTGAAGCGTGTGATCGAATCCGAAATCATTTCCCCATCGGCAGACCTTGAGGATATTACAACTGACATCCGTATGATCGTAATCGGAAATGTATTCGAATGGTGCTTAAAAAGCGGCGATGCTGATTTTGAAGGTAATATGCGTCGGTCCCTTACTACTTATCTGAACGGATTATTCTAACAAATCATTACATCATATAGATACTTTATCGAATTTCAAAAACTTACAAAGGATGAATGCGATATGTACACATTTATTGCCAATCCTAATGCCAGATCCGGCAGAGGGATTCTTCTCTGGAAACAGATTGAGAAGATCTTACAGGAAAAAGAAATTGAATATAAAGTTTTATTTACTAAATACCAGCATCATGCTACCAGACTGGTTCATGATCTTACCTCCGATAGCGCATCCCATACGATCGTTGTACTGGGAGGCGATGGTACTTTGAATGAAGTGATCGACGGAATCGTATATCTCGATAAGGTAACACTCGGATATATTCCGCTTGGATCCGGCAATGACTTTGCCAGAGGCCTTGGTCTTCCAACGGATATTCACGGTGCCCTGGAGCAGATTCTTGCCCCAACGCATTACACCGCCATGAATGTAGGTGTACTTGATTACGAGAATAAGCACCGAAGATTCGCTGTAAGTACCGGAATTGGCTTCGATGCTGCAGTCTGTCATCAGGTGATGGTCACACCGCTTAAGGCTTTCCTCAACCGGCTGAAGCTCGGAAAGCTTACATATCTTGGTGTTGCCCTTCATAAACTGTTCACATTAAAACCAGTCACTATGACGGTCACAACCGAAAATGGTGAGACAAAAACATATGAAAAAGTATATTTCACAGCTGTTATGAATCTGAAATATGAAGGTGGCGGTTTTAACTTCTGTCCTGCTGCCAGTGGTACAGATGACAGGTTAGATATCATTACCGTAGCAGAATTACCGAGACTTAAAGTTCTTTGTCTGCTGCCAACGGCCTTCAAAGGATGGCACACACGTTTCCATGGAATCCATCTTGATACCTGCACAGAAGTGACTGTCATAAGCGATCACCCACTGCCTGTACATACAGACGGCGAGCCCGTCTTTTTACAATCTGAGATCCACGTACATCTGGAGAAAGAAAAGTTACGTATTATTACACCTTGTTAATCATATTGTTCACGGGGAGGTTCTTTTATGCGTTTACTGATTACCGGAATTATTGTATTTCTTATATTATTTTACTTTTATCTGATCTGGCCGAGACTGTCTAGGAAACGACAGATCCGTCCATTTCTTCACACGATGTTCGCCCATCGTGGATATCATTGTATTGAAAAAGGGATTCCCGAAAATTCCATACCTTCTTTCCGTGCCGCTATCTCCCATGGATATGGGATCGAACTGGATGTCCATCTGACAAGCGACGAAAAACTTGTCGTATTCCATGATGACGACCTGTCTCGTATCTGTGGACGACCGGAAACCATTGAATCACTCCCTTTAAAAGAAATAATCTCTCGGAATCTCTAAGCCAGTAAATATAAGGCTTTCAGATTCCTTTT
>ERZ773162.2348-NODE-2348-length-12197-cov-3.465739_pt1 | contig 12197 bp, 14 predicted proteins | sample MGYA00511113_ERZ773162 | MGnify/ENA primary metagenome ERZ773162 (study PRJEB29015, sample SAMEA2737807) | human gut metagenome | biome: human gut; feature: human-associated habitat; material: faeces | place: China | collected 2012 ... | reverse complement strand
CCAACGAGAAGTTCCAGTTTGAGGGTATCCCGACCTTCGCTCCGGAGCATTTCGCCCGCGTGCGCCAGATCGATACCATGAAGCGCAAACAGTTCTTAAAGGGTGTCAGCCAGATCGCCCAGGAGGGCGCGATCCAGATCTTCCAGGAGTTCAATACCGGTATGGAAGAGATTATTGTCGGCGTAGTCGGCGAGCTGCAGTTTGAGGTTCTGACCTACCGACTGGAGAATGAGTACAATGTAGAGGTGAAGCTGGAGAAGCTGCCATACGAGTATATCCGCTGGATCGAGAATAAGGACGAGGTGGATGTAGCCAAGATCCAGGGAACCTCCGACATGAAGCGCATCAAGGACTTAAAGGACAATCCGCTGCTGATCTTTGTCAACAGCTGGAGCATTGGCATGGTGGAGGACCGTAATCCGGGACTGAAGCTGAGTGAATTCGGACGCAACTAAAAGCAAATAAAACAGAAAAGGAGTGTTACGATATGAGCAAGATTGACGTAGTAAGAGCTGCAATGGTAGAGGCTATGAAGGCAAAAGACAAGGCAAGAAAAGATTCCCTGTCCATGCTGCTTTCCGCACTGAAGAACGCGCAGATCGACAAACGTGAAGAGCTGACTGAGGATGAGGAGAATGCAGTTGTAAAGAAAGAAATCCGCCAGACTCAGGAGACCTACGACCTGGCTCCGGCAGACCGCGTCGACATCCGTGAGGAGGCTGCCGCAAGACTTGCCGTATATAAAGAGTTCGCTCCGGAAGATATGAATGAAGAGCAGATCACTGAGGTGATCAGGGGTGTACTGGCAGAGCTTGGTATTGAGCAGCCGACCGCGGCAGACAAGGGCAGGATCATGAAGGTCCTGATGCCAAGGGTAAAGGGCAAGGCAGACGGCAAGCTGGTAAACCAGACTCTGGCAGCAATGACAAAATAATTCAGGGGGAATTTGTTATGTATAAAGAGAAAATCAGCGCGTGGGTAGACGCGCATAAAGACGAGATGCTGGAAGATATCTGCGAGCTCTGCCGTGTCAACAGCGAGAAGATGCCGGCAGAGGAGGATATGCCGTTTGGGCCTGGCACTGCTGAGTGTCTGGACATGGCACTGGACATGGCAGAAGGCTATGGCTTTGAGACCTGCGATTACGATGGCTATGTAGGCTGTGTGGATATGAATGAGCTTCCTCATCAGCTGGATATCCTGGCACACCTGGATGTTGTACCGGCCGGGGAAGGCTGGACTGTGACCGAGCCGTTCAAGCCGGTATTAAAGGATGGAAAGCTGTACGGACGCGGCACCGCAGATGACAAGGGACCAGCAGTGGCTGCCCTTTATGCGATGCGCGCAGTCAAAGAGCTTGGTATTCCGTTAAAGAAAAACGTGCGCCTGATCCTGGGAACGGATGAAGAGTGCGGCAGCAGCGATATCCGCCATTACTACAGCATTGAAAAAGAAGCGCCGATGACCTTTTCTCCGGATGCGGAATATCCGCTGGTTAACACGGAAAAGGGACGCTTTCCGGGCCATTTTACTGCTGGATTTGAAGCATCCGATGCACTTCCGAGACTGGTTTCTATCAAGGCAGGAACTAAGGTGAATGTTGTTCCTGGCAAGGCGAAGGCTGCGGTAGAGGGCTTTGAGATGGCAGCACTGGAAAAAGCTGCGGCCGAGACAAAGGAAGAGACCGGCATTAGCTTTGAGTTTGCGGCAGAAGGAACAGTGACTGAAATTACCGCCACCGGAATCGGTGCTCACGCCTCTACTCCGGATGTGGGCAATAATGCGCTGACCGGCCTTCTGGTGTTCCTTGGAAAACTGGATTTTGCATCCTGCCCGCAGGTTGACATGGTCAGAAAAACAGCATCCCTGTTCCCACATGGCGATGTAAACGGAAAGACCCTGGGTGTGGCTATGGAGGATGAACTGTCCGGAAATCTTACCCTCTCCTTCAACATGCTGAGTGTAGATGCGGCAAGCATGGATGGTGAGTTTGACGGCCGTATCCCGGTATGCGGAAACGATGAGAATGTGCTTGAGGTTGTAAGAGCACGCATGGCAGAGCAGGGTCTTACTTTGTTAAACAAGGCGTTGATCCCACCGCATCATGTATCTGCAGATTCCTATTTTGTAAAGACCCTGCTGGCTGCGTTCGAGCTGTATACCGGCCGTAAGGGCGAGTGTCAGGCACTGGGCGGCGGCACTTATGTTCATCATCTGGAAAATGGCGTGGCATTCGGCGCAGCTATGCCGGAGACTGACAACAAGATGCATGGACCGGATGAGTTCGCAGTTGTAGACGAGCTTCTGGTAAGCGCAAAGATCTTTGCGCAGGCGATTGTGGATCTGTGCGGCTGATCTGTTATCAAAACGAATACGAAATGGATGAGAGTGCAGCAGTAAAATGTGATTCATTTTACTGCTGCTTTTTTGTATTCTGTTGTATTTTCAAAAAACACCGATAAACCTATTGACATAGTAGGTTATGGTGGCTATAATACAGAACAACGAATCACCTATGGAAATACAGGGTAATTTAAAACACGATCTTAAGTAACGGAACCGTTATGGATGAATGGAAAGGCAGGTACATACCATGAGCAAGAATTACAAGTTTGAGACTCTTCAGCTTCACGTAGGACAGGAAAATGCAGATTCGGCAACAGACTCCAGAGCCGTACCGATCTATGCAACCACCTCTTATGTATTCAAGGATTCCGCACAGGCGGCAGGACGCTTCGCTCTGACTGAGCCGGGCAACATTTACACCAGACTGATGAATCCGACCTCTGATGTCTTCGAGAAGAGAGTTGCAGCCCTGGAGGGCGGTATCGGAGCACTGGCAACCGCATCCGGTTCCGCAGCGATCGCTTACGCAATCCAGAATATTGCAAAGGCAGGAGATCATATCGTATCCTCCACCAACCTGTACGGCGGAACCACCAACCTGTTTGAAAACACACTGCCGGAGCAGGGAATCACTACTACCCTGGTGGATCCGGCCGATCCGGAAAACTTTGAAAAAGCCATTCAGCCGAATACCAAGCTGCTCTATGCAGAGACGCTTGGCAACCCGAATTCAGATGTGGTCGATCTCGAGGCAATCGGAGAGATCGCTCACCGTCACGGCATTCCGTTCATTGTAGACAGCACCTTCGCTACTCCATATCTGCTCCGTCCGCTGGAGCATGGTGCTGATATCGTGGTACATTCCGCAACCAAGTTTATGGGCGGCCACGGTACCGTAATGGGCGGTGTTATTGTGGACGGCGGCAAGTTTGACTGGGCACAGAACGACAAATTCCCGGGATTAAGCCAGCCAAACCCATCTTATCATGGCATCGTATTTACTGAGGCATGCGGGAATGCTGCCTACATCACGAAGCTCCGTACAACTCTGATGAGAGATCTGGGTGCTACCATTTCTCCGTTCAACTCCTTCCTGTTACTGCAGGGGCTGGAGACTCTGTCCTTAAGAGTAGAGCGTCACGTAGAGAACGCACTGAAGGTTGTAGATTTCTTAAAGAATCATCCGCAGGTAGAAAAGGTAAATCATCCGTCCCTGTCTACCGGTCGTCAGAAAGAGCTGTATGACCGCTATTTCCCGAACGGAGCAGGCTCCATCTTTACCTTTGAGATCAAAGGCGATGTCAATACCGCAAAGAAATTTACGGAGAGTCTGGAGCTGTTCTCCCTGCTTGCAAATGTGGCTGATGTGAAGTCTCTGGTGATCCATCCGGCATCCACCACCCATTCCCAGCTGGATGAGGAAGGCCTGCTGGCATGCGGTATCAAGCCGACTACCATCCGTCTTTCCATCGGTACCGAGCATATCGATGATATTATTGACGACCTGAAACATGGCTTTGAAGCAGTAAAATAATAACGGTGTATAATGCAAGGAGGAAATCGGGATGGCAAACATTTATACTTCCGCAGATCAGCTGATTGGTAAAACCCCGCTTCTGGAACTCACAAACATTGAGAAAAAGTTTGCTTTAAAGGCAAAAATCCTGGCAAAACTGGAATATTTGAATCCGGCAGGTTCTGTAAAGGACCGCATTGCCAAGGCTATGATCGATGCTGCTGAGGCAAGCGGTCAGCTGAAACCGGATTCTGTGATCATTGAACCGACCTCCGGCAATACAGGAATTGGTCTGGCATCTGTGGCTGCAGCCCGCGGCTATCGCATCATAATCGTAATGCCGGAAACTATGTCTGTGGAGCGCCGCCAGTTAATGAAGGCCTATGGTGCGGAGCTTGTCCTCACCGAGGGGGCAAAGGGCATGAAGGGAGCGATTGCCAGGGCAGATGAGCTGGCGAGGGAAATTCCGAATGCATTTGTGACAGGACAGTTTGTGAATCCGGCAAATCCCAAGGCACATTTTGAGACCACCGGACCGGAAATCTGGGAGGATACCGATGGCCGAGTAGATTATTTTGTGGCAGGTGTCGGTACCGGCGGCACCATCACCGGAACCGGACGTTTCTTAAAGTCCAAAAACCCGGATGTCAGGGTGGTTGCGGTAGAGCCTGCTTCCTCCGCAGTGCTTTCCACTGGTGTGGCAGGAGCGCATAAGATCCAGGGAATCGGAGCCGGCTTTGTACCGGAAGTGCTGGATACCAAGATATACGATGAGATTATTCCGGTCAGCAACGATGACGCGTTTGCAACCGGAAAGAAAGTTGGAAAGAATGAAGGCGTACTGGTAGGAATTTCCTCCGGCGCGGCTCTCTGGGCTGCCATAGAGCTGGCAAAACGCCCGGAAAATGAGGGTAAGACAATCGTAGTGCTGCTCCCGGATACCGGAGACCGCTACCTGTCTACTCCGTTATTTGCAGATTAACAGAAAGCTGTGCGGGTAACGGAGCGTTATAGAACGATAGATTGACTATGAGAAGGATGGTTTGGGGATTATGATGATTTCAACAAGAGGAAGATATGCACTGCGCGTGATGATCGATCTGGCAGAACATGCCACGGGGACATTTACTCCGTTAAAGGAGGTGGCACAGAGACAGGACATTTCTCAGAAATATCTGGAATCTATCATGTCCAACCTGTCGAAATCCGGTTTTGTGGAAGGTGCCCAGGGAAAAGGCGGCGGATACCGCCTGTCCAGGGCGCCGGAAGATTATAAAGTAGGAGAAATCCTGCGCCTGACGGAAGGCTCCCTGGCGCCGGTAAGCTGTCTGGAGGCAGGTGCCAAGCTCTGCGAAATAGCGCCGCACTGCCGGACCCTGCCTATGTGGACCCGTTTAAACAGCGTGATCAATGAATTTTTTGACAGCTATACCATTGCCGATCTGATGAAGACCGAAGATGGCGGCGACTATGTGATTTAAATGAGCAATGCGAAGCATTTTCGAACTTGCATTGCAGAGAAAAACGGTCTCAGCAAATTTACAGATATCTCTTGACAAACCACTTCCCCTGGCGTAGAATACGCCACATAGGGTAGTAAAAACATACTACGGAAATGAGGAATCAGCTATGACTCAGTTTAAGACCATGCAGATGAATATGGCTATGATGTGCGGCATGATGATGGACATGTGCCGTATGTTTGTATGCAATCAATTTCATCAGTAATCTGCAGGGTCAGGAAAGAGCATAGAAGAAGCATAAAATCAGAGACGAGAACGCATTCTAAGCCGTAAGCCTGTTGCAGGTTTACGGCATTTTTATTTCATAGGAAAATCCGTCATTTCCGTATCACAGGGAAAGGAAAAGAGTATGGCATTAGAGGAAACCATTATCCAGTTAAAGCACATGGGCAAGGAATTCAAAACGGCTAACGGGCCGGTCAAAGCCCTGGATGACATTAATCTGGAAATCAGGCGCGGAGAAATCTTCGGAATTATCGGACTTTCCGGAGCAGGAAAGAGTACGCTGGTCCGCTGCATCAACATGCTGGAGATCCCGACCTCCGGCCAGGTATTGTTTGAGGGAGAAAACCTGGCAGCATTAAATGACGCCGGACAGAGAAAGGCAAGACAGTCCATGGGTATGATCTTCCAGCAGTTTAATCTGCTGGCGCAGAGAAACATTCTCCGGAATGTATGCTTCCCCATGGAGATTGCGGGAGTTCCGAAGCGGCAGGCAAAGGAACGGGCCATGGAGCTGTTGAAGCTTGTGGGACTGGAGGACCGGGCAAAGGCTTATCCGGTACAGCTTTCCGGCGGACAGCGCCAGAGAGTAGCCATTGCCCGGGCTATTGCAACAAACCCGAAGGTGCTTTTGTGTGACGAGGCTACCAGTGCCCTTGACCCGAATACCACAAAGTCCATTTTAGAGCTGATCAAACAGATCAACCGGGATTTAGGCATTACCGTTATTGTTATCACCCATGAGATGGCGGTCATTGAAGCCATCTGTGACCGGGTGGCCATCATCGATCACAGCCAGATTGCTGAGTACGGCCGGGTATCAGAAATCTTTTCTGAGCCAAAGTCTAAGATTGGCCGTCAGTTAATTCTGGGCGATGCGGTGGAAAATGTAAGGTTTGACAAATCCAGAAAGATCCGCATCACCTTTGACGGACGTTCTTCCATGGAGCCGGTCCTGGCCAATATGATCCTGGCCAGCAAGGTCCCGGTAAACATCCTGTATGCTTCCACGAAGGATATTGGCGGCACGGCTTACGGCCAGATGATCATTCAGCTGCCGGAGGACGAAACGGATGCGGCGAGAGCCTTGCATTATTTAAAGAGCGTGCAGGTGCCCTATGAGGAGGTGAACGGCAATGTTATTTAGTCAGCAGATTTTAGAACTGATCCGGAATGGAATCGGAGAAACCTTATGTATGGTGATCATTTCCACCGTTATTTCCTATATGATCGGAATTCCGCTGGGCATCATCCTGGTGGTAACAGATAAAGAGGGCATTCGCCCCATTCCTGCACTGCAGAAGGTGCTGGGACTTATCATCAACCTGCTCCGGTCGGTGCCCTTCCTCATTCTTCTGATCATGATGATCCCGGTTACCAGAAAGCTGGTGGGAACCAGCCTGGGCTGGAGGGCAGTGGTGCCGCCGCTGGTGGCGTCTGCAGCACCTTACATTGCCCGCATGGTAGAATCCTCCTTCAAGGAGATCGATGCAGGTGTCATTGAAGCAGCAAAATCCATGGGAGCTTCCACCTTCCAGATCATCTGGAAGGTATTGCTTCCGGAGTCAAAGCCGTCTCTCTTGATCGGAGCGGCTATCTCCACCACCACCATACTCGGCTATTCTGCCATGGCAGGCGCGGTCGGCGGCGGCGGACTGGGCGGTATCGCCATCAACTATGGTTATTACCGTTATGAGACCGACATTATGCTGGTGACGGTAGCGATTCTGGTCATCATCGTACAGATCATTCAGGAAATCGGCATGAGATTGGCGAGAAAAAGCGACAAGAGAATACGTTAAAATGGATTTAGCAGCCGCAGGACGGCTGTCGGCCAAAGGCCATATAAATCAAAATTATTGATCGAGGAGGATAAGTATTATGAAAAAGAACATTGGTGTAATCGCAGCAGCATTTTTAGCAGCAGCAGCCCTGACCGCATGCGGTGGCAGCAAACCGGCTGAGACGACTGCAGCAGAGACAAAGGCAGAGGCAGCCGAGACTACCGCAGCAGAGGCAGAGAGCAGTGAAGCAGAAGCAAAGACTGACGATTTAAAGGAACTGACTGTAGGTGCAAGCCCGGCTCCCCATGCAGAGATTCTGGAGGCTGCAAGAGAGGAACTTGCAAAGAAAGGTTATGATTTAAAGATCGTTGAGTATACCGACTATGTTCAGCCGAACCTGGCGCTGGACGCTGGTGATCTGGATGCAAACTATTTCCAGCATCTTCCGTATCTGGAGCAGTTCAATGAGGAGAGAGGAACCAAGTTAGTCAGCGCAGGCAAGATCCATTATGAGCCGTTCGGCATCTACGCAGGCAAGACCGCAACTCTGGATGCGCTGGCAGATGGCGCAAAGGTGGCTGTTCCGAACGACGCGACCAACGAGGCACGCGCACTGCTTCTTCTGGAAGCACAGGGCCTGTTAAAGCTGGCAGATGGCGCAGGCTTAAAGGCAACCAAGACAGACATTGTTGAGAATCCGAAGAACCTGGATATCCTTGAGGTTGAGGCTGCACAGGTTCCGCGTTCCCTTCCGGATGTTGACATCGCAGTCATCAACGGCAACTACGCAATTGAGGCTGGTTTAAAGGTATCTGATGCTCTGGCAGTGGAGGCTTCTGATTCTGAGGCAGCAACCACCTACGGAAACGTGGTAGCAGTTCAGGAGGGTAAAGAAGATGATGAGAAGACCAAAGCTCTCATTGAGGCCCTGACCAGTGACGCAGTGAAAGAGTATATGGAGCAGACCTACGAGGGTGCAGTAGTTCCGTTATTCTAATCGCTAAGCAGATGTAATAAAATCAGACAGTTTTCAGGAACTGCCTGGAAACTATACGCATAGACTACAGTAAGGACGTTTCATTCCGGATGTGGCCTATGCGTATTTTTGATTTAAAAAAAAAGAAGTCATCAACATCTGTGACTGTAAAAAGCTGGGCTTTGTGGGCGATGTGGAATTTAATCCGGAAAACGGCTGCATCACGCATCTGATCGTCCCGGGACCCGGGTGCCTGTGCGGGATTTTTGGGCGGGAGAAGGAGTATATCATTCCGTTTAAGGATGTGTGCCAGATTGGGGATGATATCATTCTGGTTGAAGTCAGGAAGCTAAAGGACATCGAAAAGCCGTGCAAGTGTGACTAGGTTTGTGCAGTGGGCAGACGGTTTCGGGTTTCAAAACTACTTGCACCTGTGCAAAGGATGGGTTAAAATAATGACAAAAGTGATACACAGGAGGAAAATAACTTGAAGTGTCCATTTTGCAACGCAGCAGATACCAAGGTCATTGATTCCAGACCGGCTGAGGACAACAGTTCCATCCGCCGTCGCCGTCAGTGCGTAGTCTGCGGAAAGCGCTTTACCACATATGAGAAACTGGAAACCATGCCGCTTATGGTCATCAAAAAAGACCAGACAAGAGAACCGTATGACCGTTCTAAAATCGAGTCGGGCGTGGTTCATTCCTGCCATAAACGTCCGGTTTCCATCCAGCAGATCAATCAGATGATCGATGAAATTGAGAACGAGATCTTTACCATGGAGGATCGGGAGGTGGAAACTTCTGCCATCGGCGAACTGGTCATGCAGAAGTTAAAACAGCTGGACGAAGTTGCCTATGTGCGTTTTGCTTCTGTTTACCGGGAGTTCAAAGACGTGAATACCTTTATGGAGGAGCTGGGAAAGCTTCTGGAAAATAAGAGAAAGTAAGACGGGAGTACAACTGTGATATTAGAACCATTTTACCCGAAGGAATGGGTGGACAGCACCTACGGTATTAACTGGGAGGACTGGAGAGAAAAAGGGAAGAGGGGAGTTATATTTGATATTGATAATACTCTGGTTCCCCATGGGGCTCCGGCGGACGAGCAGGCACTGGCCCTGTTTCAGAGGCTTCACAGTCTGGGATTTCAGACGCTTCTGCTGTCGAATAATAAAGAACCGCGGGTGAAGTCCTTTGCGGAGCAGGTGCAGTCACCCTATATTTACAAGGCCGGAAAACCGGGCGTGAAGAATTATAATCGTGCGGTAGAGGAGATGGGGCTTTGCAAAGAGGAGGTACTGTTTGTGGGTGACCAGCTTTTTACCGATGTGTACGGTGCAAACCGCGCCGGAATCTACGGAATCCTGGTAAAACCCATCAACCCCAAAGAAGAAATCCAGATCGTGCTGAAGCGCTATCTGGAGGCAGTGGTGCTGCACTTCTATAAGCGTGAAATGCAAAACAAATCATAACAATAAAAAAGAGGCAGTTCCTGAAAATGGAATTGCCTCTTTTGCATTCAATCAGTTCAGATCCAAAACTGTGCGGAGTATTAAACTCTGGACAGATACTCACCGGTACGGGTGTCGATCTTGATCTTATCACCGTTGTCAACGAACAGCGGAACGTATACGGTTGCGCCAGTCTCAACGGTTGCCGGCTTGGTAGCGCCCTGTGCGGTATCACCCTTGAAGCCCGGCTCGGTGTTGGTGATCTCAAGCTCTACGAATAACGGCGGCTCTACGGAGAATACCTTACCATTGTAAGAGCAGATCTTAACAATCTCATTCTCCTTAACGAACTTTAATGCATCACCGATCACGTCTGCTGCGAGAGCCATCTGCTCGTAGTTATCCATGTTCATGAAGTTGTACAGATCGCCATCTTCATACAGATACTGCATATCAACACGGTCGATTCTTGCAGACGGGAACTTCTCGGTCGGACGGAAGGTTCTCTCTACTACGGAACCGGTCATAACATTTTTGATTTTGGTTCTTACGAAAGCAGCACCCTTACCCGGTTTTACATGCTGGAACTCTACGATCTGGTATACGTTACCCTCGATTTCCAGGGTAATGCCGTTTCTAAAATCACCTGCTGAAATCATGTGATATTCCTCCTTGAATTTGCGTACTCGCGATTAATCTACTATATTCTATACTAAAAACCGCTGTTTTTCAACTGTTTTTTCGTGTTTTGCCGTGTTTTGCCGCGATTAGCAGGGGCTTTTGCGGTATTTTTGCTGCATCCGGACTGGTGTTTGGTCCTGCCGCGGGTTATCGGCTGAGCTGGTCCAGGATATCTTTGGTATCGGACATGAGCTGAGAATCCGTGGAATGTTCCATCACATACTCAAAATCAGCTTTGGCCAGACTGGCTTCATCTGTATGAAGATAGCAGACTCCTCGGTTGTAGAAGGCAAAATCCGCAAAGCAGTTTCCCTCGATTGCGGCAGTGAAATACGGAATAGCCGTTTTATAGTCTTCCCGGTTCATGCTGATGGAACCAAGGTAGAAATTGCATTCAGCCAGGTAAGCACCCTGTTCATAGGCTTTTCGGAGATAGCTTTCCGCGGCTTCTTCCTGTTCCAGGTTCATGTAGGAAGAGCCAATGAGGAAATTCAGTTCTCCGTCCTCTGGCTTTGCGACGGCATATTTCTGAAAATCGGCAAGAGCACCCTCAAAATCTTCAAGGGAATAACGGCAGACACCGCGGGCATAGGCAATTGCATCGGCATATTCCGGGAGTGCTTTTTCCGCATTGTTGTAAGCGGTGATGGCATTTTCGTAGTCCATCTGCTGCTGGTAACAGTCTGCGATGTACATCAGTACATCCGTCTGGGATGGATCAATCTGGTACATGGTTTCGTAGTCGGTACGGGCTTCGGCGTATTTGCCGTTTTCCTCCAGAAGCTGTGCCCGGAGCTGTCTTGCATCGTAGAGATCCGGGGCCAGGCGGATAGTGGTTTCCAGATCGGCCATGGCTTCATCGGACTGGTTTAACAGGACATAAAGTCCGGCTCGTTTCAGGTAATACTGGGGATTAGCGCTGTCCAGTGCAAGCAGATGATTGATTTCATCAAGTGCTTCATCATAATTGCTCTGGGTCACAAGTTCAGAAAAATGATCCAGGGCAGCATTTTGCTCGTCCAGTGACAGCTGCAGCTTTTCCTGAAGCTGTTCGGCTGCCTGATGCGACCGGTGCTGTTCATACTGTTCCAGAAATGCAGTGGACACGTAGGGGAGCGCCAGAGATACAATGAGAATCAAGGCAATCCCCTTTTTTCGTGCGTTGATTTTAAAGAAAAGACCGCGGCGGCCTGTAGAATGATGTTTCATAAGTGCCCCTTTCTCTTATGCAGGTTCATAAGGGTTGAAATTATGGATTAATAACCTCAGAGTATCATAAGTAATCTAAAAACTCAATAAAAATAGCAAAACTTTGACATTAGAGCCGGCAAAAATGCTATAATTTATGACAATAACAGCGGATTTTTAGGACAGAGAGGAGAAATGCTTATGCAAAAAAAGGTGGCGCAGGAGGCACTGGAACTGACGCGGGAGTGCCTGATGCAGTATTGGCAGCTGAATCCGGAACTGGTACTGTCTTACTGTGATGAGGATGTATTATGGACCGGGACACTGCAGAAGCAGTTTATTGTCGGGAGGAAAGCGACTGCGGAAGATCTGCGGGGTACTATGCGGGATTTAAAACCATGCCATTTAATGGAACAGGATTTTTTTGTAGTGCAAAACAGTGGAAATGTCTGTACGGTGGCAGGGCGTTATCTGGTCACGACTGATGAGCGTGTGGCATTTTTCCTTC
>ERZ773162.2339-NODE-2339-length-12236-cov-2.764387_pt1 | contig 12236 bp, 4 predicted proteins | sample MGYA00511113_ERZ773162 | MGnify/ENA primary metagenome ERZ773162 (study PRJEB29015, sample SAMEA2737807) | human gut metagenome | biome: human gut; feature: human-associated habitat; material: faeces | place: China | collected 2012 ... | reverse complement strand
TTGAAGGTTTACACAAACTTTGGGATACTCCCGGTCTGCCAGTACAGTCAGACCTAATTCCTCATTTTTCTGGCAACCACTACAAAACGCCCGTCTTTGACATGATAGCTGCAGGTTGACAGTGTAAGCAGCTGTTCTCCGAACTCAGCTTCTATCCCTGTGTCATATAAAGAAGCCTTTTTTACCTGCGCATAATATTCATCAAATAATTCCGGAGTACTTAAATCGGGATATTGATAATATTTAAAAACTCCCGCTTCCTCTTGAAGGTATGCCTTACTGTAAAAGGCCCCGATAATTTCATACATGTTTTCTTCGTATAAATTATCAAACTGTATCACCGGATGTTCTCTCCAGAACTCCTTTTGAGCGTACTTCAAAAGCGTTGCAAACATCGTTCCATTTTTCATATTATGACCGTATATCATAATATTGGTGCTGTCTGCAAAAGAGCCTTCTCCAATAAATGGAACTCCGCTTACAGAGTTTTCCTTATCAAAGGATCGGTGCAGATAATACTCCGGATCCTCTGGCGTAAACATAACCGGATAGTTCACCTTTGTTTTGTCAATACGAAGCCAGCCTGCCAGATCCGGATTTTTCTGATAGAGGGCCTCATAGGCCTCCAACATTCTCCCTTCCCCATCTCCCGATATTCCTGCTGCCGCTGTATGATCTGCAGGATTTTCTGGTGTATAAGCTTCCGATTTCCAGGCAGATAAAGCAGCAAATTCTTTCTCCTCCTCCTGCAAATTGCTGAAAATCCTTACTACCTGAAAAGCCGATATACAAAACAGCAGCATAAAACTGCCCAAAAGGAAGATCAGCATTTTCTTTAAATTTGTTTTTTTCTTCTTATTCATATCCAAATCATCTCCCAATGAAAAAACGGGGAGCATTGCACACATCCCCGTCTTTCATACTAAAGTCAATTATCTCTTCTTTGTTTTCTTATCTGTCTCAGAATAACTTGTATCTCTGTCTTCGGAAATCCTGATACGCACGATCAGCCATCCTAAAAGTCCTATAATTGCCGCGCTGATTGTGAGCACAACAACCCAGATTTCCAGCAAAGAGGTATCTCCCGTTTTTGGTGTTTCTCCATTCCTGGCAATCTCATTTGCTTCTTCCAGTGATGGAAGAGGCTCGCTCTCTTCTGCCGGACTGGTTTTAATCGGATCGCCGCCGGGTACAACTGTTGTTCCGCCGCCAGAGCCTCCGCCAGGATTTCCGCCTCCGGAACCGCTTCCAGAACCGCCGCCGGAGCCACCTCCAGAACCGCCGCCTTCAGAATCTCCGCCTCCGGAACCAATATCGTTCCATTCACTCTTAGGCTCTATGATCAGCTCCCATACCTCTTCTCCGTTTTCATTTCCTGGCATACAAACCAGAAAAGGAGAGGAGTAAAATTCCAGGTCGCCCTTCCTGATTTTCCGGGTCTGTGCAATCAGATAAAGCCCTTTTTCCAGATTTTCAAATTTCGTAATTCCCGCCTTATCTGTCTTCTGCTCCCTCCCCTGCAGCTTCTCCTTCACCGCATAGGCATAAAGCTTTTCCGCCTGTTCTTTCCTCTCTGAGGAATCTGGATTCTCCAGCGACACTCCTGACCCCTGAAAATCCTCCGATAACGTCCAGCCTCCCTCGCTCCAGCCTCCTGCATGATACAGCACAAAAGGCGTATCAGATAAAACAACCGTCTCATCATCCGTCCTGCCATGATACGATATTTGAATGGAACCAGCCTCCGCTGCCAGCCCGCTTATAGCCGGAACCAGACATCCAACTATCAGCAGACAGCCGCATACAAGCTTTTTCAGATTCTGTCTGTGATTAAACATGTTCATCCCTCCTGGTTTCTATCTCTTCTTCTGCTGCTTTCTTTCTCTTCTTTCCCGCCGCATAGATACAGGATACTGCAAAAATTATAACCAAAAGTACACTTGCGCCTATCAGCACCTTTACCTGGAAGGGCAGCTCCGCCTCTACCGTAACATCTGCCGTTACCTGCACAGCCTCCTCATATGGAATTCGATGACCTCTCACAAGAAGACGGTGTGTATTTACAGCATAGGGAGTACAGGTTACAAGAGTCACATAATCCTTCCCCGCTTCAATGGTCAAAGCATCCGTTTCCTCCGGCAGCACTGTAAGGATCTGGTCAATCTCATAAGCAAAGGTTTCTCCCAGTATTTTAATATAGAAAACGTCCCCTTCCTTCAGCTTATCCATATCCGTAAACAAAAGCTTGGAGGGAAGTCCCCTGTGACCGGTGAGAACGGAATGTGTGCTTTCTCCTCCAACAGGAAGAGAGGTTCCTTCAAAATGTCCTACCCCTACCTGTAAAACAGACTCACTGGTTCCATGGTAGATGGGAAGCTCTACTTTAATAATCGGAATTCGGATATATCCCATCATTCCAGAACCATTGACATTCAGAATACTCTGATAATATTCATTGACTTCCTTTTTTCCTGGCCCAAAGGGATCCAAAAGCTCAATATTGCTCAGCATTTCCTGATTGTAGGCTCTGGCAGCTGCCAGCATCCTTTCATTTTCCTCTCCGCTGTGCTTTACTGCCTCCTCATCATAGGAGGAAATAACCCTTGACTGGTTTTTTTGATAAAGGTAATTACTGACCGTCGGATATAACAGTACGGAGAATGCAATCAGCAAAACTAAAATCCGAATTGCATCCTGTAACTTTCTATTCTTTTTTTTCTTTTTTTCCTGTTTCTTGCTCATTTCATTCTCCCTGCTGTTATACCATATTAGTCCGATACCTTACGAATTTTGTAAGGTATCGGACCATTTTAAAGAATTTCAAAAAATATTACTCTTCAATTTTTCTGCTTCTGATAAAGCTGATTGCTACGCCCAGAATCATTACCACAGCAACTACCGTGAAGAGAACGGTACCCATACCACCGGTCTCAGGAAGAAGAGTTCCAGTGCTGTTCTCGACGTCGATGATCTTATCAGTTTCCGATACATCATCTTTGCTTAATCCCCAGTTGTTTACATCTGTATTTCCACTCTTTGTAATCGTTACCTTGATCGGAGCTGTCAGCTTGTTGTAGCCTGCCGGTGCATCAGTCTCCACCAACCAGTAGGTTCCTTCTGCAAGACCGTTTAACTTCAGGTTCATTCCAGCTTCGTCTATATTATTTCCAACAGATACCATATCAAACTTCTGAGATGTCAGATCTACGGTATATTCACCGTTATCTCCTGTAACTGCGATAGGATTCTGGCCATCCTTCGCATCTTTCTCCGTTCTATAAAGACGGAATTCTGCACCTGCAAGGTAGCCTGCCTCATTTCCTCTGACGAATTTATGAATCTGCAGCGGATAGGTTGGTGTTTTTGCCTCAGACGGAGTTGTGGTAGTTGTGTTCTGCGGATCGTTACCATACTCTAAGGAAGCGCTGTTCTTCTCTGTTACTACTGCAGCACTATTTACTTTTGCATAGTAGGTAACGGTAAACTGCTGTCCCTTTCTGTTCTGGTTCTCTTTGATCCACGCAGACAGATCTAAGGTCATTGTACGGTTATTATCTCCGCTTAAAGTAGCAGACTGTTCTGTAGCCACATTATCACCAATCTTTACAGATACAGGATAAGGGTTAGTAGCCTGTGTCTCACCCTGAGCATCCGTTACAAAATCAAGACCATTTGTCAGGGTATCCTTGATTTTATAAACATAAGACTCATAGCCTGTTGTATCCGGAATGGTTCCTTTGATGGTATAGGTTACAACCTGACCGATTTCAACAGTTTCTGCATTTGCTGTTTTCTCGATGCTGGGAGCCTCGCCCTTCAGATTAACTTCTTTATTTTCCTTATCTACAGATACCAGAGAGGACTGAATTTCTTTTGTTCCTGTCTGGTATACCAGATAGTAACCATAGTCTAAGTCTGTAAACTTATGCTCTGTAACTTCACCCAATTTTCCAGAAGTCGCTGTTTCTTTAGTGCCTGCTGTCAGTGCAGCTGTTGTAAAGTCATCTGCAAATTTCTGAATTTCGGCAGGATTATTCTTGTAGGCCGCAAGTTTGTTATATAATTCTTCGCTGGTTGATGTATCCTGAATCCCTAATGCAGTTGCAATCGCAGTTTTATAAATGTCATTGACAACATACGCATAATTATCACCACCAACGCTCAAATCAAACAGCTTATACAGCTTGATTGTCTGACCATTTAACGTATTGCTCGCATTTACCTTTACTGTCAGGCTTCCTCTTTGTGTTTCTGCTGCCGGCATCGGCTCTGTCATTGTGGCAAAGGACGTCGCTGCCATTGCCAGTGTCATGATAGCAGTCAGAAACAGTGCTATCATTCTTTTGGTCACTTTTTTCATAGCTCTCATTTTTGTTTCTCCTTTTTCCTTTGTTTTGAATTTATAGTAACTCTGCATTCTGGCATCTTCTCTTCCTGTACTCCATGATGCCATAAAATGCCAGAAGCAGAATTCCTACCGCATAAATCCAGGTGACTCCCATGCCGCCTGTTTCTGGAAGAACGTGGTCAAACCAGTTCTTCTTATTGGTAACTGTGATACTGTAGTGGTATTCGTCTCCTTCAGGATATGTAATCTTAGTCGTGTAACCATCCAGCACAGTTTCACTAATATGATAAGTATAATAATAATGCTCTCCATCTTCGCCCACATGGTATGCGGTATACTCTGGTCCAGAAAGGATCTTTTCCCACACATCCTCTGTAATGGCGTCTTTTGCAGTCAGGATAACGTCCTTGTTAAAGTTGTCATCCGTAATTGTCTCTCCATTTACTTCATAACTTCTTGTAATATGGAATACCACTTCCTTCGGACGATCCTCCGGCTTATCTCCCTTCCACACCTTTTCCAGCCTCAGCTCAATCAGGTCTTTACAGGGATCCTGGATATCCGGAACTGCCGAACCTCCGCCGGGCTCTGTAGGATCGGTAGGAGTATTGTTCATAAGCACCGCCATAGCGCCATCTTCTTGATAAACATTGGCAAGTAAATCTTTTACTCCTTCTGCATTGCTGCTCATCACAGCGTCCTTCAGATCCGAAAACTTCACAACCTTGTTTTTCGTCATATGGCGGATAGTGTAAACATTCTTCCATGAATCCAATGTTTCATATGTATGATGAAGCTCATTGCCTGATTTGCCGAGCAGCTGTTCATAGGCGGTATCTCCGTCCCGATAAATCCGGTAATAGTTTTCATTGCCTTCAATGCCTACAAGATCATTAAATTCCCAGTTGGATTTCAGGCTTGATTTTCCGGTAAAGGGGCCGGTCAGATCCTTTGCGCCACGGACAACGTCCGCAAACAACATCTTATTCTTTTCCAGCAGACCTTCGTTGTTCCAGCCTACAAATCCTCCGGCAATGCCGTATTCGCCTGTGCCGTTTCCACGGTTTCCTGCGCCGCCGCCGTAGACGTCATAGCCGATATCCACACCAGTCACCGTACAGGAATCGATTTTTGTCCGGTTTGCCTTAATCAGTGAAATGTTGATTTCATTTTTCAGGCTTTCCTCATCAATGGTGCCGCCCTCAGAACAGTTGATCTCTATCTTGCTGTCGCCGATATAAATGGTAGCAAGGCTCTTATCCTTTGCCAGGCCAACCTTAATATCCAGTCCCAGTAGATTTAAAGATACCAGCTCTCCGTCATACAAAGCGTCAACCTCGATAATTCCCAAATCAATCTTAATTACGTCGCCCTTCTGCAACTTATCCAGCTGCAGGGCCTTTAAAATCTGATTCACAGCTTTCACGAGTCCCTTGACCAGCTCAGAATCCAGCTTAATATCTGCAAGATAAGCAAACGTCGTTTTTCCTGCAAAGCCTCCCGCAATCTGTCCACTCGTTACCTGCTTTAATCCGGTCACTTCATTTTTGGACAGTCTGCCCAAATCTGCATAACCGGTAAAGCCTCCGGCAATTTCTGATTTATCCTTTTTATCTATGGTGTTGTCGCTGTGTACGGTAAAGCCCTCTGTCACGCCGGAAACCCTGCACCTATCCACATGAGAGCCGAAGATATCCAGCACTCCTGCGCCTGCGCTCAGTAAATCTCCTAATGCGCCCAGATTATCCAAATCTACCGTACCGCTCTTACCAAGATGGCCAATAAATCCGCCGGTATAGTTCATGCCATTGACCTTACGAAGCTTTGTTACCTTGGAATCTTTCACGGAGCCGTTTAGCAGCGCTCCGCCAAATCCTCCGGCTGAACCGGAATAAACAGGGTCATTGACATACTCTGTCTTTTTGCTGTCTCTTGCCTGCACCTCCAGACCTGCCTCTTTTGCGCCTGACACGTCGGAAGCATAGACATAAGTTCGGAAGGCATCCAGCACGCTTGTGCCTCCAAGGGTCAGGAGAGCCGCCAGGATACTTGTAGTTCCTTCACTTACCTGCAATACTGCGGATACGTCTGCCAGACCGAAAAATCCTCCGGCATACTCCCCGCCTGTAACGCTTCTGATATTTGTTACATGAATGCCATTATTCGAATTATCATTTTCTCCGATCACTGCGCCGTTAATCTCTCCGGCAAAGCCTCCGGCCGCCTTTGCATAGGCAGTATTGTTGGATCCGTCCGTATAAGCGCCGTTAATCACAATTCCCCAATCATCCCATGCGCTGACGTCTGCGCCCCGCACGGTAGAAATCGTTGTATTCAGCAGGGACAGTAAATCGCCTGGGGTTTTAATCAGGTTCTGAAGCAGTCCGCCAAGAAGTCCTCCGCTGCTGGCTGTATCCAGAGCCGCTGCGCTCGCCGGGTCAATCTGCCCTGCAAAGCCGCCTACGGCCTTTGTACCTTCTACTTTTCTTAAATTCGCCACAAAGCAGCGTTTATTATTCGGATCCGGCACAGCGTCTGTTGCGCTGAACGTACTTGTCTCAGACCAGTTGCCCCAGATCTGTCCGCCCAGCATATGGCCTACATAGCCTCCGGCATAGCCGACCTTTTCTATTTTAAATGTAGAATCCTTGACCGGGATTCCCGTCGCCTTCACCGTCATTCCTGACTGGAAGCCGGTAATATCGGAATTCCTGATAACTGGAACAAAGGTCTGCACTGCGCTGATAGAACCGGTAATGTCCAGTCCAATCAAAGATACCTTTCCTACCTCGGCAACGCCGCCGGTTTTCATCTCTCCGGCAAAGCCTCCGGCGCTGGTATAGGCAATGACGCTTTTCGCATCCCAGGCATGAGCGTTCGTAACCACTCCGGCCTTCATCCGGCCTACATAGCCGCCTGCAGCGCCCGCCTCCATATCCTGCGTTCCGACACTGGTTCTTCCCGCTTTAACATTGTAGCCGTAAGCGTATTTCTTGATGAGTTGCTTCAGTTCCTCCTCAGTGCTGACAGTCGTATTCGGAAACTGGTCTCCGTAAACACCCTCGCTTCCGACTGCTTCTGCCCACTTATTCCAGGTATCCATATCCACTTTTCTAAGAGGGCCGTAAACAGCTGTATTGGTCTCTGTCGGATAAACCGCTCCCAGAAGGCCCAGCACATTGCCGGTCTCTAAGAGCCCGAATAAAAGCTCCAGGTTTCCGGTTCCTGCCAGATCTGCCGTCTCCATAAGTCCGGTAAAGCCTCCGGCAAATTCGCCGCCATATACGGAGCGAATCCGGACAGCGGCACATTCCTTGCCTCCTTCTGCCGCATTGCCTAAGATTCTTCCACCGTGGTTATAGCCCACATAGCCTCCGGCAAGACCTCTCACACACTGGGTATCAGTCAGGCCGTCCGCCCGAACTGCGCCGCCGCAGGGAACGCTGGTCGTCTCACTGTCCTCAATAATCGGAATAAAGGACTGCACCAGATTGGCAAGGCTGTCTGTCACATTTAAAAGCCCGTCTAAAATGCTGGCATCCTCTAATACCGAAGCAACATTTCCCGGTTCCATAAGACCGGCATAACCGCCTGCCGCTTCCCGTCCAATGACATAGGCAAACAGGTTTGCATCACTGTTTTTGATGATTGTGCCAGACATTTCACCGATAAAGCCTCCGGCTTTTCCCAGCTTCGTATTTTTATCATCACTTCCGTCTGCCAGTACGGAATAACCGCCCATGCAGCCGGTAACGTCAGAATTTTCAATGGTGGACGCAACCACATCCAGCGCTTCCAGAAGGTTCGTCAGCTGAATATTTCCAAGAAGCTTTAAGCCGCCGCCCACTGCTGCAGCAGAATCGATATCTACGCAGCCCGCATAGCCTCCGGCGTATTTTCCGCCCTTGACCGCATATTGAGAATCTTTTCCGAAATAGCTTTCGCCGTTTGCAGATTCCAGACTGTCCCCTGGCGGGGTTACTTTCGTATGCTTTAAGGATGTTACATCCGAATCCTTAATCTGCACACCGCCGCCGTATCCTAAATATCCTCCTGCATAGCTGTCTGTGTCTGTGGCTTCTACCGTAAATCCAGTTTTCGCTGACTTTACGCCCGCCGACTGGATAATCGGGATATAAACCTGCAGCACATTGAGCAGCTGGCCAATATCCAGATTTAAAATACCGCCCAGAAGATTTAAGCCGTCTGAGGAAGCGGTTGCTCCGGCATCCACTTTTCCGGCAAAGCCGCCTGCATGGGATTCGCCCTTGACCTGCTCCAGTTCATAGACCGCATAAGCTTCTGCACTTGTGCTGTTATCCACCTTTCCGCTCTGCATCGCCCCGGCATAGCCGCCTGCAAGCTGTCCTTCTACCTGCGGTCCGCCTTCATTTGATACAAAGGTTACGGTCGTATCCGTATACTTCGGAAGCAGGTAAGGTACTAAATTCAGCAGGGCATCCACCTCTAAAATACCTGGAAGCTTCAGTTTTCCGTCTTCATCCTCCTGCGCAAGGCCAGCCAGGCCTCCCGTGTGGGATCGTCCCACAAAACCGCCTGCATAGCTGCCTTTTGTATCACTATGTTCTGCAGTAACAGATTTTAATTTTTTCACATGGGAAGCTTCTACCACTGAGGCCACCGATTCTCCGATAAAACCTCCGGCTGTAAAATCTTCTCCATCTGTCAATACTGCTGTTCCATTGGAAAGAACCGTCAGTCCACTGTCAACGCCTGTAATCTCACTGTTCTTTATAGTAACCTGTATTCCGTCTGCCAGCGACAATACGTTATTGAGTTTTACAAGACCAAGAATGTCCAGACCTCCTGCTGACGCAAGGCTCGACGCCCCGGTTCTTCCGGCAAAGCCGCCTGTATAATTGCCTGCCTCAATGCTCTGAACTCCGCTTACCGTTACCGTGTCGGCTGTTCCGCCAAGCATAAGACCACAGGCTCCTGCCGCGTATTTCTCTGTGGCTGTCACAGACCAGTCCGTTCCATCCACTGAAACCTTTGATAATTCAAAAGGAATGAACTGTCCGACGCCAAGGGTATTGTTTAACACACCGATTGCGTCCGCCGTCACAACACTTCCGGCAACGCCGCCGGCATATTTACCTGCACTTACCTTATGTAATCCAGTAACCTTTCCGCCGAAATCTGCAGCGCTTTCGGTATTTACCTCGCCGTCCGCCGCAGTGTTTTCAGCATCCGGTTCGACCGGAATAATCTTCACGCCGTCGCCCTGACCAATCATGCCTCCGGCATAAGCATCCGTGCTCTCAACCACAAGACCGTTTCCCTCTACGGTACAGCCGTAAATCTTTGATGGCAGTACGCCCGCCAGGGTTAAAAGCTGGTTTTTCACATCCTCACTGCCGGACGCCAGTACCTTTTCCAGAAGCTTGGATACTGAATCCACCAGAGTTGGCTTCTTCTCATCCTCGCCGCCCAGGGTCGTACCGAATCCGATGGTCGCCCTTCCCGCAAAGCCTCCGGCGTACTTCTTTGCCATTACGCTTTGCAAACCTGTTACAATGCAGTTGACGCTGATGCTGTTTGCCATTGCGCCGTTAAAGCCGCCTGCATAAGATTCTGCTGCGTTAATGGCAAGATTCGGACCGGTTACGCTGCAATTTTCCTGTCTCGATTTTGCATCGATTTCATACAGGGTAATGCCTGCGTCATTTAAAAGGCCCTTGATAATGGCGTCACGCTCTAAGCCTGCAAAACCGCCTGCTCCGTTTTTCGCCTGCACCGATGTCAGCTCTGAAACAGAACAATTAGAAATCTTCGTGCCGGTCTGGATTCCAACGAAGCCTCCGTTGTAGTCCTGACCGATATTGCCGATTGTTCCGTTTGCTAAGGTCACGCTGCAGCCTGTAATCACAGGATTGTGATAACCTGTAGGAATCAGATTGCCCAACGGAACGTCATTTTGCAGCAATATTGTAATCAAATCGCCCAGTCCCACGCCCGGTACGATATTTAAAAGGGTAGACAATACCTTTACAACAGTTCCCAGCAAACCGGATAAACCCTCATACTGTTCCACACCCTCAGTAAAGCCCACAAAGCCGCCGGAAATACCTCTTGCACTGGCAACAGACGCCTGCTCGACCACGCAGTTTTCCACATGAACGTCGCCTACAATCCTGCCTGCAAAGCTTCCTGTGGCAAACAGATCCGGACTTTTCTGTTTCAGGGTCAGAAGGTCTCGGATGACGTCGCCTAACTTCAAATTGCCGATAATCGGCAGCAACGCGCCTAAGCCTTCCAATAATTCGCCGACCAGTCCGCCTAATAGCCCAAGAACCCCTTCTATCAGGGAATCCACATTTGCATCTACTTCTGTGGACTTATTATCCACGCTTACCTGTTCCAGATGAATATTTTTCACCACTGCTGTTCCCGCAGAACCAAGTGTATTTTCATCCAGCTTATTGGAGATGGTTCCAAAGAAGCCGATGCCGCTGGTGGTCTCCATATTCAGCTTTCCGGTCTGTTCCACATGGATATTGGTAATCGTCGGGGAATCACCCGCCTGCATATTCAGCCGGCCTTCCAGCTTTCCGGAAAAATGGATTGGCGTCCAACCATCGTCTTTTCCGTTGGAATAGTCGCCCTGTAACAGGTCGATGTCGCGGAAGATGATGTAGTTGGCGTCGGAGGTGTATTTTAAATCCTTGTATTCTCTTTCCAGAACAGAGAAAGAGGTATATTCCGCTTCCTTACCCAAAATAATACTTTCATCATCTGCACCGATGGAAGGGGCGTTCTTTTCATCAAGCTTTAACCCTACCAGTTCCTGCGAACCAAAAAGCTCACCGAGAATATCCCCAAGCAGTCCGCCGACGATTCCAACAATTTCTCCCAACAGAGTATCAGATCCCCAATCAATGTTCATAAGCTCATTCCGCTTTGCCTCATCACTCTGCTTTTTATACTGGAAATCTTCTGAACCTTTTTCAATTTCTTCGTTTTTAATGTCTGTATCTTTAATACTCGTTACATTTAGGTCTGCATCTCCCGGATAGTAAGGAACAATTTTATGTCCAAGGGGAATGCCCAGCAATTTTGCTTCCGTCCGCAGAAACAGCATCGGCGTCACACTTTTATCGCTTCCAATTGCCCGAAGCTGCTGCTCGTTTCCTATTAAAATATACTTTTCGCCTTCAATGGTCACATAGTTCTGACCAATATACTCACGTCCTGCTTTCTGTCCAGCATCCGCAGTCCCCTGCACATACTGATTCGCCATCAAGTCCGGCATCTGCTCCGTAAAATCTGCGCTCAGCACATAATTATGTTCTCCGCTGTAGGTAAGGTATTCTGCGCTGTTCTCTGATTCTGAATTAGAAGAAGTTGCAATCTCTGCATTGGAAGGAGTCGCAAACCCTTTGTAAATGGGCTGACCGATTCCAACGCGTTCCGGCAGCATATCGCCTGACAGGATCGGCTCCTGCTCTGCCTTTTCTGAGGTGGCAAGCAAAAGCTGATAATTGTTATAAATATAGATGGTATCCGTTTCCTCGTCGTACAGCCTTGCATCCTCTTTTGGCGTTTTACTGAAGCTGCCCGTAAATCCCTCCGGCAAAGTCCATAAAGAACCTGACTCCATAGGAATATCGTTTACCAGTTCATAATCTGCATCCAGAGAATAAGTGACCGCCTCTCCAGCTTCCTCCGCATTGCTGGAGGTTGCCAGCTTCACGCTCTTTGAAAAAGCAGTCCTGGTCTCTGATTCAGACAACTCATTACTGGGAGTTGCTGTCCCGGCATTGCTGGGCGTTGCTGCCTCAGCATCTGCAGAAGGCTTGCTGTTCTCCTGTGTTTCCTCCGGATAAAACAATTCCTTTCCAGTACCAAAGGTTTCTGTTCTGATGTC
>ERZ773162.2337-NODE-2337-length-12237-cov-8.509686_pt1 | contig 12237 bp, 11 predicted proteins | sample MGYA00511113_ERZ773162 | MGnify/ENA primary metagenome ERZ773162 (study PRJEB29015, sample SAMEA2737807) | human gut metagenome | biome: human gut; feature: human-associated habitat; material: faeces | place: China | collected 2012 ... | reverse complement strand
CGCGCCGGCGCCCAACGCGAGCGCCTACGGGCTGCAAGAGTACGAGGAGCAGTGCACCGCCGCTGCGGCCAAGTCCGTGAAGTTCAACACGGAGGAGTTCATCGGGGCCGTCAAGGAGGCCGAGGATGGCGACCGCTAGCGACGTGCTGCGCATCGCGCGGGCCGAGGTGGGCTACTGCCGATACGACGACCCCGAGCGCGGAACCAAGTACGGGCGATGGTACGAGGCCGAGGTCGACGGCCCGGGCGGCTACGACTACGGCGCCAACGGCGTGGCCTACTGCGCCATGTTCGCGAGCTGGGTGCTCGCCCAGGCGGGCGTGGAGTGCGCCGGCATGCCGGGGGCCTACTGCCCGTCCATTCACCACAGCCAGACGCTCGCGGCCTCGCAGCTCCGGCCCGGAGATCTCGTGCTGTTCGATTGGGAGGACGACAACGTGGACGACCACATCGGCATCGTCGCCTCCAACGACGCCGCCGCCAAGACCATCAGAACCATCGAGGGAAACACCTCGGGCGGCAGGGTGGCCGAGAGGACGCGCGCCTACTCAACGATCTGCGGCGGCATCCGCCCGGCCTACGACGGCCAGGGCTCCACTGGCGCCCTGGCCGTGGACCGCGCCTTGGTGCTCAAGGTGGTCAACGGCGACTACGGCAACGACCCGGAGCGCAGGCGCAACCTTGAGGCGCGCGGCTACGACTACGGGGCCGTGCGCGCCGCCGTAAACGCCTACCTGCGCGGCGAGTCCTTCGGCGCCGCCAAGCCGGTTGAGACCAAGGCGCGCTACAAGATCACCACCCCCTCGGGCGTCAACGTGCGCGAGGGCGCGGGCAAGCGTTACTCCGTGCGCAAGGCCTACCCGAGGGGCGCGACCGTGACCGTGATGCAGACGCAGGCCGAGAACGGCAACCTGTGGGGCAAGACCTCTGACGGCTGGTTCGCCATCAGGTACCAGGGGGCAACGTACGCTACGAGGGCGTGATTTCCGCCTGCCAAAACCTGCCATAGAAATGATTTGACATGCTCCCTCGGCTCTGCTTCACGGGGCATTCGCCTGCCAAAGTCTGCCGAAAAAACAGCCGAATATAACGGATTACCAAAAAGAAAAACCCCATTTCATCTGGGGTTTTTCCAAATCTGCTATGGTGGTCGCGGAGGGATTTGAACCCCCGACCTTGTGCTTGTAAGGCACCTGCGCTCCCGCTGCGCCACGCGACCGAACATATTACGCGCCTAAATGCGCGAGTCCGTATTGTGCCACAAGTTCCCCGCCGGAGCAAATGGAAAGCAGGGCGCCGAGACGATAGCGCATCCCACGTACCTCGCGGCACAGCGACCACGGCGCACCGTGCGGCGCGATCCCGGCACGGCGCCCACGGCGCTACCTCGGCACAGCGGCCGCGGCATTGCCGCCGGCGTCGTCGCTGGTCGCGCGCATCCGGCCCACCACGAGCGCCGTAACGAAGATGGCCGCCGCGAACAGCAAGAGCACGCCGACCGCAAGCGCGACGCCTTCCGCCGCCGACCCCGTCGCGTCGCCCACTGCCGCGCGCAGGCCCTCGCCGAGCCAGTACACCGGCGTGAAGGTGGCCACGACGCGCACCGCCTCGGGCATAAGATCCAGGCTGATCCACGTGCCGCCTAGAAACGTCAGCACCATGCCGGTGATGTTGCCCACGGTGTTCGACACACTCTCGCCGCAGCCCAGCTGTCCCAGCAGAAACGCGATGGCCAGCGGGATGAGCACGAACACGAGCTCCACCGCCAGCACGCAGGCAAGATCGGCCGGCGCAAGGGTGAATGCGGAATAGCCGAATGCGACAAGGCCGATGCCCATGATAACGGCCCACACGAGAAGCGCCACGACGAGCCCCGCCGCCGCCTTCTGCAGCCCCAGACCCAAGCCCGAGGTGGAGGAGACGGCAACGCGCCGCCGCACGTCGGTGCGGTTGAAGGCCCCCATGAGAATGCCCACCGACACCACCACGGCCACCGTGAGCGGGTAGGCGCTCCACATAAGGTAGAAAACGAAGGCCTCGCTCCCCACCGCCGCACCCGGGACGGAAACCTCCTCGATGCGCGGCTCCTTCTGCGCGGAGGCCTCGGCCTGGGCCACCAGCGCCTCCGGCGATGCGTCCGGCTCGAGCACCGCCGCGGCCCGCACCAGCCCCAGATACTGGTTCACCTGGGTATCGACCAGCGTGGCCGCCATCGATTGGAAGCTGAACACCGTCTCAAGGCGCGGGCCGTCGCCGCCGTCGCGGGCCGCCGCCAGATAGCCCTCCTCGAACCCGGCGGGCACGATGAGCAGATAGTCCACCAAGCCCGTGGCCACGGCATCCTGGCAGGCCCGCGCCTCGTCGGCCACCTCAACCGACGTTCCCCGCTCCTCGAGGAACGCCGCCACCGAGCGCGACAAGTCGCTTTGATCCCGATCGATCACCGCGAAGGGCACCTCGGCCGACTCATAGCCCGCACTTGTCGCCGGCGGGTACACGCCGCTGGTGATAAACAGGCCCATGAGGCTCAAAAAGCCCACGTACACCAGCAGATAGATGGGATGCTTCGCCACCACTTCCAAGGCATATCTACAGGCTTGCATAGCGCTGCCTCCTCACGAACAGGGCCCCTACGGCGAACAGCGCAGCCGAGAACAGGCCGATGAGCGCCACGTTCCCCGCGAACACCTCCAGCCCGTCGTAGTAGTACAGGCTGTAGAACATGTCGCAGATGGCCTTCGCCGGGTTCAGCGAGGCCATCACGGGGAATTCCCGCGAGACCATGTCGGCCAGCTCCATGCAGGGCTCGCCGTAGAGCCCCGTGAACAGCGAGAGCAGGCACACCACCCCGGTGAGAATGCCCGTCTTCGACCCCACGTCCAACTTGGGGAGTGACCCGAGCGCCGTGCCCAGGGCGCAGGCGAGCAGCGATGCGGCGCCCAGTCCCGCCACGCACAGGCCCTCGCGGCCGGCGAAGTCGACCCCCACGACAAGACGCGTGTACAGAAACGCGATGAGCAGGCAGCAGAACGACAGCAGCCAGCAGGCCAGAAGCGTCGCCAGAAGCGTGCGCGTGCGCCCGATGCCCCCCAGCGCCCGCCGCGCGCCCAACGGCGAGAGGTTCGGCTGGGTCCAGCAGACGGCCACCACGGCGATCTGGGCGCCGAACAGGGCCGCCATGGCGAACAGCGCGTAGTAAAAGCGCACCGACTCCTTGGGCGCGGCGTGGGTGAGCGAGACCTCCTCGGTCGCATCGACGCTCGAGAACATCGCCTCCAGACGGCCCGGATCGGCGAAGGCCCCGGGGTTCTCGCGGGCGATGGATGTCATCAGGTCGGCGTCGCGCACGTAGGTGCCCACCACCGATTCCAGGATGCTGCGATCGATGGCGTCCATATCCGTCGTCTGGCCGATCTGCAGCCCCGGCGCCAGGGACAGCACCGGCTCGCCGTCCTCGTCGACGGAGAACACCCCCATCACCTCGCCGTCGACGAGGGCCGATGCGGCCGCCTCCCCATCGGCGAAGCGGCGCACGTCCAGCAACTGATCGTCGCCCCTTTCCCCCAGCGCCTCCGCCACCGCCGAAAACGGCGACGCGCCCCACGCCTCATCGGCCACCACGCCGGTGGGCACGGGGTCGAACTCCATGGCGCCGTCCAAGTTCGCGAACATGAACATGAAGATGGTCGCCATGAGGATGGGGAAGGCCAAAGACCAGATGAACAGGCTCTTCTCGCGAACGAGCGCCCGCAACGTGCTTGCGAACAACGTGCCCATAGCCCGCTCCTAATCCCTCAGCTCTTTACCGGTGATCTCGAGGAACACATCGTTTAAGGTGGGCGGCTCGGCATAGACGCGGCCCACGGCGCACCCCGCGTCCGCAAGCACGCCCAGCACGTCGCCCACGTTGTGGCCGCCCTGCTCGCACTGCACGACCAGCTCCGGCTCGGTGTAGGTCACGCGCCGCACATGGGGCAGCGAGGCCAGGCGCCCGCGCACGGCATCACCAAGCGCCGCCACCTCCACGATGATGCGCTCGCCGGCCCCCACTAGGGCCTTCAGCTCGACATTGGTGCCCACAGCCACCGACCGGCCGCGATCCATGATCATGATGCGCGAGCAGATCTCCTCCACCTCTTCCATATAGTGGCTCGTGTACACCACGGTGCAGCCCTGCGCGTTCATGCGGCGGATGCCCTCCAGAATGGCGTTGCGGCTCTGCGGATCCACCGCCACCGTCGGCTCGTCGAAGAAGGCGAGCCGGGGCCTGTGGGCGATGCCGCAGGCGATGTTGAGCCGCCGCAGAAGGCCGCCGGAGAGCTTGCGCGGGCGGAACTTCACGTAGTCCTCAAGACCCACGAACGCGATGGCCTCGTCAACGAGCCGCGCCCGCTCGCGCCGATCGTCCACGTACAGGGCACAGAAGAAGTCGATGTTCTCCCGCACGGTGAGCTCCTCGAACAGCGCCACGTTCTGCGGCACCACGCCGATCTTGCGCTTCAGGTCGTAGCGCGTGGGCGTCATGGGCTCGCCGAACAGGCAGATGTCGCCCTTGTCGAAGGTGAGCAGCTGCAATATGCAATTGATGGCCGTCGTCTTGCCCGAACCGTTCGGGCCCAAAAGCCCGAAGATCTCGCCGGGCTCGATGCGCAAATCGAAGTGGTCGAGCGCCACCACGTCTCCGTAGCGCTTCACCAAGTTGCGCACCTCGACGATGGGCGCCGGTCCGTCGGTGCCCCGCGCGATGCCGTCCCGCACGCAGTCGCCCTGCACGCCCTCGATCCCCAGCGCGCCGGCCCGTCCGCTGTCGTTCGTAAGCTCGCCGTCCATGAGCGCTCCTTCCCCTATCGGTCATGGCCCCATTATTCCAAGAACCGCCGCGCCGCAGAAGTGCCAAATGTCACGAATGTCGACGTGCCCCTTGCTTCGCGAACGTGCGCCTTATAATGGCCCCATGGATAGAATCGTCGACGAGATCGTTCTCTTCGGGCTGGGGCTTCCCCTCCTTCTGCTCGCTCCCGCTGCCCCCGCAGCCGTAGCGGCGCCGCTTCTCGCCCTCATCGCCACGGGCGCGCTCGAACTGCTCGATCGCGGCGAAGGCGGTGCGCAGCGCCAGGCCTCCGCCAGCGCCGCAAGCCCCGTCCGCGCCGCGCGCTTCATCCGCGCCGCACGTCCCGCCATCGCCGCCGCCTACCTCATCGCCGCACTTGCCGCGCCGGCCCTCGCCGCCTTCGTGCCGCTTCTGGCCTACGCCGCCGTGGCGCAGAACCTCGGCCCCCTGCGCTTTCTATGGCCCGCGGCCCTCCTGGGCGCCGCAGTGTCCGGAAGCGGCGCGCTGGCGGCAGCCGCCCTTCTGCTGGGAGCGCTCGCCTGCCTGGCCGCCCGACGCACGACCAAAGTTCAAACCGAGCGCGCCTCGCTCCGCCAATGGCGCGACGCCGTGCAGGAAGACCGCCTCGCCCTGGCCGAGCGCACTCGCGACCTCGCCGAGCGGCAAGATTTGGAAGTGAGCTGCGCGGTGCTGGCCGAGCGAGCCCGCATCGCGCGGGAGATCCACGACAACGTCGGCCACCTGCTCACCCGCTCGGTGCTGCAAATGGAGGCGCTCGCCGTCACGCACGAGGACGATCCGGCGCTCGCCAAAGAGCTGGCGGCGGTCGGCGCCACCCTCCACGAGGCCCTCGGCACCGTGCGGGCCAGCGTGCACGACCTGCACGACGAGGCCTTCGATCCACAGACCACCTTGGCCGAGCTGATCGGGGAATTCCCGGGAATTGCCGGCACGCTCGCCTTCGAGGCCGAAAGCCTTCCGCGCCCTGTCGCCCTTGCCGTCGTGGCTATCGTGCGCGAGGCGCTCGCGAACGCCCGCACGCACGGGCGCGCCACGAGCGTCGCCGTCTCCCTCCTCGAGTTCCCCGGCTTCTATCAGCTCGCCATCGAGGACAACGGGCGCGCGGCGAACCTGGTTGGCGAGGGCGGCCTCGGTCTCGCCTCGATGGAAGAGCGCGCGACGGCCTTGGGCGGCACCTTCTCATTCGGACCGTTGCCCCCACCGCGCGCCGGCTCCCGCGTCTTCGCCACCTTTCCCAAAACCCAGGAGGTTCGCCCATGAGCGCCCCATCTCCCCTTTCCGTCGTCATCGTGGACGACGACGAGTTCGTGGCCCAATCGCTGCGCACGATACTGGAGGCGCGCGGTAGCGTGCGCGTGGCGGCCCTCGGCACGAAGGGGGCCGAGGCGGCGGCGCTTTTCAACGAGCACCACCCCGACATCATGCTCCTCGACATCCGCATGCCCGACCTGTCGGGCCTGGCCGCCGGCGAGGCCATCCTCGCCGCCCACCCGAAGGCGCGCATCGTTTTCCTCACCACCTTCGCCGACGACGACTACATCGTGCGCGCGCTGGCGATCGGGGCCCGCGGCTACCTCATCAAGCAGGAAGCTCGTGGTCTGGCCGAAGCGCTGCATTCCGTCATGGAAGGCCAAATTGTCCTGGGATCCGATGTCACCGACCGCGTGAGCGCGCTCATCGGGCAACGGCCAGCGAACGGCGCCGGAGCCGCCTTCGACGACTCTCTGTCGCACCCCGATAACAGCCAGGCCGCCCCCGCCTTCGCCGAGGGGCTCACACAGCGCGAGCGCGATATCGCCGAGCTCATCGCCGAGGGGCTCGACAACCGCGAGATCGCGCAGGCGCTGTACCTGTCCGAGGGCACCGTGCGCAACCACATCTCGGCCATCCTGCAGAAGTGCGGCCTGAGAAACCGTACCCAGATCGCCATCGCCTGGTGGCGGTAGGTCGCAGCGTCATCCGCTCCCCACCGCCCGCGACGTTCCCCGGCGCCCTCATCGTCCGCAAGACCGCATGGTGCGCCGCTGCAATTTCATGCAAGAAATCTGCGGGCAAATGGCTATCATCTCTCCTTGTTATGGAGATGACTCATGCCCCACATATTCAGCAGCCCCGCCACCCCCGGCACCGCGAGACCGTGCGCCGCGCCCTTGGCGGCACGATCGAGTTCCGGCATTTCACCGGCTTCGACCAGCTGTTCGCGCCTCACGCCCACGGCTACCCGGTCATAGGCCTCGTGCGCGAGGGGCATCGCATTATGGAATGCAACCGCACGCGCTACCGCCTCGGCCCCGGCCAGCTGCTCGCCCTCAACGCGGGCGACGCCCACGGATGCGTCCAAGAGGGAGCCACGCCGCTCGTCTACGACAGCCTCGCCCTGCTCGATTTCCACGATTGCCCGCCTTTTGCCGGCCCCATCGTTGAAGACGCCGAGGCCATCGCCCTCATGGAAGAGGCGGTCGACCTCATGCAGGCGGCCGCCGTTGACGAGGGGCACCTGGAAGAGACGATCTACCTGCTCGTCGGCCTGCTGGCCGCGACCGGCCAGCCCGACCCCCGCAACGATGCCGCCCACGCCATGGCCGCCCACCTACGCCGCCACGCGTCAGAAACCGTGCGTTTGGAAGAGGTCGCCGCCGCGGCGGGCCTGGACAAGTACCGCGCACTGCGCTCGTTCACCGCCGCCTTCGGGCTCACGCCCATGCGCTATCTGACTTCGCTGCGGGCGGAGTCGGCCCGCGAGGCGCTCGCCAGCGGTGCCAGCTGTGCCGAGGCGGCCCTGGCGGCAGGGTTCTCCGATCAGGCCCACCTGACCCGCGCCTTCAAGGAGCGCCTGGGGATGACGCCGGGCTTCTATCAACGGGCCGTCACTGAGTCCAGCGTCGGCGCCGACCGGGCCAAGGGCGCCCCATTGTCCCCCTCTACCCCGAGAGGCTCCGTCGATTCGTCACCCGAGCAGGTGCTCTCATGAAATCGCATGCACTCGCCCTGTTCACCATCCTCGTCTGGAGCACCACCTTCGTTGCCGCCCTCGTGTGGTCGGTCTACTCCACCCTCGTCGATCGCATCGCCGACGCGGGCTACGAAACGCTGGCCGCCACCAAGCGCATCTTCGCGTGGGGCCTTTTGTTCACGATGCCGGCCGTTCCCTTTGCAGGGGCCTTCCCCGCACTGGGCCTGGTCGACCCCCTCGTCGTTGCGAACCTGCTCTTCTTGGGGCTTCTCGCCTCTGCCGCCTGCTTCGCCACCTGGAACTTCACCGTGAAGCACCTCGGCGCCGTCGCCACGAGCACCTACATCTACCTCGTGCCCGCGCTCACCGGAGCCGCCTCAGCCCTCGTGCTCGGCGAGCCGATGACGCCTCCCATCGTCGGCGGCGTCGCCCTCACCATCGCCGGCCTCATGCTTTCGAACCGCAAAGGCTCTCGCCGAGGGCAACGCCGCGGCCACGCCTCGCCCTCCTCTTCGTAGACGTAGTACAATGGCCGGAGCGTCAAGGGATCGCTGCTCGCACCAGCAGCATGGCCCTCACGCACCACTATCGCCATGTCGAAGAAAGGACCCCCGTGGCCGCTATTCCCGATCCCGTCCAAACCGCCTACGAGACGGCGGCGGCCCAGCGCACCTTGTCGCTGCCGACCATCCCGGAAGAGCTGCGCGCTCTGGAGGCCGACGACTTGCGCGGCGGCGCCGACGAGCCCCTGGAGGCCATCGACGCGAGCGGCCTCATCATCGCCGACGAGAATTTCTCGGAGCTGCAGGCGGCCCACGCCCGGTTCGCGAATTGCTTCCTCTCCTGCTGCGACTTTTCCGGCTCGCTGTTTACCGATACGGTATTCGAGGGATGCGACTTCGCCAACAGCTACTTCGACGGCGCCGGATTCACCCGCTGCACCTTCAAGAACTGCAAGCTCACAGGCGCGTCGTTTATGGAGGCGAACCTGGAGCACGTGGCCCTTGAAGACTGCACGCTGGACTTCGGCGCCTTCAACCGTTGCCGTTTCTGGGCCGTATCGGCCACGCGCTGCGATTTCTCCGGTGCCGACATGGCCGAGATGGAGCTGCACTACGTGACGCTGGACGACGACCGCTTCATCGGCACGAGCTTCTTCCGCACGCCGTTGCTCGGGCTCGATTTCTCTACCTGTCAGCTGGAGGGCGTGGCGCTTTCCGACACCATGGCGGAAATCTACGGCACGAAGATGAACGTCTATCAGGCCGCAGCCTTAGCCCGCCGCCTCGGCGTCATCGTGGCGGAGTAGCCTAAGCCGCCATCCTGTCGTCGCGGCGCTTCGACACGAGCAATCTCGGGCGCGGCACGGCTCGACGGGAAACGACGACGGGAACAGCCGGAGCTGCGGGAGCGCCCGTGCGTCCGTCGGCCCAGGTGGCGGCCACCACCGTGCCCACGATGACCGCGGCACCCAGAAGCCCCATCGCCGAAAGCGTCTCCCCCAGGAACAGGTAGGCGAACAGGGCCGTGAACACCGGCTCGCCCGTCAGCAGCAGCGACACCGTCGTGGAAGAGAGGCGGTCGAGCGCCAAGCTCTGCAGGAAGAACGCCAGGCAGGTGGAGAACAGCGCCAAGAACACGATGATGCCCCAGGCCACCGGCCGCACGGCGGCCACGTCCAGCATCGGCTCCCATGCCAAAGCGCATCCCAGGCATAGCGCGAAGGCCATGGCGATCTGCGTGCCGGCCACCGTAACGGCGTCAAGCTCGGCCAGCGCCTGCTTGCCGAACACGAGCGCGCCGGCCAGCGCCACCGACGACCCTAAAGCCAGAAGCTCGCCCGGCCCCACGGCGAGACTGCCGCCCTGGCTGCACAGAAGGTACAGGCCGCCGGCTACTCCCACCTGAAAGGGAATGATGGCGCGCGGGTAGCGGGAACGCTCCACCACCGTCGAGAGGAAGGGCGCGAACACCACCGGCAGCGCCACGAGGAACCCCACGTTGGTGGCGGTGGTAAGGTCGAGCGCCACGTTGCAGCACAGATACGAAATACCCATGCACAGCGCCTGGGGCAGCCACAGCCGCACCCTCACGCTGCGAAGCCGCGCGATGATGCGACGCCCGAAGAAGAGGGCGAACACCGCCGTGGCCAAGCCGAAGCGGACGGCCAGGCACCACAGAGGCGTGATGGAGTCGTAGGCGAACTTCGTCACAGCGCTGCCCGATCCGAAAATGACCACTTCAATGAGCACGAAGACCACGAACGGCCAACGCGCCTGCTTCCAATGACTCATGGCTCCTCCTCTCAGCTTCGTCGCGGCCCGCATCCGGCACATGGCGGCGCGCAACCTCCTTCAAAGCGCAAAAATCCAAGCCCCACCTGGGGCGTTCTTTCTCTGAATTTGGAACGATGGCTATACTAAGCTCCGAGCAGGAAAAAGTAAAACGAGACTTCTTGTAAAACATTTCAAGAAAGTCTTATAATTGTGCAGACGCACAACACAGAGCAGGCTTATCCGCACCCCCAGGAGGCGCCTTATGGCCAACCAGAAATACGACGCGTTCCTCACAGTGGCGCGCCTCGGCAGCTTCAAGGCCGCCGCCGAGGAACTGGGCTACACTCAGGCTGGCATCAGCTACCTGGTGAACGCCTTGGAAAAAGAGCTGGGGCTGACGCTCTTTTTGCGCGAATACGGTGGCGTGCACCTTACTACCGAGGGACGCGAAGTGCTCGGTCTTGTGCAGGCGATCAACGCCGACGAGCATGCGCTAGCTGCCCGCGTGCGCGAGCTCGCCGATCGGGAGGGCGGCCTTGTGCGCGTGGGAGCCTTCACGAGCGTGGCCATCGAGTGGTTTCCCTCCATAGCGCGGGCCTTCCTCGACCAGTATCCGAAAATCGACCTGAAGCTTCTGTGCATCGACGACGAGGAGGAGCTCGTGAACGCCGTGTGGGAGGGCCGCGCCGACTGCGCCTTCTCCATCGCGCCCGAGCGGCGCAACCTGGAGGCGGTGCCGCTGCACACCGACCCGCTGCTTGTGGTGCTGCCGCCGGACCATCCCCTCGCGGGCGCCCCCTTCTTCCCCACCGAAGCCTTAGCCCGCGAGCCCTACGTGCAGCTGCAGGGCAACGCGCGCCCCTCCGAGATGGAGGCGCTGTTCGAGGCCAACGGGGTCACCCCCAACGTGCGCTTCACGGTGGACTCCGACTACGCCGTCATGTCCATGGTCAGCGCCGGCCTGGGCTTCTCCGTGCTGCCGAGCCTCATTCTGTCGCGCCCTCTGTTCCCGCTCGCCGTGCTGCCGGCCGAGCGCGAGTGCTCCCGCAGCATCTCACTCGCCGTGCGCTCGCGCGACACCGCCTCGGCCGCCACCCGCGCCTTCGCCGAAGTCACCCGAGAATGGGTCGCCGAGCGCTACGCGAGCTAACACCAACTTCCGAAATGCGTGCTCTAGAACGTCCACTCGAGTTTCGCTTTTTTGCCTTCCATGCAGAGAAAAGTGCGATTGTGCGAGTCTTTGGAGCCGAGAAAGAGTCCTCGTGCAAGAAAAAGTGCGATCATGCGAGTTTCGAAAGTTCTGAAACTCGCATGATCGCACTTTTCTCCGCACGGAAGAGATAATTCTCGTCCTGGATCTTCGAAACCGCAACTTCTTGCACTCATATGAAAGCAAGAGGTCCTGACTTACCGAAAGTGCCGGTTCGCAAAGCGCAGAAAGCCCCCAGTGGGGGCGATTCGCGTTTGCAAGGGGTTTGGGGATGCGAATCGCGCCCACCGGGGGCTTTCGGGATCGGGGGGTCGGGAATTAGCAGCCGCTCTTCCGTAGGGGCTGACCTTGGTCAGCCCTCCTCAACAAAGACAATCTTTCTCAGTCGGGAGGGGCGACCGAGGTCGCCCCCTACGGGATCAACCGGGAGACCGACCTCCCCCGTGCTCTAGAAGAACGGGTAGATGGACACGCCGGTCATGTAGAACACCGCGCGCAGGGCGAGCGCGCTCACGAGCACGCAGGCCGCGCCCACAGCGCCCCACACCTTCCAGTCGCCCTTGGCGCGCCCGGCCAGCGCGGAGCCCAGGCCGGCCACCGCGGCCACGATGGCCGTGACGGCCCAGGCCACAGACGCGCCGGAGAAGGGCGCCGTCGAGCCGTCGGGAGTGATGTCCATGGTCGGGCTCGTCGGGTCGAACCAGAACTCCACCGCCGTGTAGGAGCCAGCCGTGGCCTGCATGGCGACGAGATAGGCCACCACGAGCACCACGTTCACGGCCTGGCCGATGAGGTTCGCCTTCGCATCGAGGTCGGACGCCTCGTCGCGCACGGCGCAGATGAGCGCCATGGTGGCCGGGCCGAAGCCGCAGGCCGCGCCGAGCAGCGAGGCGATCTGCAGCACGGAGTCCCAGGCGGGCAGCGAGGCCATCATGTAGGAGTGGCC
>ERZ773162.2328-NODE-2328-length-12305-cov-3.123592_pt1 | contig 12305 bp, 8 predicted proteins | sample MGYA00511113_ERZ773162 | MGnify/ENA primary metagenome ERZ773162 (study PRJEB29015, sample SAMEA2737807) | human gut metagenome | biome: human gut; feature: human-associated habitat; material: faeces | place: China | collected 2012 ... | reverse complement strand
TGCTGGATCAGAAAATTGCAGAAGAGGGAAAAAAGAAAGGACTTCATGTTTTGGATGCACCTGTTACGGGTGGAGATATAGGAGCAAAAAACGGAACACTTTCTATTCTTGTAGGTGGTGAAAAAGCAGATTATGAAGCTTGTATGCCATTGTTTGAGGCAATGGGGACAAACATTAATTATCAAGGTGGTATCGGGTGCGGACAGCATGCAAAACTTGCTAATCAGATTATGATAGCAGGAACGTTGTCAGGAGTATGCGAAGCATTTACTTATGCAAAAGCAAAAGGACTGGACCTTCAGACATTGCTTGATTCCGTGTCGACAGGGGCAGCTGGAAGTAAGCAGTTAGATACTTTTGGACCTAAGATTTTAGAGGGTGATTATGCTCCGGGATTTTTTATGAAACATTTTATTAAGGATATGAAGATTGCTTTGATTGAGGCAAATCAGTGTGAGCTGGATTTGGATGTGCTTAGTCAGACACTTGCAAATTATGAAGTTTTGGAAGCAGAAGGGTATGGTGATCTTGGAACACAAGCGTTGATCAAATATTATGAAGAAGGTTACAATGAAGAAATCATTGAAGACTAAGATGGAAAGATTCAACAGAAATTAGAATGTGGAAACTAAGATGGAAAGATTCTGTGGAAACGTTGACATTTTCCTTGAAATCCGATATCATATACTTTATCGGGTAAAAGCGCTAAAGCGTCAAAGCTATAAAGGATTTTGAAATTTCAGTATGGAAAGAGGATAATTGAAATCATTTGAAGCTTTGTGCCAGAAAGGGGAATAATTAGCAATGCCTATTACGGATATTTTGGAGAAAAATTGTCGCCTGTACGGCGATGACGTCTGTCTGGTAGAGATTAATCCAGAGATGCCAGAGACAAAGAGGAGTACGTGGAAGGAGTATGATTTGATTGAACCATCCCGTGCACCATATTACAGACGCGAAATTACATGGAATGTATTCAATGAGAAAGCAAATCGATTTGCAAATTTGCTTCTGGAACGCGGAGTCCAAAAAGGGGACAAGGTCGGAATCCTTTTGATGAATTGTCTGGAGTGGCTGCCGATTTATTTTGGTATTCTGAAAACGGGAGCTTTGGCAGTACCGCTGAACTTCCGTTATTCAGCCGATGAGATTAAATATTGTGTAGAACTGGCGGATGTAGATATTTTAGTGTTCGGACCGGAATTTATCGGACGTGTGGAGGAGATTGCGGACGATATCGGAAGAGGAAGACTTCTGTATTTTGTAGGCGATGGCTGTCCGGGATTTGCAGAAGATTATACTTCGCATACAGCAAACTGTTCCAGTCAGTCACCAAAGATTGACATTGTAGATGAAGATGATGCAGCAATTTATTTTTCTTCTGGAACAACAGGATTTCCAAAAGCAATTTTACATAATCATGAATCTCTGATGCATGCTGCACGAGTAGAGCAGAATCATCATGGACAGACAAAGGACGATGTGTTTTTATGTATTCCGCCACTTTACCATACAGGGGCTAAGATGCATTGGTTTGGAAGTCTTTTGACAGGTGGAAAGGCAGTCCTTTTGAAAGGAACGAATCCGAAGACAATTCTTCGTGCAGTTTCAGAGGAAAAATGTACTATCGTATGGCTGCTCGTACCGTGGGCACAGGATTTACTTCTTGCAATTGATAACAAAGATGTAGATTTGAAGGATTATGATCTGGAGCAGTGGAGACTTATGCATATCGGTGCGCAGCCGGTACCGCCAAGTCTGATTCGTCACTGGAAGGAATATTTCCCAAATCATAAATATGATACAAACTATGGATTGAGTGAATCTATTGGACCTGGATGTGTGCATCTCGGATTGGATCATATTGATAAAGTCGGTGCGATCGGTAAAGCAGGATTTGGCTGGGAGACAAAGATTATCGATGAGAATGGAAATCTGGTTGCACAGGGCGAAACTGGAGAGCTGGCAGTCAAAGGTCCGGGAGTCATGACTTGCTATTATAAAGATGAAAAAGCAACGGCTGAAGTACTTCATGATGGCTGGTTGTATACTGGAGATATGGCAATGGAAGATGAAGATGGATTTATCTATCTGGTTGACCGTAAGAAAGACGTCATTATCAGTGGCGGAGAGAATATTTATCCGGTACAGATTGAAGATTTTCTTCGTACCAATAATAAAATTCTGGATGTGGCAGTTATCGGACTCCCAGATCATAGACTGGGAGAAATTTCAGCAGCAATTATTGAGTTAAAACCTGGTGTAGAGTGCACAGAGGAGGAAATTGATGAATTCTGCAAGAAACTTCCAAGATACAAGAGACCTCGTAAGTTGATTTTTGCAAAGGTTCCTAGAAATCCTACTGGAAAGATTGAAAAGCCAAAGCTTCGTGAGAAGTATGGTGCAGCACATCTGGTCGCAGCGCAGAATCAGGTAGAGATTAAATAATAAACAGTGATTTACTAGAAATATAAAAGTTCAGGGAGGGTTTGACTCGGTACAAGTCAAACCCTCCCTATTTTGGAATTGTCTATTTTCCAGCAGTTATATACTGCAAGTGATTTATTTATGTTCTTTTTGATATTCCAGAGATGCTTCAATAAATCCACGGAACAATGGGTGTGGTCTGTTTGGACGGGATTTTAATTCTGGATGAGCCTGGGTCGCGATGAACCAAGGATGATCTGGAATCTCTACCATCTCTACAATACGTCCATCCGGAGAAAGTCCGGATAATAGCATACCATTTTGAGTCAGTACATCGCGGTAATCATTATTTACCTCATAACGATGACGGTGGCGTTCCTGAATTTCTTCAGATCCGTACAGCTTATATGCTTTGGAGTCTTTATTTAAAACACATGGGTAAGAGCCAAGTCTTAATGTTCCACCGATATTTTCTACATCAATTTGTTCTGGCATGATATGAATGACCGGATGTGTAGTATCTGGATCTAATTCAGCGCTGTGAGCATCATTGTATCCAATGACGTCTCTTGCAAATTCCACGATGGATAACTGCATTCCAAGGCAGAGCCCCAGGAATGGAATATTGTGTGTGCGAGCATATTTGATTGCTTCAAGCATACCGTCAATTCCACGATTGCCAAAACCACCTGGAACAAGAATACCACTGACATCGCCAAGAATTTCATCAACATTATCTGCAGTTACCAGTTCAGAATCTACCCACTTGATATTGACAGTAGCGCGGCTGAAAATTCCACCATGTTTGAGTGCTTCTACAACACTGATATAAGCATCATGAAGCTGTGTGTATTTTCCGACAAGTGCGACGGTTACTTCTGTGTTTGGATTTCGCAGATAGTTCACCATTTCTTTCCAGTCTTTTAAATCTGGTTCCGGACAATTTAAGTGCAAGCATTCGCATACTACCTGAGCCAGATGTTCTTCTTCCATTGCAAGTGGAGCTTCATATAAATATTCAACGTCCAGATTCTGCAATACGTGATTTGCAGGAACATTACAAAACAGAGCAAGTTTATCTTTAATTCCTGTTCCAAGTGGATATTCAGAACGACATACAAGGATATCTGGCTGAATTCCCATGCCCTGCAGTTCTTTTACACTAGCTTGTGTTGGTTTAGTTTTCATCTCTTGAGATGCTTTCAGGTATGGAATTAATGTAACATGAATGAGAATTACATTGTCATGTCCTTTTTCATGCTGGAACTGACGGATGGCTTCCAAAAATGGCTGACTTTCGATATCGCCTACAGTTCCTCCGACTTCAATGATTGCTACTTCTGTATTCTCAGCAGCAGGATTGCGATAAAAGCGAGATTTTATTTCGTTAGTAATATGAGGAATAACCTGTACAGTTCCTCCACCGAAATCTCCGCGTCTTTCTTTTTGAAGTACGGACCAGTAGACTTTACCAGTCGTAACATTGGAATTTTTACCGAGACTTTCATCAATAAAACGCTCATAATGACCAAGATCAAGATCTGTCTCAGTTCCGTCATCAGTTACAAATACTTCGCCATGTTGTACCGGGTTCATAGTACCTGGATCAATGTTGATATAAGGGTCAAATTTCTGCATAGTCACGGTATAACCACGAGCTTTCAGAAGACGACCTAAAGATGCAGCAGTGATTCCTTTTCCAAGTCCTGATACGACACCACCTGTAACAAATACATATTTTACTGCCATAATGTCCTCCTTAGAATGAAAAAATATGTTCAAGCATGTCCCCCAAAAAACATATCTCAAAAAATACTTTAAAAGTATACACCTTTTTTATTAAAAAATACAGAGATTTTAGTCTCTTTTTTCATATTTTGCTTCATAAGTTGCCTGAATAGAAAGGCGCTTTAACTGTTTAATGTCTACAGAGCTTACCATGACGGAAGTATGTGCCTGGCATCCTGCAAGATTCGGAAGCTGTTCTAGTGCTTTCTTTGCAAGTGGATTAGAAGCTGCGCTTACAGAAAGAGCAATGAGAACTTCATCAGTATGAAGGCGTGGATTCTTGTTTCCGAGATACTTTGTCTTTAATGTTTGGATTGGTTCGATGGCTTCCGGTGAAATGACATGGCAGGAATGTTCGATGCCAGCCAGATCTTTCAGGGCATTAAGCAGCATGGCAGCAGTTGCTCCGAGCAGTTTGGAAGTCTTTCCTTTTATAATGCGTCCGTCATGAAGTTCGATAGCAGCAGCAGGACCATTCGTTATTTTCTCGTATTCAAGGGCAGCGTCAACAACTTTGCGGTCATGGATAGTAACACCAGCCTGGTTCATCAACATTTCGATGGTATAGACTTCATTGTCGGAGCACTGACCAAGAAGAAGGCGGCGCAGGGATTCGTAATATCTGCGTAAAATTTCCTGTTTGGAAGCTTCGCGGCACGCTTCATCATCACAGATACAGTTTCCGGCCATGTTCACTCCCATGTCTGTTGGTGATTTGTAAGGGCTTTCTCCGTAAATGCGTTGGAAAATTGCATTTAATACAGGGAAAATCTCTACATCACGGTTATAGTTAACGGTTGTCTCGCCATAAGCTTCAAGATGGAATGGATCGATCATATTTACATCGTTCAGATCTGCAGTGGCTGCTTCATAAGCTAAGTTGACCGGATGCTTCAGCGGGATATTCCAGATAGGAAATGTCTCAAACTTGGCATAACCGGCACGGATTCCGCGTTCCAGTTCGTGATAGAGCTGGGAGAGGCAGACAGCCATTTTTCCACTTCCGGGTCCGGGAGCAGTCACAACGACCAGTGGTCTGGAAGTTTCAATGTAATCATTTTTTCCATAACCGTTTTCACTTACAATGACCGGAATGTTGGTCGGATATCCTGCAATCAAGTAGTGGCAGTATACACGGATGCCCATTTTCTCCAGGCGGGCTTTAAATAAGGAAGCACTTTCCTGGTTACTGTATTTTGTAATAACAACACTGCCGACATAGAGTCCGCGATCACGGTAAATGTTCATCAGGCGGAGAACATCAGAATCATAAGTGATTCCAAGATCTCCACGGATTTTGTTGCGCTCGATGTCTTCGGCGCTGATCACGATGATAATTTCTGCCTGATCGGAAAGCTTGTCCAGCATACGGAGCTTACTGTCAGGTTGAAATCCAGGCAGTACACGGGAAGCGTGATAATCGTCAAATAATTTGCCTCCAAATTCCAGATAGAGCTTATTGTCAAACTGACTGATTCGCTCTTTAATGTGGGCAGACTGCATCTGCAGATACTTGTCATTGTCAAAGCCTTTTCTCATGATCGTCCTCCTCGTTATCCTGTGTTGTCTTATTTATTGTGTCATCTCTGTTTGTATACGTTTCAACGCTTGTCCAGGGCATTGACTGTATTAAAAATGTATACAGTTTGTATACAATAGGCATGTAAAACGAAAAACGGGAACCGTTGATTTTTCAACGATTCCCAATTTTTTCAAAGAGCACGAGACGGGATTCGAACCCGCGACCCTCGCCTTGGCAAGGCGATACTCCACCACTGAGCCACTCGTGCAAACTGCCTGTTCTGTCACTGCATCAGCGACAATCAGTATTCTACCCGAACAAGGCAGATTTGTCAATATAAAATCCGACATTTTATTTTATATTTTTTCACTGTCATTGAAAATCAATAAGGAACCTACATATACATAGTTCTGGAATTCTTTTTCCAGAATGCTGTCCAGCTTCTGGTATTCCAGATCAAACCACTGTTCTTCTGCCGTCACAAGCATATGGGAAAGTGCCACTCCCGCATCGAACAGGTTGAAATCCTGCTGCATCTGATAACCGATCTTTCCCGGTTTTTTCACAAACAGATGGATTCGGTCTTCTGATGATACAAATCTCCAAGGCTGACGGTTCATAGCTGACGGAGCCAGTCTGGCTGCTTCCAGAAGCTTTCTCTGAACTTTTCCAAAAGCTCCCCGGATCGTTACCAGCTTTTTCAGTTCAATCCTCCGAAAATCCTCATAAGAGCGCTCCAGAGGTTCTGCCGGATACCCAAATGCCATGATCATTACCAGTTCCAGATCTTTCTCAATATCCGTTTTCAGTTTTGCACCGCCCTGATAACAGCTGCCGATTCCCTTTGTGAACAAATACAGGGACAGCTGTTCCATCAGGCATCCTGCATTCTTCCGATAATCTTCACAGATTTCCGAATACAATGCCACATAATAAGGAGCATCCACCCGGAACAGTCCTTTCAGCTGGTGATCTTCCTTTCGAAAAATCTTCCATTTTACCCGAATATCCGGGCGGATGCCGACTGCATCCTCACCGAATCTTTCAATTTTCTCCAGCATTGTCGGAGAAATCTCATCATTTTTGTATTTCCGAATGGATCGTCTTCGGAAAATTGCTTCGTATGATGTCATGCTTTATGCCAGCCTTTCCATCTCATCCAGATATTCAGAGAACACTTGAAGCGCATCCTCCACCGGTTTTTTCTGTTCCATATCCACTCCTGCCAGTCTGAGAAGCTCCAGCGGATACATAGAGCTTCCTCCTTTCAGGAATTTCTTATACTGCTCTACGGCTGCTTCTCCTTCTCTCAGGATCTTCCCTGAAAGTGCAATTGCTGCGGAAAATCCAGTCGCATACTGATATACATAAAATGGGGTATAGAAATGGGGTATCCTTGCCCATTCCATCTCAATCTGCCGGTCAATACAGATATCTTCACCAAAATATGCTTTGTTAAGATCATAATAAATGCTGCACAGACGTTCAGCCGTCAGTGCTTCGCCCGCCTCCTGCAGTCCGTGGGTGATCTTTTCAAATTCCGCAAACATGGTCTGTCGATACAGCGTCGTGCGGAACTGCTCCAGAAAATAATTGATCAGATATGCCTTATTCTTCGGATCTTTGGCCTTTTTCAGCAAATGATGGATCAACAGTGCCTCATTGCAGGTAGATGCCACTTCTGCGACAAAGATCCGGTAACCGGCATAAATATACGGCTGTGTCTCGTCAGAATACCAGGAGTGGAGTGCGTGCCCCATCTCATGTGCCAGGGTAAATACATCATTTAGTGTCCCCTGATAATTCAGCAGCACATATGGATGCGTGCCATATGCTCCCCAGGAATAGGCTCCGCTTCTCTTTCCCTGATTTTCATACACATCAATCCAGCCATGTTCAAATCCATCTTTCAAATGGGACAGATACTCTTCTCCCATGGGTGCCAGCCCTTCCAGAACTGTTTTCTTTGCATCTTCAAAAGAAAAATGTTCTCCGCTGTTTTCTGTCATGGGTGTATAGAGATCATACATATGCAATTCATCAAGACCCAGCAGTTTTTTACGTATTTTCACATACCGATGCATCAGCGGCAGATGCTCATGCACCACATGGATCAGATTGTCATAGACAGACACCGGAATATGGCTTCCATCCAGTGCTGCCTCCAGGTCTGATCCATATCTTCTCGCTCTCGCAAAGAATACTTCCTGCTTCACGTTCGCACGATATGTTGCTGCCAGGGTATTGCGGAATTTCTCATAAACTCCGTACAATGCCTCAAATGCATCCTTTCTCACCCTCTGATCCTTGCTCTGCAACAGAGAAATAAAACGTCCATGGGTCACTTCCACGTCCGTGTCATCTTCCCCTGTGATCTTCGGAAAACGGATATCTGCATTGTTGAACATGGAAAAAATATCTTTCGGACTTTCTGCCAGTTCACCGGCAGATGCCAGAAGCTTTTCCATCTCTCCTGGCAGAACATGTGCCTTTTGTCTGATCATATTTTCAAAATACTGCCCATATACCCGAAGTTCACCGTTTTCCTGTAAATATTTCTCAATGGTTCCTTCTGGCAGCCCCATGATCTCCGGCTCAATATAAGAAGTCCGCTCGGACATCTCCACCAGAAGACTCTGTGCGCGGCTTGCCAGATTCTGATAGACGGCATTATCTGTATTTTCATGTAGTCGCTGATTGGCATAAACATACACTTTTTCTGCGAGCATATTCATTTTGTCACATAATCTTTGCATGGAAAGGAGGGTCTGCGCACTCTCGCCCAGCCGACCTTCATAAGCAGACAATTCCGGCAGGTGCTCCTTCAATCGGGTAAAATCCGCCTCCCATTCATCGTCATTTTTATATAAATCTTCAATCGCCCACTTTACCTCTGCGGGGATCTCCTCTCTTGTACACAATCCTCTATCTGCCATCGTATTCTTCCTTTCACCGTTTCTTATTTTAACGCAAAGCTCCTAGAAGTCAATGCAAGATAGAAAAAAAGACACTGTAAAATCTGCTTTTCAAAACAGGTTTCACAATGTCCCTCCTTCTTTTTACTCATTACGAATCGCTGCAAGCGGACTCAGCTTCATTGCCCGAAGTGCCGGGAAAAATCCTGCCACCATGCCTACCAGCACCGCAAATGCCAGCGATATTACCACCAGCCAGATTGGAATGTAAGAGATTCCTTCGTAGTATCCTCCTGCTGCAGATCCGGCAATCATATTGATCACGATCGATATGATGCCGCTCAGGATCAAACCGATCAGGCCTCCGAAAAATCCAATAAATCCCGCTTCCAGCAGAAACATGGTTCTGATATTTCCAAGATCACAGCCCAGCACTTTGATGATACCGATCTCCTTCGTCCGTTCATAGATAGACATCATCATGGTATTTGCAATACCGATCGCCGCAACAAACAAGGATACCGCACCGATTCCTCCAAGCACCAGCTGGATCATCTTCATCTGTTCCTGGGTCTGCTCCATCCATTCCGCATTGCTGTTGGCACCATAGCCCATCTCTTGTATAGTCTTCTGTACTTCTGTTACATTTTCCATCTTATCAACCCGTACATAGACCTGTTCATAATAGAGCTCTTTATAAGGTTTCCCGGATTTTGTCGTAGGCTGTCCCGGGATCACTTTATTTTTGAAGATTTTCTTCAGCTCTGCTTTCAGTGCATCAATATCAGCATAAACACTATAGCTGTTTTCACTATATTCATCAGTCCCTCCAGCCAGCATTCCGCAAGTAGGAATAATGTATTTCTTCGGAGGAGTTGTAGGCGTACTGCGGTCTCCTCCACTTCCACCATTCTTCGACTGATAATAGGCATCCGTATCAAAGATCACAAACACCGGCTGATTCATCAAATCCACATCTATGGCTTCACTATTTTCCCAATAGCCTTCATTGGTCTTTGAATTATAAAAATTGGTGATCACCTGATTACCATAGAAGAACGAAAGCGGAGCATCTGCTTCCGGAAGTGTACCTTCACCAACTTTCATATCCATATTCTGAAGTGCTTCCTGTGTCATTCCCTGAACTGTCAGGCTGCCTTCGTAAACTCCCTGCTTCAGCAGCACATAGGTACTCAGTATCGGAGAAGCAAATTCCACATGAGGAATCTTGGAGATCGTCTCCACAACGCCATCGTCGATCCTCAGTTCTTCCTGTGATGAATCAGAATTATAATTTCCCCAGGTATTTACATTGATGGTCGTCAAACCTCCATACTGCTCGATCTGCTCCAAGGAGCTTTTCTGAAGTCCCAGACCGAGGGAAATCATAACCACGATCGACGCAGTTCCTATGACCACTCCCAGTACCGTCAGAGCTGTACGAAGCTTTCGTCTGAGCAGATTGGAACCGCTCATGCGAAGCAAATCTGAAAATTTCATAAGCTGCCCCTTCTATTCCTGATCATCTGTATCTTCTGTCTCATCCGATGTGATATTATCTCCATCTTCTTCATCCAGATCCATAATATCGTCTTCCAGATTCTGCTGCTCTTTTTTCTTTTTCCGTTTCATCACGATGACTGCACCTGCCACACCTGCTACTATAAGAATCACTACCACAACAGCAATCTTTCCACCGATTCCCATGCCATTTCCAGTGTCACCATCAGGCATCGCGGTGTCATCATGCATACCATCATCGTAAACCGGTTCTGTTACAAAAAGCGAAATCTCTTTCTCAACGGTAGTTGGTGCTCCGGTCTCATCCTCATAAGTGATCTGCAGCTTTACTGTTCCATCGTCAGTAGTCGCTGCTTCTCCGGTCAGATACATATCCACAGAACCGGTAGCTCCAGAATCCAGGTTACCAACAAAGCAGTCTCCACCAGTGAAGAACTCACTGTCAGTCTTCACAGACACATTGTAAAGCTTGGTCTTTCCAAGATTGTAGATACTAAACATCACATTGGCTTCACTGCCCACATCAATGCTGGACGGTGTCACCTCTGGCTGGCTCATGTCGATTCTTGCTTCCTGCTTCACCGGAATGGACACACTGGCCTTATTTGTATAAGCATTCACATGCTCATCCTCATAACTCATATTCACATCAATAGCATACGGCTTCTGTGCCAGATCAGACCTGGCTTCCATCTCGATCTGAATATCTCTGGTCCCATTTTTTGCCATCTTATCTACAAAAATAGTATTGGAACCTGCAGTCGGAAGGAAGGATTCATAGGTTGTCTCCGAATCTTTTCCCTCTACTGCCGCATCAAACTCAAAAAGCATATTGTTGACACTGGTAGCTGTAGATGTGTTTTTCAGATGAAGTGTCAGCATAAAGCTATCACCTGCATGTACCACTTCTGGATTCGTCTCAAAACCAGTCACGATCACTCGCGGGGTGGATGCTTTTCCATCTGCACTCACACCTGCGGTTCCGCTGGTCTGAATATACGTATCCAGGGTGGTGGTCTGACTGCTTCCGTCAGATGCAAAATATCTTACATTAAAGGAAATCTTCTGATATCCATTTCCCACATCGCTTCTGGTCTGAAGATTCCAGGTCAGTTCCCGGCGGCGGTCCATATCAGACATGCCCGTATCGGTTCCTGGAAGATCCTCTATGGTCTGAGAATATCCTGACTGGGTGATCTCAAACGGCCAGGTGGCAGTGTCCGTACTGAGCACCGGAGTCACCACAGCCTTCGTTACGTTGGTCTTTCCCATATTCACGATGGGAAGCACAATGCTCACCGGTTGACCTGCATTGGCCACCGGTGTCACCCAGTTGCCACCGACGGTCAGGAAATGATCTGCATTGACCGGAACGGTCGTGTCACCGTCTTTGTTGTCTTTGTCATCTTTGCTGTCATCCTTGGGGGGATTAACGATGTTGTTCATCTCGTCTTTTACTACCGCAATGTAGGCTGCCAGCTCCTGCTTGGATTTGTATTTGTTTATCGGTATATTATCATCACTAATATATCCGATTTCTTTGTATGCTTCTTGCAATAACGCATCTATTCTGGCTGTCTGATTTGCATTTGGCTTCAAAGAAATCTTATATGCTCTTAACTCTGCTGCTTTTTCTTTAATATCAGCTTTTAATTCATCTTCTGCTGAAGGTGTTCCACTTGCCGGAGCAGCCTCCACACTCATTCCCGGCACCATAGCCACTGCCATCGGAGCCATCATGCTCAGGCACAGTCCCAGCACAATTCCTTTCATTCCCCACTTATTCATTGCTCATCCTCCTTGTATTCACTTCTGTCCTCGATCTTCACGATCTTACCATCTATGATATGAAAGATGCGGTCTGCAAATCCCGCCAGATGGTTGTCATGGGGTACCATGACCATTGTCTGATTCTTCTCTGTCACAACTTTTCTCATCAATCCCAGCACCTCTGCTGATGTTTTGGAATCCAGATTACCAGTGGGCTCATCCGCAAAAATGATCTCCGGATCCAATACCAGGGCACGTGCCACACCCACACGTTGCTGCTGTCCTCCCGACATCTCATTTGGCCGGTGCTTCATGTGTTTAGGAAGTCCTACCAGCTTCAGCATCTCCACTGCCTTGGCTTC
>ERZ773162.2319-NODE-2319-length-12378-cov-2.946442_pt1 | contig 12378 bp, 7 predicted proteins | sample MGYA00511113_ERZ773162 | MGnify/ENA primary metagenome ERZ773162 (study PRJEB29015, sample SAMEA2737807) | human gut metagenome | biome: human gut; feature: human-associated habitat; material: faeces | place: China | collected 2012 ... | reverse complement strand
CTGGCATTCCGCTTGATGTTACCTGTGCGCGCATCAAAGACAGCCAGCTGGAGACACTGACTGTGCAGGTGAAGCAATTTGAAGTGCCGGTTATATCCACCAACAGCTTTGAGCAGGCCCAGGTATGCTGCGGCGGCGTGGACACACGGGAACTCAGGCCGGATACCATGGAGTCAAAGCTGGTGAAGGGCCTGTTCCTGGTGGGAGAGCTGACGGATGTAGACGGCATCTGCGGCGGCTATAACCTGCAGTGGGCCTGGAGCACCGGGGCCGTGGCAGGAAGAACGGCAGGGAGAAATTAGACTATGATACGATTAACACAGATCAAGCTTCCGGCAGACCATACGCCGGAGATGCTCACAAAGAAGGCAGCGAAACTTTTACGGATTTCGCCGGAAGAAATCCGGGAACTGCATATCCGCAAGCGCTCGCTGGATGCAAGAAAGAAGCCGGAACTGTTTTACAGCTATACAGTCGATGTTTCGGTCAAAAGGGAAGCTGAGCTTATACATAAGCTGAAAAATCCACAGATCAGTCTCTGCAAAGAGGTGCGCTACCGGTTCCCGGAATCCGGTGAGACGGTGTTAAAGGAGCGTCCGCTGATCATCGGAACCGGGCCGGCAGGCTTATTTTGCGGTCTGATGCTGGCAAGGCAGGGCTACCGCCCTGTTTTGCTGGAACGAGGAAGCGCAGTGGACGAGCGACAGAAAAAGGTGAACGCGTTCTGGCAGGGAGGCGCGCTGGATATGCAGACCAATGTACAGTTTGGCGAGGGCGGCGCCGGCACATTTTCTGACGGCAAACTGAATACTCTGGTGAAAGATCCTCTGGGACGCGGAAAACTGGTCCTGGAGCTTTTTACCGAGTTCGGCGCGGATCCTTCTATTTTGTATGACCATAAACCACACATCGGTACGGATGTGCTGGCTGAGGTGGTTAAGCATATGCGTGAAGAAATCATCCGCCTGGGCGGAACCGTACGGTTTGATACGCAGGTGACAGATCTTCTGACGGAACAGAGCCGGTTATGCGGTGTGAAGGTTTCCTTTGCAGATCCGCAGACAGGCGCTCCGGTGGAGGAAGAAATCAAAAGCAGTGTGGTGGTGCTTGCCATCGGGCACAGCGCAAGAGATACCTTTTCCATGCTGCTGGACCGGAAGGTCCCCATGGAACAGAAGGCGTTTGCGGTGGGACTGCGTATCCAGCATCCCCAGAAGATGATCAATCTCTCCCAGTATGGGCGGGAGGAGGCCGGAGCCCTTGGCGCGGCAAATTATAAGCTTACCAGACAGACAAAAAGCGGGCGCGGTGTATACAGCTTCTGTATGTGTCCGGGTGGTTATGTGGTGAATGCCTCTTCCGAATCCGGACGGCTGGCGGTAAACGGCATGAGCTATCACGACCGTGCCGGAGAGAACGCCAACAGTGCCCTGATCGTTACGGTCACGCCGGAGGATTTTCCGGAGGGCGGAGCCCTTGGAGGCGTGGCATTCCAAAGAAAACTGGAGGAGGCAGCATACCAGGCAGCCGGCGGCAAGATCCCGGTACAGCTTTACGGAGATTTCTGCCAAAATGTGATCAGCCGTAAACTTGGCGGGGTAAATCCCCAGATGCGGGGCGAATGGGCTTTTGGTGATGTCCGTTCCATCCTGCCGGAGCCGCTGAACCTGGCGCTGATGGAGGCTATGGATGGCTTTGGACATATGATCCGCGGCTTTGACCGGCCGGATGCCGTTTTTGCGGGCGTTGAGAGCCGCACCTCATCCCCGGTGCGTATCTGGCGGGATGAACAGTTTGAGAGTGAGCTGCGGGGACTGTACCCCTGCGGTGAGGGCGCCGGTTATGCGGGCGGCATCACCTCTGCGGCGATGGACGGCGTGAAGGTAGCTGAGGCCATTGCAAGACGTTACAGATTAGATGAAAAGGATAAATAAAGCGGGATATGAATGATTTCAGAAAAAAACTAAAGGATAAAAAACGGATTGTTATCAAGATCGGTTCTTCTTCCCTGACCCATGAAAATACCGGGGAACTGAATCTCTTTAAGATTGAAAAGCTGATCCGTGTGATCTGCGATCTGAAGGGAGAGGGAAAAGACGTAGTACTGGTTTCCTCCGGTGCCATCGCGGCCGGACGGCAGGTTCTTGGCGGTCAGAAACGCCCTCAGACCATTTCTGAAAAGCAGGCTTACGCGGCGGTAGGACAGGCCCGCCTCATGATGGTGTACCAGCGGCTCTTTTCTGAGTACAACCACATTGCGGCGCAGGTGCTTCTGACAAAGGATACCATGACGAATCAGGATTCCCGGATCAATGCCCAGAATACCTTTGAGGAGCTTTTGAGACTGGGAGCAGTGCCGGTCGTCAACGAAAACGATACGGTTTCCACCCACGAAATCCAGTTCGGTGATAATGACCGGCTTTCTGCGATCGTGGCAGCACTCATCGGCGCAGATCTTCTGATCCTGATGTCCGATATTGACGGACTGTATTCGGAGGATCCCCACAGGAATCCGGATGCAAGATTTATCGGCCTGGTTGAGGAGATCACACCGGAACTGATCGGCATGGGAGGCGGCTCCGGAAGTGATGTGGGAACCGGCGGTATGGCGGCCAAGCTGGCTGCAGCCCGGATTGCCACAGACAGCGGATCTGACATGATCATCTGCAATGCGGATAATGTGGATGTGATCCATGAACTGATAAACGGAGAAGAGAAGGGAACGTTATTCCTGGCACATCCAAACCGGGATTTTGATCTGATGGATTATATCAATACCAAATATGAGACAGGAAAGTAAAGGAGAATCACTATGGATCAGAGCAGTATCGATCGCATCAACGCCCTCTACCACAAATCCCAGGCAGTGGGGCTGACCGAGGAAGAAAAGGAAGAGCAGGCGAGACTTCGCAAGGAGTATATAGCGTCTATCAAAAACAACATGAGAGCGCATTTAAATAACATTTCGATCAGGGAAAAGGACGGCACTATTACCGATCTTGGAAAGAAATATGGCGGAATCAAAGATACCCAGTCTTAAAAACAAGATCCGCAGTCAGATCCGCATGCTGCGGGCAGAGCTGCAAAAGCCGGAAGCCATTGGACGAAAAGAGACTATGGACGCGCAGATCCGGGAACAGGTACTGGCGCTTTTAAGCCGCCTGCGGGCAGAAAAAAAGATCCCGGATACCGTGTATCTGTATGCTTCATTTGGTGGAGAGGCAGATACCTTTCAGCTCATGGATGCGCTGTGGCAGCAGAACTATCTGGTGGCGCTGCCGCGGGTGGCCGGAGAGCGGATGGATTTTTATCTGGTGCGGAGCAGAAAAGACCTGGTCCCGGGCTTTCGGAATATTCCGGAACCGGCAGAGCACTGCGAAAAAGCATGCTGCCCGCAGGCTGTGGTGATCACGCCGGGAACAGCTTTTACCAGGGCAGGCGACCGCATGGGATATGGCGGCGGCTTTTATGACCGTTTCTTTTCGGAGGAGCCGGAGCATAAGCGGGTGGCGGTCTGCTATCCGTTTCAGATTTTTTCCAGGCTCCCTGTCGAGGAGCATGATAAGACGATGGATTATGTGATAACAGGAGGATCAGGCATGGATTTGAGAGTGATCGGTGTCCGCGCAAAGGAAGCGGCATCCTATTTAAACAGTCTTGGTATTACAGAGAAAAATGAAGGCCTGCGTCAGGCAGCCCAGGCACTCCTCGATGGAGAAGAGGATATTCTGACGGCAAATCAGGAGGATGTGATACGGGCATCGGAAAACGGCATGAGCCAGGGACTGATCGACCGTCTGGAGCTCACACCGGATCGTCTGCAGGCTATGGCAGATGGTCTGCTGCAGATCGCCAGCCTGCCGGATCCGGTGGGAGAGGTGGCATCCATGAAACCAAGACCAAACGGTCTTCTGATCGGCGAGAAGCGTGTGCCGCTTGGCGTGGTCGGCATGATCTATGAGGCGCGTCCCAATGTGACATCCGATGCCTTCGGTCTGTGCTTTAAGACCGGAAACGCCGTGATCTTAAAAGGCGGAAGTGATGCCATTGAGTCCAATAAGGAAATCGTGAAATGGCTTCGGACCGGACTTTCCCGTGCGGGACTGCCGGAAGACTCCCTGCAGCTGATCACCGATACAGACCGGGCGGTGACCACGGAGTTCATGCGCCTGAATGAGTTTGTGGATGTGCTGATTCCGCGTGGCGGCGCCGGACTGATCCGCAGTGTCGTACAAAACAGCACTGTGCCGGTCATTGAAACTGGTACCGGCAACTGCCATATCTATGTGGATGAGACGGCAGATTTTGAGATGGCACTGAACATCATCGAGAATGCCAAGACTCAGCGCATCGGCGTCTGCAATGCCTGCGAGTCCCTGGTCGTACATAGAAGCATTGCGGAGGAATTTCTCCCGCTGCTGGCAGCGCGTCTTGCAGAAAAGTCTGTGGAAGTGCGGGCAGATGAGGCGGCAAGAGGAATCGTGCCGGAGTTTTCCGCAGCCACGCCGGAGGACTGGGGAACGGAGTATCTGGACTATATTTTGTCTCTGAAGCTGGTGGATTCCCTGGATGAGGCAATCCGCCATATCAATCGTTACAATACCGGTCATTCCGAAGCGATCATCACGCAGGATTACAATCACGCCCAGGAATTTCTGAACCGGATTGACGCGGCAGCCGTCTATGTCAATGCGTCTACCCGCTTTACCGATGGCGGAGAGTTCGGCTTTGGCGCTGAGATTGGCATCAGCACCCAGAAGCTTCATGCAAGAGGACCGATGGGCTTAAAGGCGCTGACCACCACGAAGTATATTATCTACGGAAACGGGCAGGTGAGACCATAATGAAGCTTTACATTATCCGGCACGGAGAAACCTCCTGGAATGCAGAGGGACGTCTTCAGGGTCAGACAGACATCCCGTTAAATGAAAATGGCATCCGGCTGGCGAAGATCACCGGTGAGGCATTAAAAGAGGTCCCCTTTGATCTTGCCATATCCAGTCCGTTAAAGCGGGCAAGGCAGACAGCGGACCTGGTGCTGGCGGGCAGGCAGGTCCCGGTGCTTGAGGATGCCCGGATTGAGGAACTGAGCTTTGGCTCATGGGAAGGACTTGGCTGCCGCAAAGCAAATTTTGAGATCCCGTCAGAGCATTTTCAGGACTTTTATCAGGATCCGTTTCATTTTCAGACGGCAGCAGACGGAGAAACGATCACACAGCTCTGTGCCCGTACCAGGGCATTTTGGGATGAGCTGGTAAGCAATCCGGACTGGAAGGATAAGACGATCCTGATTGCCAGCCATGGATGCGCCTGCAGGGGTATCCTGCACAATGTGTATGAAGACAAGACAGATTTCTGGCATGGAAAGGTTCCGCCAAACTGCGCGGTAAATATTGTGTCGGTAGAGAACGGAAGGGCAGTTTTGGAGGCAGAGGACCGGATCTATTACGATCCGTCCGAGTGCGTGGATTTCCGTACAGGGAAGAAAATTTGAAATATCATAATGTGAATAATGAGGTAAAGATGAAAATATACAAACAGAACGAAACACCGGAATTTGAAATGATCCGTGCTGCGGCGCCGGAGGATGATGGCGCACGCCAGTACTATTTTATAGAACAGGCAAAAATCTTATGGAAGCAGCAGTTTGAAAGTCTGGCAGACAGCGGGGAGGCCGCAGGACGCTATGAGAGTGAACTGCTTTTAAGACTTCAGGCAGAAGGAAAATACGGTACCTTCCACATCGCAACCTTCGGCTGTCAGATGAATGCCCGGGACTCCGAGAAGCTTTGCGGAATTTTAGAAGAGATCGGCCTGCTGGAAGTGGAATCCGAGAATGCAGATCTGGTGCTTTACAATACCTGTACGGTTCGTGATAACGCAAACCAGAAGGTGTACGGCCGTCTTGGCTATCTGCAGACCTTAAAAAAGAAGCGTCCCGGCATGATGATCGCCCTGTGTGGCTGCATGATGCAGGAACCGTCCGTAATTGAAAAAATCCGAAAGAGCTATTCCTACGTGGATCTGATCTTTGGTACTCATAACATCTTTAAACTGGCAGAACTGTTATGCTGCCGCATGATGAGTGAAAACCGCATGGTAGTAGATATCTGGAAGGATACGGACAAGATCGTGGAGGAGCTTCCTGTGGACCGGAAATATTCCTTTAAGTCCGGTGTCAACATTATGTTTGGCTGCAACAACTTCTGCAGCTATTGCATCGTGCCGTACGTGCGCGGACGGGAACGCAGCAGAAAACCGGAGGATATTGTAGCCGAGATCAAAAAACTGGTTGCAGACGGAGTGGTAGAAGTAATGCTGCTCGGTCAGAATGTAAACTCTTACGGAAAAAATCTGGAAGAGCCGATGACCTTCGCACAGCTGCTGCGTGAGGTGAACAAGATCGAAGGCCTGGAGCGTATCCGTTTCATGACCTCCCATCCGAAGGATCTTTCCGATGAGCTGATCGAGGCCATGCGCGACTGCGAGAAGGTCTGCAATCATCTGCATCTTCCGCTGCAGTCCGGCAGCAGCCGTATTTTAAAGCTGATGAACCGCCATTATGATAAGGAGCGTTATCTGATGCTGGTGGATAAGCTTCGCGCGGCTATTCCGGATATTGCCCTGACCACGGATATCATTGTGGGCTTTCCGGGCGAAACGGAGGAAGATTTTGCAGAAACCATGGATGTGGTGCGCCGTGTCCGCTATGACAGCGCGTTTACTTTTATTTATTCGAAGCGTACCGGAACGCCTGCCGCAGCGATGGACCAGGTGCCGGAAGCAGTTGTAAAGGAACGTTTTGACCGCCTGCTCAAAGAAGTCCAGGAGATTTCCTCCGAGGTCTGCGGACGTGATCTTCACACGATACAGAAGGTTCTGGTGGAGATGCCGGACGACCACAAGGAAGGCTATGTGACCGGACGTTTGAGCAACAACACAGTAGTGCATTTCCCGGGAGATGAAAGCCTCATCGGAAAGATCGTGGATGTATGGCTGGAAGAGTCTAAGGGATTTTACTACATGGGAAAGCAAGTGGAAGGACAGGAGAGTTAAAACGTGGCTGGATTATCACCAATGATGGCCCAATACATGGAGACCAAAAAACAATATAGTGACTGTATTTTATTCTATCGCCTGGGCGATTTCTATGAGATGTTCTTTGATGACGCGCTGACCGCGTCCAGGGAATTAGAGATCACTCTGACCGGAAAGGAATGTGGACTGGAGGAACGCGCACCCATGTGTGGCGTTCCTTATCATGCTGTGGACAGCTATTTAAGCCGTCTTGTGCAAAAGGGCTACAAGGTTGCCATCGCAGAGCAGATGGAGGATCCGAAGTTAGCAAAGGGCCTGGTAAAACGTGAGGTGATCCGCGTGGTGACACCGGGCACCATTACCAGTGCCCAGGCGCTGGATGAAACCAAGAATAACTATCTGATGGGGATCGTTTACCTGGCAGATAAAATGGGGGTTTCCGTGGCAGATATCACCACCGGAGATTTCCTGGTAACGGAGGTTTCCACCGACCGTGCCCTGTTTGATGAGATCAATAAATTTTCTCCGGCAGAAGTAATCTGCAATGATGCGTTTTCCATGTCCGGGATCAGCCTGGAGGATTTGAAGGACCGGTATCACTTTACGGTATCAGCCCTGGATTCTCATTTTTTCCAGGATGACAGCTGCCGTAGAGTGCTGCGGGAGCATTTTAAGGTGGGAAGCCTGGAGGGACTGGGGCTTGGAGACTATGACTGTGGTGTCATCGCGGCAGGTGCCGTGCTGCAGTATCTGTATGAGACCCAGAAGAGCACGCTGGATCACCTGACTACCATTGTGCCTTATGCAACCGGAAATTACATGGTGCTGGATTCTTCCACCAGACGAAACCTGGAGCTTCTGGAGACGATGCGGGAGAAGCAGAAGCGGGGAAGCCTTCTCTGGGTACTGGATAAGACCCGCACGGCCATGGGCGCCAGACTTCTTCGTACCTGGATCGAGCAGCCGCTGATTTCCAGGGAAGAAATCTTAAAGCGCCAGAATGCGATCGAAGAGCTGAACTTAAATTACATAAGCCGGGAAGAGCTGGGGGAATATTTAAATCCGGTCTATGATCTGGAACGCCTGATCGGACGCATCAGCTATAAGACCGCAAATCCGAGAGATCTGCTGGCATTTCGCAATTCCATTGCAATGGTGCCGCATATCAAGAGGCTTTTGGGTGAATTCACATCGGATGCCTTAAAAGAGCTGGAACAAGAGCTGGATCCGCTGGAAGATCTGGAGGACCTGATCACCCGCGCGATCGTTGAGGAACCGCCGATCACGGTCCGTGAGGGCGGAATGATCCGGGATGGCTACAACGAGGAGGCAGACCGCCTGCGCCATGCAAAGACCGAGGGCAAGACATGGCTGGCTGAGCTGGAAGCAAGAGAGCGTGAAAGCACCGGTATTAAGAACCTGAAGGTCAAATACAACAAGGTGTTCGGTTACTACTTTGAGGTTACGAATTCCTTTAAAGATCTGGTTCCGGAATATTTTATCCGCAAACAGACCCTGACCAATGCAGAGCGCTACACTACGGATGAACTCAAGAACCTGGAGGATGTGATCCTGGGAGCAGAGGATAAGCTCTTTTCTCTGGAGTACGACCTGTTCTGCGGGGTACGGGATGCCATTGCGGCAGAGGTTGTGCGGATCCAGAAGACAGCCCGTGCCATTGCGGCAGTGGATGTGTTTGTATCTCTGTCTGTCGTGGCTACCCGAAGCAACTACGTGAAGCCGCAGATCAACGAAAAGGGCACCATTCAGATCAAGGGCGGCCGCCATCCGGTGGTAGAGAAGATGATGCGGGATGACATGTTTGTGGCAAATGACACGATCCTGGATAATTCCAGGAACCGCATCTCCATCATCACAGGACCAAACATGGCCGGAAAATCCACCTACATGCGTCAGACAGCCCTGATCGTTCTAATGGCGCAGATCGGCAGCTTTGTTCCGGCGGACCAGGCGAATATCGGTATCTGTGACCGCATCTTTACCCGTGTGGGCGCTTCCGATGATCTGGCAAGCGGCCAGAGTACCTTTATGGTGGAGATGACCGAGGTAGCCAATATTCTGAGAAACGCGACCCGAAACAGTCTGCTGATCCTGGATGAGATCGGACGCGGAACCAGTACCTTTGACGGACTGAGCATTGCCTGGGCTGTCGTGGAGCATATCAGCAACACCCGGCTGCTGGGAGCAAAGACCCTGTTTGCTACGCATTACCATGAGCTGACAGAACTGGAAGGTCTGATGAGCGGTGTCACCAACTACTGCATTGCCGTGAAAGAACAGGGCGATGACATTGTGTTCCTGCGAAAAATTGTAAAGGGCGGGGCTGACAAGAGCTATGGTATTCAGGTAGCAAAGCTGGCCGGAGTACCGGATTCGGTGATCAGCCGCGCGAAAGAGCTGGTGGAGCAGCTGGTAGATTCCGACCTGACAGCAAGGACCCGCGAGATTGCGGAAGGCAATGCGCCTGCGGGCCATAAGCCGGTACCGAAGCCGGATGATGTGGAAATGAGCCAGCTTACCCTGTTTGATACGGTGCGTGAGGACGATATCATCGAAGAACTGAAAAATCTGGAACTGGGCAATATGACGCCGATCGACGCGTTGAATACCCTGTACCGGATGCAGACAAAGCTGAAGAACCGCTGGAGCGGGAACGAGAAATAAAGACTAATGCGGGAGGTACACATGCCGAACATTCATGTACTGGATCAGAATACCATCAACAAGATCGCAGCCGGCGAGGTCATTGAGCGTCCGGCTTCGGTGGTGAAGGAGCTCCTGGAGAATGCGATCGATGCGAAGGCAACTGCGGTCACGGTGGAGATCCGTGAGGGAGGGATTTCCTTCATCCGGGTTACGGACAATGGCTGCGGAATTGAAAAGGATGAGATCCCGCTGGCATTTCTGCGACATTCCACCAGCAAGATCCAGTCTGTGGAGGATCTGTTTACCGTATCCTCCCTGGGATTCCGGGGGGAGGCACTTTCCAGTATTGCCGCGGTTGGGCAGGTGGAGCTGATCACCAAGACCAGCCGTTCCTTAACCGGAAACCGTTATCAGATCGAAGGTGGCCAGGAGCGGGGGCTGGAGGAGATTGGCGCTCCGGACGGAACGACATTCATCGTGCGGAATCTGTTTTACAACACGCCGGTACGCCGGAAGTTTTTAAAGACTCCCATGACGGAGGGGGCCCATGTGGCAGATTTGGTGGAGAAGATCGCGCTGTCCCACCCGGAGATTTCCATCCGCTTTATCCAGAATAATCAGAATAAGCTGCATACTTCCGGCAACCATAATTTAAAAGATATCATTTACACGGTTTACGGGCGGGAAATCACTGCAAATCTGATCCCGGTGTCTGTCACCGGGGAAGCCTTCAGTGTGGAGGGCTTTATCGGAAAGCCCGTCATTGCAAGGAGTAACCGTAACTTTGAAAATTATTATATTAATGGAAGATATATCAAGAGCAATATCATTTCGAAGGCCATCGAGGAGGCTTACAGGCCGTTTATGATGCAGCACAAGTATCCGTTTACCATGCTGCATTTTAAGATCGAGCCGGAATTTCTGGATGTGAATGTCCATCCGACGAAGATGGAGCTGCGCTTTCAGAATGGAGAGAATGTATTTCGCATGGTGCGGGATACATTCAGATCGGAACTGCGCCACAAGGAGCTGATCCCGAAGGTAGAGCTGGTGGAGGAAGAGCGGGCACGAAAATCCGTGCCGGAAAAACGGATCCCGATCCCGGAGCCATTTGAGCAGAACCGGCTAAGGAAGGACAGCGCCGGTCTGTTTGACACCAGACGGAATATGGCAGACAGCATCGCGGATCATATCGTGCTGCGGGAGACTCCGGAGGAATACCGGATGAAGACCCGGCCGGGGGAGCAGCCTGCGCTGAAGGCCACCTCCCAGATCCGCAGTGAGCGTAGCGGACTTCTTCGCACGGAGCAGCGGGCGGAGGAAATACAGCAGTCAGAAAAACTGCAGCAGCCATCCGGTTATCGCGTGAACGAGGCGCTGACGGCACTGTTAAAGCAGGAGCCAGGAAGAACCGAGTCAGCCGGGGAGCCGGAAGCAAGCCAGATGCAGGAGGCGAAAGTCAGCGAGCCGGAAGCAAGCCAGATGCAGGAGGCGAAAGTCAGCGAACCGGAAGCAAAGCAGTTGCAGGAGGCGAAAGCCAGCGAGCCGGAAGCAAAGCAGATGCAGGAGCCGCAAGCCGGGGAGCCTGCGGTTCAGCTGGATCTCTTTGAGGAAAAGCTCCTCGAACCCCGGTCCCGCAGCCGCCACAAGCTGATCGGCCAGCTGTTTGCCACTTACTGGCTGGTGGAATTTAAAGACCAGCTTTACATCATCGACCAGCATGCGGCTCATGAGAAGGTCCTGTATGAGAAGACCATGAATTCCTTAAAAACCAGAGAGTATACCTGTCAGCAGATCCATCCTCCCATTATCCTGACTTTGGGAAGCCGGGAGACACTGATGCTGGAGAAGAACATGCAGATCTTTACGGACATCGGATTTGAGATCGAGCCGTTTGGAGGCAAGGAATATGCAGTGCGTGGTGTGCCGGATAACCTGTTTACCATTGCGAAGAAGGAACTTCTGATGGAGATGCTGGACAGCCTTTCCGAGGATACCCAGGCGCGGAATGCGGATATGATCTATGAAAAGGTGGCATCAATGTCCTGCAAGGCCGCCGTAAAGGGACATGATGTGTTGAGCGCGGCAGAGGCAGACGCCCTCATCGACCAGCTGCTTGGGCTGGAAAATCCATACGCCTGCCCGCACGGCAGACCAACCATAATTGCCATGAGTAAATATGAACTGGAGAAAAAGTTTAAACGAATTGTCTGACAGGGGGAGCAACTATGAAACAGCCGCTGATCATTCTCACCGGACCGACCGCGGTGGGAAAAACAGCTTTATCCATTGAAATTGCCAGAGCGCTGAAGGGAGAAATCATCAGCGCCGATTCCATGCAGGTGTATCGCCATATGGACATCGGGTCGGCGAAGATCATGCCGGAAGAGATGGATGGGATACCTCATCATCTGATCGACGTGCTGGAGCCCTGGAAAGAGTTCAATGTGACCAGGTTCCAGGCTATGGCGAAGGAAGCTATGGCCGGTATTTACAGCCGCGGCCATGTGCCTATTGTAACGGGAGGCACCGGATTTTACATCCAGGCGCTAGCCTATGATATTGATTTTACGGAAAATGAAGACCACAGCGGGATCCGGGAGGAGCTGGAGCAGCTCGCTGCAGAGAGAGGCGAGGAGCATTTGCACCAGATGCTGGCACAGATCGATCCGG
>ERZ773162.2313-NODE-2313-length-12391-cov-2.666505_pt1 | contig 12391 bp, 6 predicted proteins | sample MGYA00511113_ERZ773162 | MGnify/ENA primary metagenome ERZ773162 (study PRJEB29015, sample SAMEA2737807) | human gut metagenome | biome: human gut; feature: human-associated habitat; material: faeces | place: China | collected 2012 ... | reverse complement strand
AAGATGGGATCATGCACATCCTGTTTATTTTCAGGCGATCGGCGCACCCATCAAGAGTTCCGTTCTTACGATCGTCAGAACGGTAGTCCTCTTTGTGCCTTTGGGCTGGGTGTTTGCACACTTTGGATTAAATGCATTTTGGCTGACCTGTCCTCTGCCAGAAATAATTACGACGATCACAGGTTATGTACTATATCGAAAGCAACTCAGGCAGATGAAACCTGCTAAATTGGGTTAGGAAAGGAAACATTATGGACAAAAAAGAATGGAAACAGGCAAAAAAAGCCTACAAAAAAGCAAAACACCGTGCAATCCGTCCTTGGAAAGGCATGAGCATTTTTTCTGCTATCTTTGCGGTTGTCTTTATCGCAGTCTTTGTCATTTGCTCCACATTTGACAATACCTTAGCAGCCTTTAACGGCGGTACTTTCTGGAAACTGGAAAATGAGGATGCGGATGCACAATACTTCACATCAGATTTTGACAAGGTGGAGGACAACGTAGCATACGGCACAGATTTATACCAGCGCGTGGAAGCAGAAGGGGCAGCCCTTCTCATGAATGAAAATGACGCACTTCCTCTGAAGGAGGGAGCCAAGGTCAGTACTTTCTCCAATTCCAGCGTAAATATCGTTTATGGTGGAACCGGATCAGGAAATATTGACGCATCTTCCGCAGATACCTGGAAAGATGCCTTGGAGAGTGCGGGATTTTCGGTAAATAAGAAATTGTGGGATTTCTATGAGTCTGGCGACGGTGCCGAGTATGCATCCGACCGTGGCGGTACGGTAACGACCGCAGGTGCAACGACATCGGAGGTACCTTGGAAGGTATACACGGATGATGTCAAGAAATCCGTAGAAAAATATGGTGATGCAGCCCTTGTTATGATCTCCCGTGTGGGTGGTGAAGGCGCTGATGCAACCTATGATAAGAGCAATTATCTGGCATTGGATGACAATGAAAAAGATATGCTTTCCAATCTGGCACAGATGAAAAAAGACGGACAGATCAAAAAGGTCGTTCTTTTGATCAACTCCGCTAATGCTTTACAGGTAGATTTCTTAAAGGATAACACCTATGACATTGACGCAGTACTTTGGATCGGCGATGTCGGTATCAGCGGTATCAACGCTGTTGCAGAAATTTTGGCGGGTAAGGTCAATCCATCCGGTAGTCTGGTAGACACCTACTGCTATGACAATTATTCATCACCGGCAATGGCAAACTTCACACCGGTACAGTATGAAGGCTACGAAGAAGGCGTGATCCCGGACAGTGCGGATACCTATATGATCTATCAGGAAGGTATCTATGTCGGTTACAAGTATTATGAGACCCGTTATGAGGATGGGATTATGCAGACCGGTTCCGCAGGCGATTATGTTTACGGTGACAATGTGGCATTCCCATTTGGTTACGGTCTTTCTTACACGACTTTTGACTATAGCAACTATAGCCTTTCTTATGATGAGGCAAATCATCAGTACCATGCCAAGGTTACCGTGACTAATACCGGTAAAGTGGCTGGCAAGGAAACCGTACAACTTTATGTGCAGTCTCCATATACCACTTATGATGTCGAGAATAAAGTGGAAAAGGCATCCGTATCTCTGGTCGGCTTTGATAAGACACAGGAGTTGGAGCCGGGCGAATCTCAGGAACTTGAGATGGTCGTAGACGGCGCAGACATCGCATCTTATGATGCTTATGGCGCAGAGACTTATATCTTAGATGCAGGTACATATTATTTTACAGCAGCAACCGATGCCCATAATGCCGTAAACAATATTCTGGCAGCCAAGGGCTACAGTGCAGAAAACGGTATGGACGGACAGGGAAATGCAGCCCTTGTAGGCTCATGGAACAATCCGACATTGGATACCACGACCTATGCGGTTTCTGCCAACGGTACAGAGATCACCAACCAGTTGTCTGATTCAGATCTTAACCTCTATGAAGGTACAGAACAGAATGTGACTTACCTCAGCCGTAGTGACTGGGAAGGAACCTGGCCGACAGATACCGTAAAGATCGCCCTGACAGATCAGTTGATCGAGGATCTGCAACTGGTACAGTATGATGCCTCAGATTATGACGAGGTGGAAATGCCTACCATGGGGGCAGCACAGGAACTGACCCTTTACGATATGATCGGTCTGGATTATGAGGATCCACAGTGGGATGCTTTGCTTGACCAGTTGACTTTCGATGAGATGGTTTCCCTGATCGGCGATTCCTTCCATTGGACCATGCCGGTAGAGTCTGTACAGGCACCGGGATCCCGTGATGAGAATGGACCGCAGGGACTGACAGCCTCCCTCTTTAATGCAGATTCTGCAAAGATGGCTGCAACAGCCTTTACCTCCGAAGATGTCATGGCTGCAACCTTTAACCGTGACCTTATGACGGAGATCGGGAAGGTAATCGGTAACGACTGCCTGTCTGCAAATGTAGCCATTTTATACGGACCTGGAAATAACATCCATCGTTCCCCATATGGCGGACGTAACTTTGAGTATTATTCCGAAGATGGATTTTTGTCCGGTGAGATGTCACTTTATGAAGTGGCAGCCATTGAGTCTAAGGGCGTGCATGTCGTTATGAAGCACTTTGCCTTAAATGACTGTGAGCAGGATCGTCTGGGACTTGGTGTATGGCTTCCGGAACAGGCAGCCAGAGAGATCTATCTGAAAGCCTTCCAGGCACCGATCGAAGAAGGAAATGGCGGTGGGGTCATGGTTGCTTACACACGTTGGGGTGCGATCTGGTCAGGCGGCAACAAGGGCCTGATGACCGGTATCCTGCGTAACGAGTGGGGCAGCCAGGGACTTACCATCACCGATAATGTATTGACCAAGTATGTCAATGGTGTGGATGGTCTGATGGCAGGCGGTATCTCTACCTTTGATGCCATGCTTCCATACATCACCAACCAGTTGCCGGAATATGAAAATGATCCGGTTGTGGTCAGTGCTATGCGCGAGGCCTGCCACCATGACTTATATGCGATTGCCAATTCCGTTGCCATGAACGGCGTGGGTGAGAACACTCTGGTCAAGGCAGTGGAACTGAAACTGGTAAGAATCGTAAGAATTGTTATGATCGTCTTTATCCTCTTGTTTGTGGTATCTTTGTTACTCTTTATCAAGAAGAAAAAGGAATTTAAAAAGAGTCAGGCTTACGCTGACTTTCAGGAAGCAAAGAAAGCGCGCAAGCAAAAATAAATACAATCCTATAAAATGATGTAGAAAAAGATCCGAGGTCAAAAGGCTTCGGATCTTTTACCATATTTGTCCGGTTGCCGTTTTTATGGGGATATCCTTGGCGCGTTCTTTTCCAAGCCTTGCGAAATTTGGAAGAATCGTGCATTATATAAAGATGAAATCAGCAGAGAAAGGAAAAAGACATGTATCGGATTGCAGTAGTCGAAGATGAAGAACAGTACAGGGATGAAGTGTGTCAGTATATTCAAAAATACGAAGAAGAGCATAAACTGGAGTTTTTGGTCACGACCTATGCGGACGGACAGGAGATCGTGGATGATACAGAGGCGCGCTATGACATTATCTTTTTCGACATCGAAATGGCGCAGTTAAATGGCATGGATGCAGCCAAAGTAATCCGTGGGCGCGATGCAGATGTGGTCATGGTATTTATCACGAATATGGCACAGTACGCCATCGAAGGCTACGAAGTGGGCGCATTGGATTTTGTCTTGAAACCGATTGACTATTATGGCTTTGCCTTTCGATTGGAACGTGCTATCGGCCGTGTGCAAGGCAAGCGTGATAACTTAGAGTTTGCCATCAATACGCAGGGTGGTATGAAAAAACTCAATTCTAACGATATTTACTATATAGAGATAGAAAATCGATTTTTACATTATCATACAGCAGAGGGAGAGTTCGCCCAGCGTGGTACTTTGCAGAGTGCGGAAGAAATGTTTAAGGATTATCATTTTGTCAAATGTAATCATTGGTATCTGGTCAATCTCAAATATGTGACCGAGATTGAAGATAATGTGGTACATGTTGCCGGTGCGCAACTGGAGATCAGCAGACGAAACCGGGCGCACTTTCTGAAGGAAGTGACAGACTACATCGGAGGAGGCTTTTAACATGAATTTCTTACCCTATGCCAATCTATTAGAGCAGGTCTTTGTGGTACTGTCCGGTCTGGTCTATCTTTTACCCTTGCAGAAACGTGAACCGATCGAAGTTCGTTTTTTATCGGGACTCATCATGGGGGGCACCCTCATGGTTGGACCAGCGGTGGTCTTGCCGCAGAATGGTTCAACAAACTTTTTGCTTGTGGCCTTAGATCTGGTCGTTATGTCTTTTGTCGTCTATTATTGTGCCACCATAAAAAAGAGTGCGGCTTTTTATGTTGCGATCTGGTCCCTTGTGACTTCGCAGTTTTTTATGAATTTATGGCATGTTCTTTATCAGTTGTCTCCTTTTCGCAATAATGGCAGTCTGGCTGCCTTGCTCTGGGGCGTTCTTGGATTCTATGCCGTGGGGCTGGCGATTGTTGGGCTGACAACGGCGAAGTGTATGCCGGAAAAGGGAAAGTACCATATTGGACCGCGCCAGATGACATCCGCAGTTTTGTTCTTAGCAGTTTTTGAAATGCTGGATCAGATGATGCGCATCGTGCATTTTGGCAGATATAATCTCATGTATTATGTGGTACTGCTGGTCGTACAACTTTATTGTGTGTCCCTGCTTTTTATCCAGTCGGAACTTTTCAAAAAGTCTGCCTTGGAAAAGGAACTTTTTACCATGAATATGCTGATGAAGCAGCAGGAAGAACAGTATGAGATCACGCGCGATAACATCGACATGATCAATCAGAAATGCCATGACCTCAAGCATCAGGTTCGAGCTTTGCGGGGACTTGCCGATGATGAGAGCAAGGAACGTTATCTGAAAGAATTGGAGCAGTCGGTCGAGATCTATGGTGCGATCGTCAAGACCGGAAACGATGTATTGGATACGATTCTAACGGAAAAGAGCCTTTCCTGTCAGGCAAAGGGCATCAAGATCAATTGTATCGCGGACGGCAGCAAACTGGAATTTGTTGATCCGGTCGATCTCTATGGTATTCTTGGCAATGCCGTGGATAATGCCATGGAGGCGGTGGAAAAGATCTCGGATGCCAGAATGCGTCTGATTGATATTGCCATCTTTACCAGAGACCGTTTTCTGGTTATCAATATCACCAATCCTATGACCGGTCAGGTGAAATTAAAGAATGGACTGCCGGTCTCTACCAAGCCTCACAATGGCTATCACGGCTATGGGCTGCGCAGTATCCGGCATAGTTTGGGACACTATGACGGCACGATGAGCGTGAACGTATCTGACCATACCTTTGAACTGAAAATGCTCCTGCCTTTGCCGTAAAAGGTGGGGCAGACCACTTAGGGAAGTCTGACTACCACTTACGATAAGTATGTTGTTATTTGTTTTAGGAGCATTTAAAATGCACATATACAAGCATGTTTTATAAAGGAGGAAGTATGAGAAATAGCATTTCCCTGAACCCAAATTGGAAATTTTCTATAAAAGATCAGCCTGCTATTGAGGTCAACATTCCACATACTTGGAATGCCATAGATGGACAGGATGGTGGCAACGATTATTACCGTGGTATCGGCACTTACGAAAAGACTTTTGCAAAGCCTGACTTTGATGCCAATACACAGGATGTTTATTTGGAATTCTGTGGTGTCAATGCGACGGCTACAGTCTTATTGAACGGTCAAAAAGTCGCTTCTCATGACGGCGGCTATTCTACTTTTCGTGCCAATGTGACAGCGCTTTTGCAGGAAGAAAATGATCTTCGCATTGCAGTGGACAACACAGTCAACACGAGAGTCTATCCACAGAAAGCAGATTTCACCTTTTATGGTGGTATCTATCGTGATGTCAATCTGCTGGTGGTATCCAAGAATCATTTTGAATTAGATTATTACGGTATGTCCGGTATGCAGATCACGCCGGAGGTAAAGGGCGATGCCGCAGATATCAACATGGAATCCTATGTGTATCTGGAGGAGGGCGCAGATGCCTCTGCTTACACTGTAGAACTTTCCATTTTAGACCATGAAGGACAGGTCGTTTTAAAAGAAGAAGTATCGCTTGCTGATTTTACCTTTGACCAGCCTCGCTTTGGCGCTATTACAGACGAAAACTGGCTCAAGGGCAAGGGGCGTGCTGCTGACCTTGTGGCGGATGTCAGAGTGGATCTTGCCCATACAGCCAGGCAGCATCCCATGTATTCCACATGGACCAGCCACATTTGTGGAAGGGCGTGGTTGACCCGTATTTATATACCGCTAAGGCAAGCCTGCTATTTCACGGGCAAGTTCTAGATGAAATCAGCCAGCGTTTTGGCGTTCGTTCTTTTGCAGTATATCCGGATAAAGGATTTTACCTGAACGGAAAGCCATATCCGCTTCATGGCGTTTCCCGCCATCAGGATTTCAAGGGCATCGGAAATGCCATTCCCAAAGAGCAGCACAAGCGTGACATGGAACTGATCAAGGAGATCGGAGCCAACACCGTGCGTCTGGCACATTATCAGCATGATCAGTACTTCTATGATCTGTGCGATGAGGAAGGTATGGTCGTATGGGCAGAGATCCCATATATTTCCGAGCATATCCCGTCAGCCCGTGCCAATACGATCACACAGATGCGTGAACTGATCTTACAGAATTACAATCATACCTGTATTGTGACCTGGGGACTTTCCAATGAGATCACGATCTCTACCAAGAATAAAAAGGACATGTTAGACAACCATCATGTTTTGAATGAACTTTGCCATAACATGGATGCGACAAGAAAGACCGTACTTGCCTGCTATGCTATGTGCAATCCGTTTGGCAAGGTCGTACATATCTCCGATATTGTAAGTTACAATCTCTATCTGGGATGGTATGTGCCGGGCTTGTTCTTGAATGATATTTTCTTTGCCATCTTCCACACCAGATATCCGAAGCGCGTGCTGGGCTATTCTGAGTATGGTGCGGAGGGTATGCCAAACCTCCACAGTGAGCATCCGCACAGAGGAGATCACACGGAGGAATATCAGGCAAGATATCATGAATACATGGTACGCTGCTTTGCCAGATTTCCATGGCTTTGGGCAACCCATGTGTGGAATATGTTTGATTTCGCGGCAGATGCCAGAGATCAGGGCGGTGAGCCGGGCATGAACCACAAGGGACTGGTGACTTTTGACCGCCAGACCAAGAAGGATTCCTTCTACCTTTACAAGGCATACTGGAATGCAGAGCCTATGATCCACATTTGCAGCAAGCGCTTTGTAGACCGTAAAAAGAACCGTATCACGGTCAAAGTCTACTCCAACCAGCCGAGTCTGCAATTCTACTGCAACGGAGAACTGGTTGCGACAAAAGAGGCAGATCATGTCTTTACCTGCAAGATCGATTTGAAAGACGGAGAAAACGAGATCCGCGTGGTAGCAGGAGATCTGGAAGATACGGCAACTTTTGTACGCACAGACACGCCGGCAAATTACAAACTTTCAAAGAAGCGTTCTAAGAGCGCGAACTGGGTATAGAACAGATATTTATTTAAGGAGGTTTATTCATGAGTGAAAAACAAAATGTGGAAGCAAGTGGACTGAACCGCGCAAAGCCGTATCAGTTGGTACTGTTTCCTCTGAACAATGGTGCTACCAATGTCTACTATGTATTGGTACTTTCCTACATTGCGACATTCGGTTCTAACGTACTTGCACTTGGACTGATGTTTGCATCTATTATGGTAACAGCCATGCGTCTTTGCGATGCTATCACCGATCCGATCATTGGTGCATTGATCGACCGCACCAATGGCAAGTTCGGAAAGTTCCGTCCATTTATGGTGATCGGAAATCTGATCATGGCAGTCAGCATCATCTTACTTTATATCGTAACGCCGTATATTCCGGCAGATATGATGCCGCTGCGTTATGTGGTCTTTGTACTTTTGTATTTTGTATGGGTTATCGGATACACTTTCCAGACTTCCTGTACCAGATCCGGACAGACCGTACTTACTAACGATCCAAAGCAGCGTCCGCTCTTTACCATCTTCAATACGGTGGGATCTTTAGTCGGTATGGGTGTGATGCAGTTCGTTGCGCCGATCCTGCGTGCCAACGTTGCGGATTACTCAAGTGCAGACTTTTACCGTGTATTAACACCAATTGGTGTTGTTATCTCAATCGTTTTGACCCTGCTTGCCGTGATCGGTATCTGGGAAAAGGATCAGCCGAAGTACTTTGGTGTCGGTGGAGAAAAACAGAAAAAGGTCAAAGTTTCCGAGTACATCGAGATCATCAAGAACAACAAGCCGATGCAGCGTCTGATGATCGCCGGAGCCGGATGCAAACTTGCGCTTTCTATCGCGACAAATACAACGGTTCTGTGTATGCTTTATGGTTGTATGATGGGCAATTATGACAGCCTCTATCTGCCGATGATGATCTTAGGCTATGCAGCGAGTGTACCATTCTTCCTTTTGACCGTCCGTACTTCCCAGAAGAAGGGACAGAAAGCATCCTTAGTCCGTTATGTATCCGTAGCACTTGTCTGCTATGTGGGCGTACTGGCACTCCTCTTATTGTGGAATCCGTCAAATGGCATGAATCTGGTATTCCCGAGCGTCAACGTATATACGATCCTCTTTATCATCTGCTTTGGTGTGGGTTATGGTGCTTACTATGCAACCGCCGATATGCCGATCCCGATGGTAGCGGATTGTTCCGACTACGAGACATATCGTTCCGGCAAATACATCCCAGGAATCATGGGAACTCTGTTTTCGCTGGTAGATAAACTGGTATCTTCCCTGGCTGCAACGGTCGTAGGTATCGCCGTAGGTGTGATCGGACTTTCCAATCTGCCGACCGCAGATACGCCATATGCACCGGGCATGAACTGGGTTGTTATCGTTCTCTTCTGCCTGATCCCAATGATCGCGTGGGCAGTGACCCTGATTGCTATGAAGGGCTATTCTCTGACCGGAGATCGCATGAAAGAGATTCAGGAAGTAAATGCCAAGCGTAAGGAAGCCATCGCAGAAGGCATGAGCTTAGAAGAAGCAATGGAAAAATACAAATAAATTTCACAAATACCCCCTTGTCTTGGCAGGGGGGCTTTTTGTATATTAGAGATAGAATTTGTTGGGACAAAAAGAGGTGGGAAGATGGAGACATTTGACTTTTATTTTTTTACACTGACAGCAGAGCAGTTGATGACCTGTCTAAAGACTTTGCAACTGGCGGGCATCTTTATTCCGGTGGTCAGTATCGTTGTGATCTTACAAAAGGAGCAGAGTAAGGGGGCAACCTATCTCATGCTTGCCAATGCCGCCTGTTCCATTGTCAACTGTGCTTATCTGATGATCCTGGAAACGGACAATTCTCAGGCGTTGACGACGGCGTACCGCATGGAGTATGTCGGCATCTCACTTTTCTTTTTCTTCTTTATCCTCTTTATGATGGAATACCAGCATATGCGCTTTTCCCGCGTCGTTTCGATCGGGTGGCCTCTGTTTGAACTGATCGAGGTACCACAGATGTGGATGCGGTCTTCGACTCATATCATTTTAAATGAGGAAGGACAGGAGTTAGACCAGGCGGCGCAGAAAGTGTCAGAGGCAGTTGGCAATATTGCGGGTGCAAATGGCAACACATCCGATGCAGTTCAAAACGGGCAGCGTATGATCGGTGAAATGGGCAAGGAGTGGATGGGAAATGTGCATATCTCTCTGGATGAGCGCCTTGGCATGTATCAGGTCAATATGGATGGCGGTGTTCTCTACGATGTACGTTACGGCTTGATCGCATCCATGCTCTTATTCCTCTTTGTCTATACGCTTTGCCGTTTTATCAAAATGAAGAATAAAACCGAGCGACACAACCTTTTTCATCTGATGCTGGCACAGGGCTTCCTATTGGTCATGCTCATCTTTTCCCAGTTTGCAGATATTCCTTTCGATATCATGCCGATCGCATCCTCCGTCGTGATCTGCGTCATGACCTTGAGTGTCATGGTGGGTGAATTTTTCACGGTGACTGACCAGGGGCGTGACTGGGTATTCGAGCATACTAACGATGTCTTTTTGATCGCAGATGATGCCTACGGTTATCTGGATGCCAACCGTTATGCCAAGAAACTTTTTCCGGTCTTACGCCGTTTTCACAAAAATCAGGAACTTCCGGAGGAAGTTTTGCAACTCTTTCAGACGACAGAGGATGAGGTGGAACTGGATGGCAGATTTTACGAGCGCCGTCTGGCGACCTTATATCAGAATGAAAAGCACAAGAAAAAGATCGCCGGTTATAGCCTGATCTTAGTAGATGTGACAAAGCAGTTACAACTGGTGCAGGAGGCAGAGGCTGCCAACGAAGCCAAGTCTGCCTTTCTTTCCAATATGTCACATGAGATCCGTACCCCGATGAATGCCATTGTCGGCATGACCGAGATCATGCTACGTGGGGATGTGACGGAGGAGCAGGAGGAGTACCTATCCAATATCAAAGTATCCGGGGAAGCCCTTTTAAATATCATCAATGACATTCTGGATTTTTCCAAGATCGAGTCCGGCAAGATGGAACTGGTAGAAGAAGACTATGCACCCATGTCTATGATCAGTGATCTGGGCATTATGTTTTTGACCAGAATCGGTGAGAAAAATGTGGAACTCCTTTACGATATTGACCCGACCCTGCCAAAGACTTTACATGGGGATGGTCTGCGCGTGCGCCAGATCATCATCAATATCTTAAACAATGCCGTCAAATTTACAGAAAGAGGCTATGTGAAACTTTCGATCAAGGTGGAGGATAAGACGGAGCAGGATCTTGTCCTTGCCGTGAGTATCAAGGATAGCGGATCCGGCATCCGCGAGGAAGACCAGAAGAAACTTTTCCAGTCCTTCTCTCAGGTTGACAGCCGGAAAAATCATTCCAAAGAGGGAACCGGTCTGGGGCTTGCCATTTGCCGTCAGTTGGTTGAAATGATGGGGGGACAGATTGGTGTCAGAAGCACTTACGGACAGAGCAGTGAGTTCTACTTTACCATCCGCCAGAAGATCTCAGAGGAGAGTCCGGTTGCCAGTCTGCCGGAGGAGAAAAAGACCCTACAGATCGGTGGTGCTTTTTCCAATACCTATTTGCAGGAGAACTTCGAGCGTCTGGTGCGTGCCTACGGCATAGAACCGATCGCGCCGGATGTCATGGCAAAAGACCGCCCGCATGTAGACTTCCTCTTTACGGATACCCTGGTCTACGAGGAGCACAAGGATGCCATCCATGGTTCTTTGTTGGGAGATAAGCAGATCTGCGTTCTGCAAAATCCGGTACAGGAGGCTTTGCGGGATGCCAAGGTCATGGTCATGAACAAGCCGCTCTATTCGCTCAACTTCTGTCAGGCGATCCGCAGAGAGGGACAGGTGACCTACGCGGGCACTTCTGAGGTCTTGAATTTCAAGGCACCGGAGGCAAAGATCCTTCTGGTCGATGACAATAAGCTGAACTTAAAGGTTGCGATTGGTTTGCTGGCACCTTTGCAGATGCAGATCGACACGGCAGAAAACGGAAAACAGGCGCTGGAAATGCTGGAGGCGCATACCTATGATCTGGTCTTTATGGATCACATGATGCCGGTCATGGATGGTGTGGAAGCCACCCGTCGGATCCGTGAGTGGGAAAAGGGCAGTCAGGAGCATGAGATCGTGATCGCCCTCACGGCAGATGCCATGAGCGGCGCCAAGGAGGAGTTTGTAGCGGCAGGCATGGATGATTTTGTGGCAAAGCCGATTGAGATCAAGGAGATCTGCGGCAAGTTAAAACAATATCTGCCTGAGGATAAGATCATCAAGACAGAGGATGTGGCAGCAGAGGCGGAGGAAGAAGAACTGCCTGTCATTGAAGGACTTAATGTAGAAGAAGGCGTGCATTACTCGGGAGGCAAGAAACTTTTCTTGAGCCTCTTGGGAGACTACTACAAACTGATCGATACCAAGACGAAAAAGATGCAGCAGTGTCTGGCAGATGGTATGATCCGGGATCTGACCATCGAAGTCCATGCCCTCAAGAATACCTCCCGCATGATCGGTGCAGACCGTCTGTCTGCCCTCTTCAAGGAAATGGAAGACCTGGGCAATGCCAATGACCGAAAAGGACTTGAAGAAAGACTGCCGGAAGTATTAGAATTATATACAAGTTATAAAGAAGTCCTGCGTTCTTACGGAAGTCTGGACGAGGCAAATTTACAGGAGACCTCAAAGGAAGAACTGAGCCGTATCTTAGGTCAGATGGCAGATGCTATGGATGACTTTGATCTGGACGGCGTAGATGCTGCCAT
>ERZ773162.2312-NODE-2312-length-12391-cov-3.503324_pt1 | contig 12391 bp, 10 predicted proteins | sample MGYA00511113_ERZ773162 | MGnify/ENA primary metagenome ERZ773162 (study PRJEB29015, sample SAMEA2737807) | human gut metagenome | biome: human gut; feature: human-associated habitat; material: faeces | place: China | collected 2012 ... | reverse complement strand
TGAGTGATCTGAACCTGAAGATCGAGACTGGTGAATTTTTCGGGCTTCTGGGACCTAATGGTGCCGGAAAGACCACAACTATCGGTATGCTCTCCACTCTTCTGCTTCCCTCAGAAGGTGAGATCTATATTGATGGCGAGCGGCTGACCCGCAAGAATAACCGGTTAAAGAGAAAACTCAGTGTCATCACCCAGGAGTATTCCATGCGGCAGGATATGACCATGGATGAGATTATGGAATATCAGGGAAGACTTTATTATATGCCGATCAAGAAGATCCGGGAGCGTTCGGAAGAACTGCTGGATTTCTGCGGTCTCATTGATTATCGGCGACGTACGGTCCGAAAGCTGTCCGGCGGCATGAAACGAAAGCTCATGGTCTGCCGTGCTCTGCTGACAGAACCTGAGATTCTGCTTCTGGATGAGCCGACAGCCGGCATGGATGCCTTGGCCCGCCGGCAGATGTGGAATCTTCTGAAAAAGCTGAACCAGCAGAATCTGACGATTCTTCTGACCACTCATTATATGGAAGAAGCTGAGACTCTCTGTGACCGGGTCGGCTTTATGTGTAATGGAGTTCTGGAAGAGACCGATGCGCCCAAAAACATGATTGAGCTGCTGGGTCGGTATACCGTGGATGAAGTCTGTCCTGACGGCATGAAGAACCACTATTTTCACAGAAAGGAGGATGCGATTCAGTTTCTGTCTGATTCCTCAAACGAAACTTCCCTGCGGAATACCACATTGGAAGATGTCTTTCTGGAAAAAGTCGGGCAGCAGCTGGAACGCAGATGATCATGGGAATTCTTACTGTATTATGGGAAAAATGGGTGGAGTTCCGGCGTGATTTTTACAAGATCACACTGGCTGCCATGATTGCTCCCCTCCTTTACATTCTGGTCTTTGGACTTGGGATCCAGACCATGTCACATGGACAGTCCTATCTGAACTTTCTGATTCCCGGTGTGGTTGCACTGACTACCATGAACGGAAGCTTTAATGCCATTGCTCAGAATCTGAATGTACAGCGGCTGTACGAGAAAGCATTTGACCAGGTTATGATCTCTCCCACTCCACTGTGGCAGTTCATCGCCGGCCAGGTCATTGGTGGAAGTCTCCGTGGACTCTATGCAGGCATGGTGATTATTCTGCTGGTGCTTCCTATCGGAACCGGACTTTGCTTCAATGGCTGGTCCTTCCTTCTGATGTTTTTAAACGGAGCAGTCTTCTCCACCATCGGAGTAGTAGTCTCTTTTTACGCAAAAAACCATGCGGATGTGCCACGGTTTTCCAACTATGTGATCATGCCCATGGCTTATCTTTGCAATACCTTTTTCTCTTCTCAGGGCATGCCATCTGGCATCCGGCAGTTTGTGGAATACCTTCCTCTTTCCCAGACCAGTGCTGCTCTTAGAAGCATCGCCAACCATGAAGTATTTTCTTATACAAGCATTGAAATACTGCTTTTGTATCTGATCTGCTTCTCTGCTGCGGCTTCCTGGTTTCTGTACAAGAAAAAGAACCTATAGATGGAGGATAGCAAATGAAAAAAATCTATGCAATTCTTCTTGCAATCTTTTTATTGACCGGTGTCTGTCCGATTCCTTTGTATGCTGCCAGGACAGTCACTGCTTCTGCAAATACAGAAAATGATACGGATATTTTCGATCTGACTGACGGCGAATATGCCATTGATGTGACCATGACTGGCGGAAGCGGCAAAGCAACGATCCAAAGTCCGACCTTACTCACTCTCAATGATGGAATCGCCTATGCTACCATCACCTGGAGCAGTTCCAATTATGACTATATGATCGTAGATGGACAGAAATATCTGAATGAAAGTGAAGAAGATGCCAATTCTCGCTTCACGATTCCGATTGCTGATCTTACTCAGGATGTTCCTGTCATTGCTGACACACTGGCCATGGGAACACCTCACGAAGTCCAGTATGTGCTTACCTTTGACCCGGCTTCCATTGCATCAAAAAGCACCCTCCCACAGGAAGGTGCCAAACGTGTGCTGATCATGGCCGCTGTCATTATTATTGGCGGTGGAATCCTGAACCATTTTGTCAATGAACGCCGAAAGCAGGATTATACCGGCAAACGGCGTTAATCAATCAAATCATTCTGAAACCGGGACAGATGCTCATATGGCAGGATCAGACGTCCCCGGTACAATCCGCAGCCATCATTGATCAGGTGATTATCGATGGCTGCAAACATATTTACATCCAATCCGGACAGATCAAGACCAGTCAGACGTTTTCCACGCTCATATGCCTCATCAAAATACCGGTTCTTTCCTTCCGGAATGGCATCTCTCTTACTTCGTTCCTTCTCCTGCTTCTTCTCATATCCCAGATGATTGGCTGCGCCGATCTCTGCCACATCATCCATAGTTTTTGTTCGAAGCTGTACTTCCATATAACTTCTGGAACTGTTATCGTAAAATGTAATATGTAGCGACTGATACTGATCCTCGCTGTGATGTGAAATATAGTCACGGTAATAAGGACGAACACTCTCATCCATCAGAGGCGATATACTCTCCTGTACACCATGTGCAGGCTCTGCAGTAAATCCCCGCTCCTCCAGGAAATCCGGCAATACATTGGCAATCTCATAGAGACATTTTAATTCCGCTTCTGTCCGTTCTTCCTCTGAATTATAATGACACTTCGGCATACAGATCACGATCCGATAGGCGATCAGGTCTCGAAAGCAGCTGAGTCTTGTCTTCAGCTGAGATGCAGACGGATAAGTTCCATGTTCCTCGTAATAGTGATAAATGTACTCCACTACATAGCTGTTGAACTTTTGTTCCGCCCGGATCAGCGATTTGATCCGACCTTTGAAGGTAAATGCCAGATAAGGATATTCCTTCGCCATGTATTTATAAAACTCTGTGATCTTCCGGGACTGTGCGGTCAGGAAATCATTGTGCTCCAATAGTTCCCTGATCTGCACCAGAAAATTGCAGTGCATCATATCAATTTCATTCCGATGCTTTTTCGCGTCTTTTCTGAGATCCGTCGTATATTTCTGTAAAATGCGGAAGATCGTGTCTCCCGAATACAAGTAATCATTTAAGGTAATCATTCACCCAGTTCCTTTCTTTTATCTGCTAGTGCATAACTGAGAAATAATTCATCAATATTTCTTTCATATAGTTGTATTTCCTGGCATATGAATTCTCTACTCGAATCAATTGAAGATCATGCTCTCTGCAAATTTCATTTTTCTTCTTATCTCTGTTTTTAACAATTTCATTTTCAAAATGTTCTTTTCCATCCAGTTCAATTGCCAGCAATGGTATTTCCTGATCTCCGGCTTTTTCATAGACTACAAAATCAAAACGCCCACTGTAAAACAGATCATTATAACTTTCATTTTCCCAGAAGACATGCGAAATCGCTACTTCTTTGTGTACCGTATATCGGCTCTGTGTCATCCATATATTTTCCAGTGCATGATTCAGATTTTGCAGAAAAGCTTCTTCTGTGGCACTGCTGAATGGCTTTACACCCAACGCTCTGGAATTCGCATGTTTCGGTGTTACAATTGAATTTCCATTTGACCAGACATATTCTGCCAGTTCATAAAGATCATCCTGTTCTGTCTGACTATGAAGTCTTTCAAGATTTTTCCTGCTGGACATCAAAATCAGCTTATCTTTTGCTCTGGAAGTTGCCACGTTAATCAGCTCTTTATTATTTTTCAACCACTCATAAGTTGTTTTCTGTGTTTGATCTGTGATAGCCGTTGAAAACAGAATGATATCTTTTTCGTCTCCTTGAAAAGCATGGACTGTTCCGCATACCACATGATCCATCTGAGCCAGTTTCAGTTCCTTCTCAATTAGATTTTTCTGATTAACGAACGGTGTGATGATTCCAATACTTTTATCCTGATGTTGCATAACATACCGGGCAATTTCTTTCGCTTCCGACGGTGATGTATTTTTCTCCAGTGACTTTGCATTCTGCATATCTACATAAAGAAGGGGCTGTGATTCCTTACTCTGCGTTTTGATTTTCAACTTTGAATTATAATACTTTCGATTATTAAATCCTATAATCTTCTGATTGCAACGATAATGATTCTTCAACAGAGTTTCATCACTGACCGCGTCGCAGGATAAATATGTTTTGTATATGGAATTTTTACGATAATCATACTCATCTGATACTCCATATCGCTTTTTCAACTTACAATTTGTCATTTCATCCAGCAAAATCACTGGGCTTAACTGCTGCGGATCTCCCACCAGCATCAGACTTTTTCCTCTTATGATCGGTACAAGCGAAACTGCCAGATTACACTGACTGGCTTCATCCATAATTACCATATCAAACATAGGTTCAGCTTCCCCTAGCCGATGTGCTGATATACAGGTAGTCGCAATAATCGGAAATATCTTCTGGAGGTTTGAGATATTTTTCTTTTTGCTCAGATATTTCTGAAATCTGTCTTTACGTTTTCCTTCATCATCCATCAGAATAATTTCTCTTAGCTCAGCATTCGATGACTGATTTAATTTTTTTATATAAGCAGCGGAAATATAATACAAATACTTCCTGAGTTCTTCCTCCTTATCATCCAACAGAGAAAATACTTCATCCTCAGATACAGTCCCAACCATCTTTCTTCTTTTTTCAATCTGACGCTTCTGTCTGCCTTCCAGATCTTCTGTAAATGGTACCATTTGAAGCATACTGCTGTTTTGGTGCTCATATTCCAGTAATCGATCTATGGTTTCTTCTCTTTCTCTCAAATCAAGAATTTCCTCATATTTTTTCAGCAGTTCTGATAATTTTCTGGCCCGCCGCTTTCTCTCATCCTTATTCCTGTCCAGCGTAGATTCATAAACTGTAATCGACTGTGCCTGCTCATACATCCTGCGCATCATAATCAGCGACTCGTTCACTTTCTGTGCATTTCCCAGCCGGAGAATTGGAAACAGAATCGTCTTTCCTTCATACTGTAGTTTTGATAATTTCTCATATACCCCATTAATAGGATGATTATTATAGGAAGAAAACAAAACCGTTCTTTCATTAAAGAATGCTGTAACGATCGTATTGATAATCGTATTTGTTTTTCCAGTTCCAGGAGGCCCCTGAATATAAGCAACCGGATATTTCATGGCATTGTGAATTGCGAGAAGCTGATCTATATTGACTTTTCTGTTCAACAATGCCATAGGATAGGCTCCTGTTCTTCGTGGCCGCTCCAGCAATTCTCCAAAAAAAGCCTTGATTGGTATCGACACATTTCCTTCCTGGTACATCTTTATGATACCTTTATATTCCTGATGAAGGTCAAGCGGAATATCCATAGCCAGACCGATCACATACGGCATGTCATCTACGTTTGTCTGATCGCCTGGCATTCGTTTTCGAATACACTCCTTTATATTTTCCTGATTTTTTTCAAAATTTTCAAGCAGCTCATAATCTTCTGCATCTAAAAAACGTCTTACACTTTTGACAGTTCCGTCTAATGTAAATTCTGTACAGACTGTAATCTCCTGTTCCGGTCTCAACATTCTTGCTTTCACATCCAGATTCAGTTTTCGATATGCAAGCACATATAATCCTCTGGACGTATGAATACTCAGAACATTCATGGCAAGCTGCCGGATATGCAGTCCTTCTTTTTCATTTTTTACCTGCTCTGTCTGATATTGAAAGCTTTTTACAATCTGCTGAAATTGTTCTGTACTAAGTGGTATCTCTTCTCCCTGAATCTTTTCACGATCCAGATAATGAATCAAAGCAAAATCTTTCAGATAAGGTACTGTATCCATCCGATTGCACATTTCCAGATATGAAAGTATTTTCAGATTCACTGTATGTCCAAAAATACTCCTATATTTTTCCGGATTCATATAAATATCATCCACTAGTCGTTTGTTTATCGGATAATAAGATCCTTCTACGATCTGACTGGATAAAATACCGTCAATTCTCACCCAATCCAGTGATTTAACTGTCAGTTGTCCCAGATGAAGACCGTCTACTGTCAATGTACGATTCTGTATATTCACACTTCTAATCCCGATCCAATATTTTGTTACCTGATTATCTCTATTTTGATACTCGATATGAAGCCATTTTCCTTCATGAATTGCCTTGAAAATATCATTTAAAATCGAATTCATCTTTCTGTTCTCCAGTAAATGAGTTTTATGCAACAAAACAAAACAGCTGGTCCGGAATATAATCCAAACCAGCTTTACTTTGATTAAAAGGAATAAATTACCCGGATATGCATGATCATTGTATCATAGACATATAAGAAATTCCAGCCTCTTACCGAGTTGATTCCAGTCGTTCATATATTTCTTTTGTGGCAGCCTCATCTTTTCCATTGAGCACCACCGTCTGTCCATCCACCGTCAACACCACACAGGATGGGCAGGAAGTGTAGGTATATCTGATATAAGTTCCATACAGATCATTTTTAAAAGTCCCCATCCCCAGCACCAGATTGCCAAATCCGTTGGTTCTTCTGTCCACAAAGTTGCCGGACGGATCTTCCTCCAGATAATCCAGCGACGTAATCTCATCATAGGAGATGGTCAGATTCTTCCAGTCAGGGGTCTCTATGGTAAATGATTCCTTATCATACACCATATGCATGCTTCCTGTAAACAGTACCCAGACAGAAAATATGATGATCACTGCTGCAAATATACTTCCTCTAATCAGTGCTTTCTGTGAAACCGGCTTCTTCTCCACTTTTCCTGACTGAAGCTGTCTCTTATAATATCTCCAGGAGTAGATACCGGGTATCAGCACAGCTATCAGAATCGCTGCCATACAGAGCAGATCACCTGCCATTCCTAATGGAAGAAATGCAAACAAAATGCAGCAACATCCGGCAATCATAAGACATTTTCCTGCAAACCGATGCGTCATTGCCCAGTTTTCTTCATTTTCCAGCGTCCACTTCACACGAATCCCGATCACACCGTTCTGGCGAAATTTCGGCATATAATTTCCCATAACAAGAAACAAAAATCCCAGTCCGCAGTCCATGATCAGTGAAGCCAGATCGTCATCGGCACCACTCTCTGATATGCGGCTGATCACTGCAAGAAGCACGGACCCCACCGGCATGATCCAAAACAAAATGCCAAGCGCCTTTCTGCTCTGCGTATGGATGCGTTTATCGCCAAATGCAGACAGCAGACACAACAGATGAGCAGCCAGCATAACCACCGGCATGACCCATCCATACCCTCCCGCCAGTGATGCAGCCAGAACCACTGCCGAAGTAAGCACGATCTTTCCCCAGTTTTTCTTAATCATTTCCATCATGGTCTGATTCTCCTTTCAAATCTGTGATCCAAAGCATGATCTCCTCCAGCACAGAGGCATTCAATTCATAGTAAATAAATTTTCCTTCCCGTCGGTCACGGATCAGATCGGCTTCTTTTAACACTGACAAGTGTCGCGATATAGACGCACCTGTCACTGAGAAATGATCCACGATCTCACCGGCTGACAGCGGTCCATTCTTCAGGAGATTCAGAATCTCCCGCCGGATCGGATCTGCCAGCGCCTTCAAGGTATTTTGTAGTCCCACACTCGTTCACCTCGTTTAACATTTAACCTAATTGTTAAATATAGGATATAAAAAATAATGCTGTTTGTCAACTGGTTTTATGAATTTTTAAGGAAGATCTGTTAAAATACCGACTCCACCAACATCTTTGTATATTCTTCCTTGGGGTTCTGAATCACTTCGTCAGGGGTTCCTTCTTCCACAACCCGTCCATCCTTCATAACGATGACACGGCCACAGAACTGCTGTATCAACGCCAGGTTATGACAGATAAAGACATAGGACAGCTTCTTGCTTTCCTGTAAATTCTGAAGCAGATCCATTACACATCTCTGAACCGTCACATCCAGTGCACTGGTCGCCTCATCACAGATGATCACTTTCGGATTCACCGCCAGTGCTCTGGCAATGGCAGCTCTCTGACACTGTCCACCGCTGATCTGATGGGGATATCGATCCATATATTCAGGTTCCAGCCCACACTGCTTCAGCAGTTCAGCCACTTTTGCCCGGATCTCTGCTTTGGAAACCCCTTTATTTTTCAGACTTTCTCCAATGCCATCGCCCAGCGTCCTTCTTGGATCAAAAGAACCGACCGGATTCTGAAAGACCATCTGGATTTTTTCATAGATTTCCTTCCGTGCTGTCCCTTTTGAATGGGTAATAACCTGTCCATCCAGAATGATCTGACCATCTGTCACATCTTCCAGCCTTGTGATCAGCTTTGCAACTGTACTCTTTCCGCTTCCGGATTCACCCACAATTCCAAGGATCTCTCCTGGATACAGACAAAAGCTTACATCATTCACTGCCGCAACATCCCGTTTCCCACGTTGATGAAATAGTTTTTTTAAGTGATTTACCTGTAATATTGGCTCCATCTTAGTTCTGGCTCCTTCTAAGCTTCGGCACTGCCGAAAGCAGTTCTTTCGTATATATATTCTGCGGATGTTCCAGCACCTCTTTCACCGGTCCATATTCCATCTTATTGCCATTCTGTAAAACCAGCACCGTATCTGCCATGGCTGACACCACACCGATATCATGGGTTACGATGATGATCGCTGTTCCGAAAAGCTCTCTGACATGAAGCATTTCCTGCACCACCTGTCGCTGGACTGCCACATCCAGTGCACTGGTCGGCTCATCAGCAAACAATACCGGTGGATTCATCAGCATGGAAATGGCGATACCTGCACGCTGATTCATGCCGCCGGACATTTCAAAAGGATAGCTGTCCCAGACCCTCTCCGGCTCTTTGAAATTCAGTTTTGACAGAAGCTCCATGGCTCGCATCTTTGCATCCGCCCTTGTGATTTTTCCGTGTGCTTTCATACTTTCATAGATCTGACTTCCAATGGTCCTGATCGGACAGAGAGAAGCACCTGCATCCTGAAAGATCATCCCAATCTCTGCACCACGGATAGACCGAAGCTCATGCTCCGGCATATCCACAAGGTTTTTCCTCTTATATGTGATATCTCCCTTGGTCACAAGCCCGTTGTCACCCAGCAATCCCATGGCGGCCTTGATCAACGTACTTTTTCCGCTTCCAGATTCGCCTACCAGTCCGAGAATTTCGCCTGGTCGAAGCGAAAAGGAAATATTATGGACCACAGGAGTTCCATTAAAAGAGATCTCCACAGAATCATAATTCAATAATGTGTCACCCATTCTATGCTCCTAAACAGTAATGATTCAGAGTCTAATGCACAAGACTCTGAATCGTTATCAAAATTCATACAACTTAGTTGATATCCAGATCTGCTGTCAGCTCATAATAATCGCATGCATGTGCGGTAAGCCCTGTCACATTTGCCTGACTGATCATGCTCATCTTCAGGAAAGAGCAAAATACAAACGCATTGTCATCCAGAAGTTGCTGCTGCATCTCGATTGCGATCTGGTTTCTCTCGGTTGTATCGAAAGTGCTGTTCAGCTGCACTGCCAGCTCTTCCAGCTTGTCACTGTGATACTGTCCACGGTTCTTGGTGGATGCATCCAGACAATGTGTGGAGAAGAAGTTCGTCGGATCTCCCAGACCACAGTTCACGTTCGCTCCTACATAGACATCCCAGGCAGAAGTATCTTTCCAGATGGAGTTATGATCTGCAGTTGCATTGATCTGTACATCCATACCGATTTCTTTTAAAGTACTCTGAGCAGCTTCAGCAAGCAGCGGAAGCTCCTGACGGCTCGGATAGGTCAGCCATTTAATCGTCAGCTTCTGTCCATCTTTTTCACGAATACCATCACCGTCGCTGTCCTTCCAGCCTGCTGCCTCCAGAACCTCTTTTGCGCCTTCTGGATCATAGGTTTTTGCATGCAGTGCAGAACCTCCAAAATCTACTGTATCAGGGAAAGCACCAGTTGCCACATATCCATATCCATTCAGAAGCACATTGACGAAGGATTCTTTATCAATACCCATGGCAATGGCTTCACGGACTGCATCATCTGCCACAACCGGAGATGCGTAATTCATCTGTACGTAGAAGGAACGACTGGTCTGTACACTGGTAAACTGGTAATTATCATTTTCAAAGACCGGATAGCTTGCATATGCCATACCATATGCCGCATTGATCTCCCCTGACTGAAGTGCCAGGGCCAGAGTATCGCCATCGGAGATGGTGCGGACCGTAATCTCATCTACATTCACATTTCCATCCCAGTAATTCTCATTTTTCACAAGATTCAGATGATCATCGGTCACCAGCTCCGTTGCCACAAAAGGACCGGTGCCTACCACGATTCCATCCTCGGTCACACCCTCATCCATATCGATAATACAGCCATAAGGCTCAGAGAGATAGTTCATAAGGCTTGGACATGCTTCCGTTGTGTGGATCGTCAGCACCAGACCATCCGCTTCCATAGAATCAATCTTCAGATCTCCTGCTGCACGCTCATGCACTGCAACCAGATCTTCCAGACATTTCTTTACTGCTTCTGCATCACAGGACTTTCCATTGGAAAAGCACACTCCATCTTTCAGTGTAATCTTCCAGGTAAGATCATCTACCAGCTCATATCCTTCTGCGATCCATGGCTCCAGCTGCATGGAGTCATTGATCTTCATCAAAGTTTCTCCAACGCCATAACGTATACATGCCCATCCGCAGTATGCGCTGTGCGGATCAATGTTGGATTCCTCATTTTCTGCATTGAAGGTGGTATCTCCAAAGACAAATGTTTTCTTACCAGCTGTATCTGCACTGGTTGTTGCCTCTGTCTGTGTACCACTTGTACTGTCAGCCTTTTCTGAACCACAGCCTGCCATGGCACCTGCCACCATAGTCAGTGACAGCAGTAATGCAAGAATTTTTCCTGTTCTCTTTTTCATATTTTTACTCCCTGCTTTTATTTATATCTACCTTGAACGAGTGTTCTTCGGATCCATATAATCACGGATCGTATCACCCAGAAGGTTAAATATCACAACTGATACAAAGATGGCCAATCCCGGAGATAATACGATCCATGGATAGGTCTGCAGCATGCTCCTGCCACTGCTCATCATGCTTCCCCACTCTGCCACCGGAGGCTGGGCTCCCAACCCCAAAAACGATAATCCTGCAATCTCCATCATCATGGTACCAATATCCAGCATAGAAGTAACCAGGATCGGTCCTGCGATATTCGGAAGTACATGTCGGAAAATCATTTGTAAAACTGAATCTCCAGCCAACTGGGAAGCCTGCATATACGGCAGATTTTTTATGGATAATGTCTGTCCTCTTGCAATTCTGGAATATTTGGGCCAGCTGATCAAAGCCAGTGCGATAACCGCATTCCTGACTCCTCCGTCCAGGATAGCCGCAACTGTCATAGCAAATACAAGACCCGGAAATGCCAGACACACATCTGAAATTCTCATCATCACGGAATCAACAATTCCACCATAATAACCACAGAAAATTCCAACTACCGTTCCAAATACGGTAATGATCGCTACCAGCGCTAACGTGGACGAAATACTGGTCTGTGCTCCGATCAGAACACGGGACAGCATATCCCGACCATAAGTATCGGTTCCCATCAGATGAGCTGCACTGGGCGGCTGCATGGCCTGCGTCAGATCCTGTGCATAAGGATCATAGGGACAGATATACTTTGCAAAAATCGTAATCAGCAGTAGTGCTGCTGCCAATCCTGCAAATACAATCAATTTCATCCAGATCCGGTTCTTCTTCACTTTCTGGATACGGACAGTTACTTGTTGCTCCTGATTCATTCCTTATCACCTCCCAGACGGATCCTTGGATCCAGAAATCGATAAGAAATATCGGTCAGGAGATTGACTGCCACATAAATGATCGCCATCCACATGACATAGGCCTGTATAATGGGATAATCACGCATGCTGATAGCATCCACCGCCATCTTTCCCACGCCATCCCACATAAAGATGGATTCTACAATGGCAGTTCCTCCAAGAAGACTTCCCACCGACAGCATCAGAAGCGTCATGATCGTCACCAGGGAAGCTTTCATCACACTCCCCCACAATGTTCTGGAAAATTTGATACCTCTTGCTTTCGCACCAACCACATAATCCTTGCTTAATTCATCCAACACCGTTGCTCTTACCTGACGAAGATACTTTGCACTCATGGCAATAGCCAGTGTAATCGCTGGCATAGCAACGCTCTTCAGACTGACACCCGTTGCAATGACCGGAAACCATCCAAGCCGAATAGCAAACAGATACATCAATAAAAGCGATACGAAAAAGTTTGGAAGACTATTTCCGATAAAACTAAACGTCCGTATAAGATAATCCGAAACATGATTCTGATAAACTGCTGCCA
>ERZ773162.2300-NODE-2300-length-12452-cov-3.492861_pt1 | contig 12452 bp, 16 predicted proteins | sample MGYA00511113_ERZ773162 | MGnify/ENA primary metagenome ERZ773162 (study PRJEB29015, sample SAMEA2737807) | human gut metagenome | biome: human gut; feature: human-associated habitat; material: faeces | place: China | collected 2012 ... | reverse complement strand
AAACAACATTCTCTGAGCCGAGGCTCAGCCGCTCAGTTGTACCGCCATAGCCGCACTCTTTGCCCTTGGCCTTGAGGTACTGCAAGGTTCGGCCCTTGATAACGCCGTAGCGGTCGCTGCCGCTGCCGGTCATGTTGAACAGTGCGAGGTTGTAAACGATGTCCGCGCCCTCGTCTGCCGCCCACTGCCGGAGCGTCTTGGCGGGTTTGGATTTCGCCGCATACGGCGCTGCTGCGAACCAGATGTCATACAGCTTGCGGTCGTAAATATCGCAGCGAATACTCATGCTGCATTCTCCTTTCATCTACTTGAAAGAAACTTTCAAGTCCATTTTACTCCGCTGAGGGCGCAGTGTAGCCCTTTGCCCGTGCGCTATCAGAAATGCCGGAAGTGGTCGGGTCATTCAGCGCACTCCAGATATTGCTTGCCACCAGAAACAGGCAGTACGGATTGCTGAACGCGCCGGTAATAACGTTCCACAGCCCTGCCCAGGTGGTCATATCCGCAGCGGTCAGACCGCTGTACGCCAGCACGGTCGCCAGCGCGCCGGTCAGCACCTGCACCCAGAATACCGGGTTCTTCAGACGAATTTTCCAGTTCATAAAAAGCCTTCCTTCCTCAGTTCAAACCAAGCTGCTGCGCGATATAGCCGATGAAAATGCCGACGAGCGCCGTCGCGCCGTAGGCCACGATCTTGCGCCACATCGCGCCGTCGCGGTCCTCGAGCGTCTCCAGCCGCCTCCCCTGCTTTTCCTGCTCCTTGACCATGCTCTCGATGCTGGAAGCCAGCTTGCTGACCGAGGCGGTCAGCTGGTTGAGCTCGCGCATATTGTCCTCCAGCAGCTCAATGCGCTTATCCTGCCGACGATTTTCTTCCTCGAGCCGTCGGCGAAACTCTTCGTGCTCGGCACGAGAGATCGGATTATCCATAAAACCTCTTTTCCCTCGAGGCGCAAAAACGCCCCGGTCTGTCGTTCTTGACAAAGCCGGAGCATATGCTATAATATAACCAAAGGGACGCTGTTACAGCAGTCAGGCCCTCATGCAGTCGATCTATTTAAGATGACCGTTTCGGTGCCAGCCGGACGGTCATCGCGCTTTTATACAGAAAATGTACAGCAATACTGCCGCACATACAAAAAGCCTAAATGCTTTCTTCTGCACTCGCGCCACCCCCTTCCTGCCGCAGACTGCGGGAAAGGAAAAGAGGGCCTGACCGCCATATGTAACAGCGTCCGCTCGTATTATAACATACGCCGCCGAACCCTGTCAACGAACCGCCTTACGAGGCGGTTTTTGTGTTTTTATGCGTCCTTCGTACCGCCGAACTCCGCCGGAACGAGTTCCGGCATGCCGCATTCCTCTACGAGGATTTCCGCAACCTGCTTCTGGAGCTTCTTCGGTACCCGCTCGAACTCACACTTACCCAGAATAACTCTCTGAGAAAATAACATTGCCATCAATGAAAACACCCTTTCAAAACGTTCTCGAATATTGTTGATTAACTTACGCATAGACGATTTCCGCCATTTCAGCAATGCAGTCCTCGTAAAAAGATTGCTGATCGGCAAGAGCGGAAACCTGCTGCTTGAGCTTTGCGTTCTCGCTTTCCAGTTCTGCGTTGGTTTTCGGGATAACCGGCTTCGGCAGCTTCGCCTTATCCGCCTCGATTTCCTCAGAGGTGCGCTCTACCACCTTGCCGTCTACGAGCTTATAACGCGGAATCGCGCCGTCGTAGAGCGGCTTATCGAGATAATGGCTCTGCGCGAGAGCGTACCTATCTCCGTATCCTTCATCGATTTTAATCCAACCGGTGAGATCAGCCGGGAGGGAATACTCTCCCTCCAACCGCAGCACACGGCTTTCACTGTCTGTCTGGACGTATACACGGGATTTTGAGATTTGCATGGTGTGTCACCTCCTTTTATAGGTCGGCGGAAATAAGATAAAGTTTACTATCGAGAAATACAATATCCGTGTTAGGATTTTGTGAAAGCGCAATAGCAACTCCTCCGAACATGTTAAACGTATATACGTTTGTAATTGAGGCACATACGGATTCGGTTATACTCAGAACGTTCTTGCCAACCAAATTCGTCAGGCAAATAGGTATACTACGCATTTCCTCAAAACTCTCTTCTGTGTATGCAAAATAAATATTGCTGTCAAGGCATACATCGAGTTTGTGCGGCAGCGGTCGGCAATACCTCTGGCACCTCCTCAGCTGCTCCCCAAAATCAGGGATTTCGTTTAGTACCCAGTTACCAGAAGAATTCTGATGCGCAAGGGTCTGGGTGGAGCCGAGTTCGAGCTTTACGGCAAGAAGGGTGGCAACATTATCCGTAGAACCTGCAAATCCAATAACGATTTTATCGCAATTACCTGATGTGAATGTTATGCTGAGAAGTCCACTTGCATCTTTAGTTATCTTTTGTGCCACATCACCAGACGAACGATTTGCAGCAATTAAGCGCAAAGGGTCAGAACCAGTTTTGTCCTTATAAAGCAGGGATAGCGTATACGTTCTATTCGGCAGAGCCTTTTCAAAAAACTGCTCTATATCCCACTTACCGATAACATTTACGCCGCCATCAACAACGTTAAGACTTGTGTCAGCCTGCAACCACCATCTGTCGATAGTATAATTGCTCGTATACTCCGTCTGCCCTCTCTGGTTCACCGGTCTGCCGAAGTACCAGTTGTCGAGCAGATTTGGATTTGTGCGGTATTTGACGGCACCAGAAATCGGAGTGGAGTCCGTGGTGGAGACCGCGATGTTCTCGCCGGTCAGCGTGACGTCTGCGCTCAGAGTCTTCCCGTTCACCTTCCGGCTCGTCGGCACGAGCTTCGTGAGCGCGGTTTTCACGCTCTGCGCCCAGGCCTCGATCTTATCCCAGTTGTCGTTGAGCGCCGACTTGATGTTGAACGTCTGCGCGCCGTCCTTGTCCGGCTCGTATTTGAAAAGCTCGAGCAGCTTTGTTTTCAAACTCATTTTCTCACCTTCTAAAACGCAAAATCATGCATCGTGTGCCCCTGCAGCTCGTCGAGCGTCATCCCGTCGACCTCGCGCACGAGCAGATAGCGGTAGAGATAGCTCACCGCCAGATGACACGGGATCGTGTGCTCCACCGCGTCCTGCAGTGCCGCGAGCTCGGCCGCCTCCGGCACGCCATACGCGCCGACAAACGTCAGCAGAATCACGCCCTCGGCAAAGCCGACGCTGATCTCGCCGTTTTTCCAGCTGTCGCACACGCGCTGGATGAGCTCCACGTCGCACTTGCCCGCGGCGCGCCACCGCGCCTGCAGAGCGGTCCGCCGCTCCTCGAGCGTCAGCGCCGCATTGCCCTCCAGCCCGGCGATGCGCTCCTCGGTTTCGAGTATCCACGTCATCGTATCCGGGAAGAGCTGCTCCACCGTCTCGAGCGCACTCTCGCGCTGCTTCTCGTCGAGCACGGCGATGCAGCCGAGCAGGTCGCACACCCACTTGTCCGTCCGGTACGCCACCGGCAGACTGCGCAGCATGTTATCAAACTCAGCCATATGTAATTGTCACCTCTCCGAGCACCGGACACTCGCGCTCGCCGACCGCGATGTTGGCCGTGCCGCCGCCGACCGTCAGCCCCTCGAAGTCCACGACGCCCTCGGCGGACAGGATAGCCGCCGCGATCTGCGCATAAGAGACGTAGTTCTGCACGAACACCGTCCCGGCGAGATACGCCGCGACTGCCGCTTTGACTGCCGCCGTCACGCTGTCCGCCTCCGCGGTGTTCGATTTGAACACCTTGCAGGCAATGACGATCTTCTTCTCCGCCGCCGCCGACACAAAGCACTGCGCACCGATCGGCGCTTGACCCCTTCCGGCTCCCTCGCTCTCGGGGTCGATGTACGCCTGCACCGCCGCGACGAGCTCCTCGCCCGCCGGCTGTCCTGTGCTGTCCGCGATCACGACGTCCACCGTGTTCACGCCCTGCACGCGCGGAAAAACCTTGACGTGCCCGACGCCCGCGCACTCGAGCGCCCACTGCTCATAGTGGTACACGTTGCCGCTCGTCGCGGGCGTGCGCATCTTGAGCAGAAACCGCGCGTAATACTCCGCGTCCGTCTCCTCGGCGTAGCCGCCGCTCATCTCGGCCTCGTTATCGCACCCCGTGATGCCCTGCACCGTCACCGGCATCTGCGTCACGCTGTGCGCGGGCAGATTTCCGGCCGTACCGTCCGCGCGGCAGGTCACCGGCACCTCGCCCGTGCCGTCGATGGCGACGGTTTCCGCCGCCGCGAACTGCACGCCGCCCGCGCTCTCGAACAGCGTGCCCTGCTCGATCGTGCCCGTGCCCTTAACCGTCAGCACGCCGCCCGCGAAGGTCGCCGCCTTGCGCGCGATGCCGCTGCGCGGGTAGATGTACCGGTCGAGCTCGCCGCCCGTCAGGTTTTCCGGGTCGAGCGCCGCCCTCGCGTCCTCGATCACCGCGTCCGTCTCCGCCAGCCGCAGGCTCACCGCCGCCAGCAGGTCGTAAGTAGGAAAGCCGATGGTTTTCTGGTAGCTGTCCGGCATCGCGTCCAGCAGCGCGGTTAAAACCTCATTCGCCGACATTCGTTCTCACCTCCAGAGTTTCGTCCGTGTGGAGATGCGCCGTAAACCGCACCTCCACGCCGTGCCGCAGCCGCGTAAAGCGGAAGCCGTCCACCGTGCGGATTGCCGGGCAGAACGCCGCCGTGTCGCGGATATCCTGCTCGATCTCGGCAAACGCCCACCCTTCCGGCGCGCGCCGGTCGAGGCTTGCCGCCTCCACGCCCGGCTGCGTCTCTCCGTCCGTGCGGTAGATGGGCACAGCGCCCGGCTTCTGCCTGAGCATCAGATCGAGCCACCGGCGGACCGCGGCCGCGCCCGAAACCTCCTGCACCGCCCCGTCCACGAGCTGAAAAGCGCCTGAGCGCCCGGTCTCGTCGAAACAAAAATCCGGTGCCCGCCCGATGTCCGCCGCAGTCTGCGCCGGGATGCCGGACGGGATCACGGGAAAAACCTCTGCCATGAAATCACCTCCATTTACATCGCGTCGAGGACGAGCAGCTGCGCGCCGTCCAGCAGCGCACAGGCCGTCGCCCCGACCGTCCACGACCGCGAGGCGGCCGTCCTCGTCATAAGGAGACCGGTCTCGCTGTCAAATTTCGCCTCGCCGTCAAAAATCGCAAACACGAGCTTCGGCGTCGTCTGCACGACCTCCGCCCGGTGCCACACCTGCGGCAGCTTCTGCCTGCCCTGCTGCATGATCTTGCGCGCAAGCTCCACATCCCACATCTCGCGCCCACCTCACTTAACAAAACGGTACTCGGTGATGCTCACCGAGTAGTTGAGGTCTCCGCTGCGGCGCACGGTGACCGAGAAATCGTCCACCGTCACCGGGATGTTGAGCCGGGCAACGCCGCCGCTGTCGAGGATGATAAGGCGGAAGGGCACCTTCCGGTCGCGCCAGCGGTCGAAGAAGTCCTTGTACGCCCAGCCGTCCTCGCTTGCTTCCGCCGGCATAAAGGCGTAGCGCCTGCCGACCGGCAGCAGCCCTTTCCAGCTCATCGAGATGAGCTCCATCGTGCCGATGCGCCGGTAGTTGCGGCTGAGGCCGGTGTAGGTCTCGTTGCTCTGCGCCGGGCTCGGGATCTCGAGGTCTGCCGGCACGTGCGGCAGCACCCAAACTTCCTCGTTGTTATTTACCGAGAAAATTACTTTGTACACCTGTCCGCACCTCCCTTACGCATTTCCGCACGCCGCGAGCACGCGCCGCGCGACATAATCGCCCATCTCCTCGGCGTACTCACGGTTGCCGATCACGTTGCCCTGAATGGTCACATTGACCGTCACGCCGCGGCCGCCTGCCGCCTTGACAGACACATCATGCGGGATGATCTGCGTGCCGCTCGGCAGGCGCATGATCTCGCCGCCGCGCTCGTTGACGCGCGTCAGACCGCCGGAGAAGTAAGGCGTGCCCATCGCGTGCCCGGAGATCTTGCCCCCGATCCAGCTGAGCGCCGACTTGCCGCCGCTGTAGATGTCCCCGAGCAGGGGAAGCGAGCTGATCTTATCGTCGAGCCACGAGAAAAAGCCCTTGACCTTCTTCTTCGCCGCATCAAACGCGCCCGTGATGGTGTCCCGGACGCCGCCGAACACGGCCTTCACCTTGTTCTGCAGCTCCCCGGCCTTCGCCTTCACCGTGTCCCAGTTCTTGTACAGCGCCACACCGGCTGCGACGATAGCCGCGAGTCCGAGCACGACCCAGCCGATCGGCGTCGCCACAAACGCGGCATTGAGCGCCCACTGTGCCGCCGTCAGAGCGGCAGTCGCACCGGCGGCCACGCCGGACGCGACCGTGCTCGCGACAAGGCCGACCTTGTTCGCAACAAGGCTGACCTTGTTCGCGACGATGACTGCGGTGTTGTGAATCCACGCCGCGCTTGCCGTGCCGAGCGCCACGACCTGCTTTGCGAGCCATACCACGCCGCCGGCCGCCTTGTGCGCCAGCAGCGCGACCTTGTTCGCGCCGATGACGACGGTGTTGTGTATCCACGCCGCGCTTGCCGCGCCGAGCGACGCGATCTGCTTTGCGAGCCATACTACGCCGCCGACCGCCTTGTGCGCGAGCAGCGCGACCTTGTTGCCAATGATTGCACCGGTGTCTACCGTCCACTCGACTGCATTTGTGACCAGCCTCATCGTGCCGTCTGCAAAGCCTCTGAGCTTGCCGATGCCGTCGAGCGCACGCAGCGTCTTGATAAATCCGCCGATAGTCTGTATCGTCGTGATGGCCGCGCTCGCGAAGGCGAGTACCTTGCCGGCACCCCACGCGACCGCGAGCTTTTTCAGCACGCCGATCAGCGTGTCCGAGTTGTCGCGCACCCACTGCAGCGCCTCTCCGGCCTTATGCAGCGACTGGCGGAATTTCTGGTCGACCTGCGCCTGGAAGGCGGACAGGTCCAGCCCCTCCACCCACGCCCCGAAGGCGTCGGCCTTTGTCTGCATCCAGTCGAGCGCCGACCCGGCGCGGACCGAGCCGTCGTCCGCCGCACCGGCGAGCTCCCACAGCCGGTTTTTCACGTTCGCGGACGTGTCGCCGACCTTCGCGAGCGTCTCGTCGAGCGTCGCCTGATTGCGTCTGGCGTCGATGACCTGCTGATTGTTCTTGTAAAAGCTCGTCGCGGCGGTGTCGTAGCTTGCCGAGAGCGTGTCGACGATAAGCTTCTGACGGGCGCTTTCGTCCGCGCAGTCCTGCAGCGCGAGGTTGAAGTAGTCCTCCGCGCTCGACGCGGCCTTGACTGCCTTGTTCCAGTCCTTGTTTGCCTTGGTGTTGGCCTTGAGCGCGACGCCGAAGTGCTCGCCCTCCTTGGTCGCCCAGTTGATCGCGTCCGCAAAAACGCCCGTGATCTGACCGGTCCGCGCCGTCTCGTTGGCGGACTCTACGAGGCCCTCGATCGGCAGCGAGTCGCCGAACGTGCCGTGCACGCCGGCCGCGATGCGCGCCCACTTAGTCACTTCTTCCTCGTCTTTCGCCATGTTCGCGAGCAGCTGGCTTGCCTCGGTGGCGGTGTCCGTATCACCGAGGATCGCGTAGAAATTGCGATAGCTCTTGCGCGCAGTTTCGGCCTCAAAGCCCGCCGCCTGAAAGCCGGCGTTCAGCTTGCCCTGCGCGACGCGGTACTCCTCGGTCGCGCCGTCGAGCGCCACAAAGGCCGCCGCGAGACCGCTCACCGCCGCGCCCGCCGCCACGACGCTCTTCTTCGACCAGCTCTGCAAAGCCTTGATCGAGTCGTTCTTAAACTTAACGACTTTTCGCGTCGCGTTCATCATGCTGTCATCGATCTTCGCGCCGCTCTTCTTCGCGTTCTTCGCGGCCTGAATGAGGCCGCCCGACATGTTATCGCGCAGGTTCAGGACTGTGTTGATAACTTTGTTTTTAGCCCTCCTCATTCTCCTCCTCTTCCTGCGGCGTGAACGCGGCCGCGACTCCGGCCGCCGTCATCCACCGCATCTCCTCGTAATAGCGCGCCCGGCCGACGCGCAGCACCGCCCTGTCCGCGAGGGACATCGCGCGCACCGCGTCCGGCGGAATGCCCCGCGGCGCGTAAAACGCCGCAAGGTCGAGCACCGGGTCGCGCGTTACGAGTTTTTTGCGGCTTTCTCCGTCCGCGCCTCGGCCTTCTCGCCGATGAGGCCGAGCCACTTGTACAGCTTTCCGCCGAGCTGGTCGATTTCGTACGGCTCCATCAGCTTCCAGACGGTGTCGTACGGGTCGGTCACGCCGAGCGCCGCGTGCAGCTCCGGCTCCTGAAGCGCCGGACAACAGTCATAAATAACGTTCGCGCACGAGCGCAGCAGCGCCGCGGTGTCGCCCGAGTTCAGCGCCTCCGCATAGCTGAGCTTTACGTCCACGCCCGGCTGCACAAAGTCGAGCTCCTCGCCCGCCACATAAAATTTCGCGCCCTTGCGCTTTGCCTCGTCGCGCTGCTCTGCGCGGGCAGAGAGCGCCTCTAAGAGTTTCTTATCCATTCACTTAATCTCCTTTACCACGGGCAGCAAAAGCCCGTAATCTCGCTGTACGAGCGCGTCACGCGCCCGACGCCGCCGCTGTAGTTACCCTCGACCGTCTCGCACGAGCTCGCGCCGCCCGACAGCACGATGCCGATGTGGCTGCTGCCGATGATCATGAGGTCTCCGGCCTTGGGCTTATACCCGCTCGCGACTGACTTGAATTTGCCGCGCTTCTCGAAGTAGCTGCGCATCTCGCTTACCGCTGTGTAGGTCGTCGGGATGGGCGCCGATGCGTGCTTTGCGCACCAGCACACGAAGATGACGCACCACGCGACGCCGTCGCAGCCCATCTCGGCGCCGTACTTCGTCCGGTTGCCGCTTCCCTCGCGGTAGCCGACTTCGCCGAGCGCGGTACTCACGAAGCTCGACGCCGCGCCGCCGCCCGACGTGCCGCCGAGGATGGCCGTGCCGGTCTTTCGTCCCCACGAGTTGCACTCCACGTTCGTCCGCATCAGCAGGTCGAAGTGATAAACGCCGTTCTCGATCTGGATCGCGCCGCCGCGGTCGTTGACCGTATAGGTCTCGCCGTCGAGGCTTGTCCCCGTGCCCTGTACCGTGACCTTCGTGCCGAAGGCCACCGAGGGCGGCGCGGCGCACGTTTTCTTCGACGGGTCGAGCCTGTTGCCCTGCGCATCCAGAAAGCCGCCCTCGAGGGCGTTCGCCGCCGGGTAGTACGCCGTAAACAGCGCTTTCACCGTCGTGCCGCCGGACGCGCCGCCGCCGAGGTCGGGCAGACCCCATACCTTGACGCTGTCCGCACTCGCCGCCCGGACGGCCTCGGCGCTGCTCTTTCCTGCCGCCGCCGCGCGCGGCTCATCGAGCGCCGAGATCTCGAGGCTCATCACGTGCCCGGCGCCGCCGTACTGATGCGTCACGCTCGTCACCCGGTGCCGCCCGGAAATGCCGAAGGCGGGCGAGTTGAAGTCCAGCACCACGCCGCTCCTCACCTCGTCGCACCCCCAGATCTCCGAGATCTGGCGCTTTCGCCCGACGCGGTCCGCGCCCGCGAGCAGGTTGCGCACCCGCTGACCGAGCGCCGCCGTGCCCGGGTTTTCCGTCACAGTCTCGACCTTCTGCAAAAAGCCGTACCGCGCGATGGACGCCGCATTTGACGCCTGCGCGCCGCGGTACGCCCGGCCGTCGCTTTCGGCCGCGATGACGACTGCGTTGTACGTGTCCGAGATGCTGTCCTCGCCCGAGACTTCCCCGAGCGCCCACGTGATGTCGAAGCCCGGCAGGTTCTCCGCCGGCCGGTGCATCGCCTTGATGGCGCTCGTCGGCAGCGGCGCTACCACGAGCCCGCGCTCGGCGACGTAATAATAATAGTTCTTACCCGTCTCCGCCTCGGCCGTCTCGAGCACCTCGTCGAAGATGTCCGCCGGGGTCTTTCCGGTCTAGAGCTGCGTGATCTTCGTCGGCAGACTGCACACGCTCGCCACGCTGACGCCCGCCTTCGCGCTCGCCTGCCGGATGACCTGGTCGGCCGCGAGGTTGTTCACCTGCAAGATGATTTCGCTCTTGTTGAGGTACCAGCCGCGGTCGTACGCCGTCACTGTCCCGTCCAGCGTCACCGTCACGACAACGCCCGAGAACACCGTATTCCCGTGGTTTACGATGCGGATCTTGTCGCCCGGCGCGAGGTTCAGCGCAGGCGTGTACTTGTCCCACACGGACTTGAAAATATGGAAGGTAACCTCGACGCTGAGTGCGTCGAGGTCGTCCTTTGCCGTCAGGTCGCCGCAGAAAGCGGTGATGTCGCGCGCCGCCGCGCCGTCCCGGTACAGGATGACGCGGTGGTCGTCCACATATCCGGCCGCCATGACTTAAATGCTCTCCAGCAGGTCGAATTTGCCGAACTTAAACGGCACCTCCTCTTCTACTTTGGCCTTCTTCTCGAACTTCGCGAGGTAAAACTCGTCGATGGTAACGTCCGAAAGAGCGACGCGCTCGACCTTGTTCGTGCCCTTCTGGCTGAGTGCGGTGATGATGGTGATCGTCGGCATCTCGCCCGTGCGGAACGCCTCCGCCATCAGCGCCACAACGTCCGAGTCGAGCTTGAAGCAGGTAAACGTACCCTCGCCCGAGTAGCCGTTGTAAACGCGGTAGGTCGACGGGTCTCCGCAGACGTTGATGTCCTCGAAGTCACCGGCGACCTTTGCCTCGATGCTCTGCAGCGTCGTGAGCTTCTTGCCGTTAAACCACGCCGTGCCCTCGTTGCCGTGCAGGATGCGGTTGGGGTTAAATTCTCTTGCCATTGTCCTTGTCCTCCTTTACGCCATCGTGATCGGCATGATGAGGTCGGTCATCGAGCCGAGGATCTTCACCTTCGCGCCGAGATAAACCGTGCGCTTGAAGGGGTTCGCCTTTACGGTGTCCTCGTCCCAGTCCGCCGCCTCGCTCTTGCCGCTTGCCACCCACGCCGCGCGCTGCGCGTCCACGTCGATGAACGCCTTGTTGCCGTGTTCGCCGTTCTCGTCGTCCTCGCTCCTGTAGTCGGGGTCGAGAATGTTCTCGCTCTCGAGCTGCGCAAAGTACGACGAATTCAGCGCGCCGATGAACGCCATCTGATTATCTCGCGAGTTTCTGTAGTTACCGAGGTAGGTGCTGCGGAAGGTGGAGGTGATGTCGTCGCGCATCATGTCCATCGCTTCCACCGTCTCGATGAACTGCATGTCCTCGGTGCGCGTCTTGCCGTCGGTCGTGGTCATCGAGTTGATGCCCTGGCCGATGCGCACCGCGCCATCCTCGTCGTTAAACAGGATAAACTTGCCCGCGCCGAGCGCCGCGTCGTTGTCCGCGACTTCCTGCACCGCCCTGAGGTTCGAGCACAGGTAGTTCGTGCAGCCGCGCACGACGTTGCACACTGCGAAAATGCCGATGAGCGAGGGCAGGTACTGCACGCCGCCCTGCTCGCCGCGGCTGTCCGAGAAGGTGACCTTCTCGTTTACGAAGTGCACGACGTGCATGTCATCCGGCGCAGTGGTCACGTTGTACACCGCGGCTTTGTAGCTCTTCTTGCGGGTGCCCGCCTGCGTTTTTACCCACGCCGCGAGCGCGAGGCCGTCCTCCGCGCTCTGGCCTGCGATCGCGAGCCAGCCGGTCTTGACCGTGCGGCCGATCTCCGCGAGCGTGTCGGCGAGTGCGCCGTCCGAGTCCGCGCGGAACACGTGCACCTGATACGGCGCAAAGCCGAGCAGATCGCAGATGGCGGCATAGTTGTCCGCCGTATACAGCTTCTCGTCCGCCTGTGCGGCAGAGAGATCCGCGTACTGCTTGTGCGTGAACGTTTTGCTTGTGTCGTCTCTCACGATGAGCACCGCAACGCCGCGCTCGCTGCGCGAGAGCAGGCTCACGGCCTTCTGCTCAAACGTGATTTCAATTCTGGGCATGGTTACTGCCATTTCTATCGCCCCTTTCTAAATGGTGGGCGGCTTTATTCGCCGCCCGTGTTGTTATACTCCAGCTCTTCCATCGGCTCGCCCTCGGACTCCCCTGCCGTCTCGATCCACTCGAGCCGCAGCATTGCCGCGAGCACGCCGTCCGAGGCGTCCGTCTCGATCCCGTCCTCGGGATACAGCCACACGCCGCCGACGTCGATGCCCTCTCCGAGCGAGGAACGCAGTGTCTCCGCCGCCGTCAGCAGCTCATTTCTCGGCGCGTGCGCGTCCTTCGGGTAGTAGTAGATCTCGACTTCCGCGCCGCGCTCGGCATATTCTGCCGTCCGCGCCTCGTCCGCCACCGCGAGATCGATGCGGTAGCTCGGCCGCGGCAGCGGCTTTTCCGTATCGTCCCGCACGCGAAGCGCCGGAAGCGCCGCCTCCCGCAGCGCACTCGACACCGCCGCGCCGAGCGCGTCGTCGAGCGCCTGCCATGTAAT
>ERZ773162.2296-NODE-2296-length-12464-cov-8.827383_pt1 | contig 12464 bp, 10 predicted proteins | sample MGYA00511113_ERZ773162 | MGnify/ENA primary metagenome ERZ773162 (study PRJEB29015, sample SAMEA2737807) | human gut metagenome | biome: human gut; feature: human-associated habitat; material: faeces | place: China | collected 2012 ... | reverse complement strand
TAATATTAAATTATAATATTATGTAATGATATTGATAAATCTAACTGTAACAATCAAATATACTGATTCAAAAACTATTAATTAATATGTATTTAAAATAACTAGAGAGAAGGTATTAAATGAACAGAGCATATTATTCAAGTAGTATAAATAATTTTTTAGATAAAAACGAATATGAAATTTTTGGTGAAATTACAGTTAATGACCAATTTTCAGCTGAAGATTTACAAAAGAATACTTGGAAAAAAGAAATTGAAATTCTAAAGAGAGAGCTTTCTGATTTTCCCAAAGGCCATATACTTTTCGAGTATACAATTCCTAGAATAGGCAATCGTATCGATAACGTTATTTTGTATAAGGGTATCGTGTTTTTGCTTGAATTTAAAGTAGGAGAAAGTACATATCCTAGCTATGCAATAGACCAAGTAACAGATTATGCCCTTGACTTAAGCTGTTTTCATAAAGAAAGTAGAAATAAACTTTTAGTTCCAATCTTGGTATGTACAAAAATAAATATTATATTTGCAATTTCACGTTATATGTGATAAAAAACCTTTATGGTTCATTTGAATTTCCTCCTTTGATAAATTTATTGGTTGTCAGCCCAACATAAGAGGTTCTTTTTTAACCACATGTATAGCACATTGTTTTCTGTTTACAAAAACAGTAACTTATATTCATACCCAAACTCCCCAAAAAACATTCCTTTAATCTGTTTGATTACCTTATATTTCCTTCAAACTTCTACCATCTTTTGTTTTCCATCTTTGAGGTCCGCTAACACTATAGCCAAGTAAAAATTTTGCAGCCGTTGACGAACTAGAAAATAAAATGTCTTCCTTAGTTATGTAGTTATCAACCTTATCTGATTCCAGAAGTTTTTGTCTCAGCTTCTTCATGCCTTCACTTAAAGAATCTGCAGAATCTCTTTTATCAATACTAGCTCCAGCAAACACAACAAACCCTTCTACTGTAACTTTACCTGTGGCATTCACTGAACACGATGTAATATAAAACAACTCATCATCTACATTCGAACTTGATGAATCCACATGAGCAAAAGGCTCTAACACCTTATAACCAAGTGCATTAATAAGAATTTTTACATTATCAATAAATTCTTCCATAACAGCAATCTGTGATTCTTTCATAACTGTATTGTGATATGTATTTTTAGTAAGAACATTACATCTCTTACAATTTCTTGCCATTTCTACAAATCTATTTTCCAAATATCTAATCAAAGCCTTATTTAAATCTCTACCTATAAATATAACAGCTGTATTCCAATAATATTCTTCTTTTTCAGTCTGATAATCTCTCAGATGCTGTACTAATCTATCTTTAACATTTTCTGCTTCTCCTATATAAACTGAGTCAGAACCATCATCCTCCTTGCAAAATAAAAAGTATACCCCAGCTTGAGTAATATCGTCCCGATTGCATGATGCAACTTCAATACGAGGAATCTTTATCGCCTTACCATTCCAATTTGATAATTCAGCTGTAATAAGGCTATCTGCTGTTCCATTTACAAGAAAAAGTTCGATTGATTTTCCATATGCCATTTAGAATCACCTACCATTAAATATTTTCATATATAAATATAGTCCGACTACATCAGCCAACACCCAACCAATAGGAATTGAACTCCATATTGCCGTTACTCCCAATGGTGTATGAGGTGCCAAAGTGTAGGATAGTATCACACGAGTTCCCAATGATATAACTGTAAGCAAAAGGGAAATATGAGGTTTGTTTATTCCTCGGAAATATCCATACCACAGAAATAACACTCCTATTCCCACATACATCGACCCTTCAATCTTTAGGTATCTCGTTCCCTCTGCTATAATTCTAATTTCATCTGCATCTATAAAAATTCGCATTAGATTTTCTGCAAAAATAAATATCATAAGTGAGATGACAACGCAGAATAAAGCAGAAATAACAAAAGAGATATGTGTTCCTTTTCGAATACGGTCTTTCTCATCAGCTCCATAATTCTGTGAAACAAATAGTGAATATGCATTTCCGAATTCCTGAGCTGGCATATATGCTATTGTATCAATTTTAACAGCTGCAGCAAATGAAGCCATTATTGTTATGCCAAAGCTATTGACAAGCCCCTGTATCATCAGAATACCAAAATTCATTACGGACTGCTGAATTCCTGTAGCAACATCATTTATAATAATTTCCTTCAATCTTTGGATATTAAAGCCTGTTCTTTCATGATTATTTTTTAAAACAGGTATCTTTATCATCGAATATATCAAAAGACCCAACCCTGAAACAGCCTGTGCAATTACAGTAGCTAAAGCTGCACCTCCAACACCCATATTTAATCCTGCAACAAACCATATATCCAGTACAATATTTAGCACAGACGAGATTGCCAAAAACACAAGTGGCATAAATGAATTTCCCATTGACCTTAGCAAATAAGCAAAGAAATTATACAGAAATACAAAAATAATTCCGACAAAAACCACTGTGACATATTCTCTTGTCAGTGCCATTAACTCCTTAGGCGTTTGTAATATCCATAAGATAAAATTCATTCCCGGATAAATAATAGCACATATTACTACAGAAACAGAAAGAATAAACCAAAAGGAAAGCCCTATATCTTCTTTTAGTTTCTTTTGATTTCCCGCACCGTAGTCCTCAGAGAAAAAAGCACCACTTCCCATACAAAGTCCGATAATTATTGACGTTATAAAAATCATAAGTGTGTAGGCAGAACCGACGGCTGCCAAAGCATCTGCCCCAAGGCATCTTCCTACAATGAGTGTATCCACAAGGTTATATATCTGCTGTAATAAATTTCCAGCAATCATCGGCAATGAAAATTTTATTAGCTTCTGAAAAATCTTGCCTTGTGTTAAGTCTGTTTCTTTCATAATTTCTCCTTTTAAATTACAATATGTACAATTCATAAAATAAAAATTCACTATTTCTTCATAGAACTATATTTCTTATTACTTCTGTGTACTCCATTCTCATCAATAACTATATTACTGCGTTTCTGTTTCTCTTCTTGAATAATATCAAACACTTCTGTATAATCGACCTATTCTCAATATCTCTGTCTATCCGACTATAAAAATATCAAGGTTTTATGCGATTTTTCAGCCATTTTTAATGGTCTTATTTTCATCTCTCAACCTTAGTCAACAGAACCACCGTCTCCACGTGGCGTGGGTATTTTGGAAAGTGGTCGAAAACATATTAACAAAAATATTAAAGGGTGCAAAAGCAAAAGCTATGCACCCTTAATTTATTGATTTTGTAATATCAGAATTAAGCCGACTAAGCAGCTGCCTTTTTAATTATTTCCACAGCATCTCTGACATCAACATTTCCGTCCCTATTTACATCTGCAAGAAGCAGCTCAGCCTCATCGGAAATTAAAGAAATACCCGATACATGCCTAAGAACAGCCGCAGCATCTGCCTTTTCAACCTTACCGTTCTGATTGACATCTCCAAGTACAGATACAAACTGCTTAAATGTAATAGTTGTATCCTTTGTAATCTTTGCAGGAGAATACAAAACCTTACCGTTTTCATCAATCCAGTAACCGGTGTCATCTGCAGGAAGTGTACAGCTGCTGTTAGAATAATAAGATGAAGATGCATCATCCTTTACAGTCGTTACCCTATAAACCCTAAGTTCCTCATCAGATGTCAAAACAGGCATAGAGCCTTCACTGCTTAAATTCTGTCCCCAAACAAGATTATTCTCGCTGCTTTTGAGAATATAACACACATCACCGCTTGCAAACTGCTCTGCTGTTTTTCCTACAGCTCGTGTGGTTGATAATCCGCAGCTTTCTAAATAATAGCAATTTTCCAATGCACCATAATTATATTTATCGCTTGATATTGCATTTGAATCTGTTGAATCTGCAGTAATTTTACCTATGTAGTAGCAATTGCTTATTTTGCCATAGGTTTCTCCCGCAATACCTCCGCAATACGCATAGCCGACTACAGACGAATCCGAAAAGCAATTTTCTATAACAGACCCTTCTACAGCATAACCGGCAAAGCTTGCTGCATGATAACAATTCTTACCGCCAAAATAGCTGTCTACTATACCAAGGTTTTTAATTGTACCCTTCATCTTCGCAAACAAGCCGCAATAATCATAATAATCATCACTATAAGAATATAATCCGCTGATTATATGACCGTTTCCGTCAAATGTGCCTGTATATTGCAAGCTTCTGCCTATAGGGACCCATTTATAAACAGGGACATCAGATACGCTTCCGTCCTTATTGAGCAAATTTTTATTTGCTGTTATATCCGCCGTAAGTACAGCATTTGCACCTGTATTGCCGGCGTCTACATACTGCTGAAACCATACAAGCTCGCCATAGTTTTCCAACTGATATGCTCCGTTTTCCAAAGCAGGCTTCTGCAAGCTGTCACAAGCCAAACAGATACCATTTTCATATATATGCTCTGTACAAGCAATATATGTATTTGAATAAAACTTTTTATTCTGTGACCTGTCATAGCAATAATATACTGTTTCGTCATCTGCTCCATTTAATTTAGGATAGCTGTCTGTACCAAGCTTTTGATACCAAATCTGTGAGCCGTCTGTTACCTTTTTATTAAGCAAAAAGCAAACCTCACCACTTGAGAATTGCTCCCTTGATTTTGCCTCGGCTCTTGATGAGGTTAATGAACATTCACTTGAATAATAGCAATTTTCCAATGTACCCCTATTATATTTATCGCTTGATATTGCATTTGAATATGTTGAATTTGCAGTAATTTTACCTATATAGTAGCAATTGCTTATTTTGCCAGTAGTTTGTCCCACAATGCCTCCGCAATACATAGAGCCGACTACAGACGAATCCGAAAAGCAATTTTCTATAACAGACCCTTCTACAGCATAACCGGCAAAGCTTGCTGCATGATAACAATTCTTACCGCCAAAATAGCTGTCTACTATACCAAGGTTTTTAATTGTACCCTTCATCTTCGCAAACAAGCCGCAATAATCATAATAATCATCACTATAAGAATATAATCCGCTGATTATATGACCGTTTCCGTCAAATGTGCCTGTATATTGCAAGCTTCTGCCTATAGGGACCCATTTATAAACAGGGACATCAGATACGCTTCCGTCCTTATTGAGCAAATTTTTATTTGCTGTTATATCCGCCGTAAGTACAGCATTTGCACCTGTATTGTCGGCATCTACATACTGCTGAAACCATACAAGCTCACCATAGTTTGACAGCTGATATGCTCCGTTTTCCAAAGTAGGCACTTCATATTCACCACAAGTCTTGCAAATACCGTTTACATATGAATGGTTATTGCAAGATATATTTGTGTTTGAATATACCTCTTCGCCATGCTCAGAGATATAAGAAACCGCCTTGCCGCTGAACTGAGGATATGCATCTGTTCCTAAGCTCTTATTCCAAGCCTGTGTGCCGTCACTGTCGGTTGTCGGCTCTGCGGCACTGAGTGCTTCCGCATAAATGCTTAAACAATTTGCCTGAAAAGACAAGCAAAGCATTATACAAGAAAGCAGTAATGACATAAATTTTTGTAGCCTCATAAAATCCCCTCCTTTTTATTTATGCGGTGATTATATCATTAAATTAAAAAAATTTCAATGTTCATTTGCAAAAAAGGTGCTATTTAGGTTAATATGTACGTTTTCAGAGGTTAAAATGATGATTTTATGAAGTGAACTTGTGATATATGTTAATTGGCAATGGGGAATATGTAATGTTTTGGTGGCGAGAGAGTTTTGGACGGTGGAGCATAAATGCTGCACCATACAGGGTGAAATTATTAGGCTATTTTTAGAATTGTTTAGAAATCTCAAAAAGCCTTTATTTATTGGTGTTTTTGTGATAGTTCATATGTATATTAAAGCCTGTCTGCTCGGCATTTAAAAATAGGCTATTTTGAGAAATTGTATAAAATAGTTGAATCATCATTTTCTTTAAGCGAATCATCAGAATAGCAAAAGCTAACGCCAGGTTAATTCTCAAATTTTCTAAATAAACCAGACCTTAATAGTTTTGTTTTATCCGAATTGAAATCACTTCTTTTTCCGCCACTAGGGTTTCTTCTTATTTTATAACAATAAATCTTATTTGGATTTTCTGAATCACTTATACTAAGTGACTTCACCATTGCACCTTTTTCCTCATCTGAAATATTTTTAGGAATATTCATTGGAATTGCTTTTCCGAAAGTTTCAGTAAATTGTTTTAAAATATCTCCTAAGTTATTTTGATACTCAATACCAAAATACTGTCTTAAGATTTTTGCATCGATTAATAATTTAGAAGAATTGGCTTCAATTTCCAATCCATCGTTTAAATCGTCACGTTTCATAAAATGGAGCTTTACTAGTGCATATTGATTTACTCGCTTTTCCTTACCTACGATACTCTTTACCACAACTATATCTGTAAGTCCTGCTTTACATTCTTCTATCATATTATGAAATGCAGGACGAACAGAATCTTTTTTAGCAGATGCCATATCTATATGAATATCAACCAGTTTTCAGTTTTTATGCCCAAATACAAATTTTGTCAACCCAGAAATCTGTGCTTTTAAGCTATCCAACTGTTCCATAGTATTGGAACTAACACAAGCATAGATAACAACGTGTTTCATTGGCTCATTTGTATTAGCCGGAATTACTCTCACTTTGCTGGGTATAAATACCTCTCATTTCTAAAATAGCCTAATCATTATTCAATGTATTTTTGAATGTTCATTAGCCTATTTTCGTCCCCACCTTTTTTACAAATCATAAATAAACACTTCTGTATAATCGACCTATTCTCAATATCTCTGTCTATCCGACTATAAAAATATCAAGGTTTTATGCGATTTTTCAGCCATTTTTAATGGTCTTATTTTCAAATCTTAAAATACCGAAAAAGCCCTTTTTTCAAGCCTTTTTCACACTTTTACTTCTGTACCTTAGTCAACAGAACCACGCTCTCCACATGCCCTGTATGCGGAAACATATCAACTGGCTGTACCTTTTTTATCTCATACTCATTTGTTGCACAAAGAATTTTTAAATCTCTTGCCAAAGTTGCACTATCGCATGAAACATAGACTATGCGTTTTGGTTGCATTTGCAACATAAGATTTAGGAGACTTTCTTCACAGCCCTTTCTTGGAGGGTCTACCACCATTACATCCGGTTTTACTCCCTTTGTTTTATAGAGTTCTGGTACTATTTCCTCGCTTTTTCCAACATAAAATTCTGCATTATCTATTTTATTGTTTTTGGCATTCTTTTTGGCATCTTCTATTGCCTGAGGAACTATTTCTACACCGTAAACCATTTTTGCCTTTTGGGCAAGGAAAAGAGAAATTGTTCCTATACCACAGTAGGCATCCACAACTATTTCTTCGCCGTTTAAATCTGCATATTCCAACGCCTTTCCATACAATTTTTGTGTCTGTACTGGATTTACTTGGAAGAACGACAACGGAGAAATTTCAAACTTTAAATCACCAATATAATCAATTATAAAATCACTACCATATACTGTTTCTACCTTATCACCCAAAATAACATTAGATTTTGTAGTATTATAATTTACAGAAACTGACTTTACACCTTCAACGTCTTTTAAAGCCTCTGCTAGCTGTGTTTTATACTTAAATTTACTACCATTCACAATAAGACAGACCATAATTTCTCCCGTAAAATGGCCCTCCCTTATTAAAATATGTCTAACGATACCTCTACCTGTCGTTTCATCATAGGCTGTAATATTATTTTCTACTATAAAATTCTTTACTATATTTAATATTTCTCTATTTCTTTTACTTCCTATATAGCAATTATCAAAATCAATTATTCTATGGCTATTGGCAGCATAAAATCCAGTAATAATACCTTTGTCATAGCCAACCGGATACTGTGCCTTATTTCTATAATAAAAAGGTTCATCCATACCTATTGTATCTTCCACCTCAATATTATCAAAGCCACCTATTCTCTTTAAATTTTGATAGACTTTATTCTTCTTATATTTAAGCTGGCAATCATAAGACATATGCTGAATAGAGCAACCACCACACTTACTTGCCACAGGGCATTTTGGCTCTACTCTATCTGAAGAAGCCTCTATAATATTAATTGCCTTACCAAATCCATAATTCTTATTTGCTCTTAAAACTAAAATCTCTACTTTCTCTCCAACAAGTGTATCTTTTACAAAAATTGGATAGCCATCAACTTTTGCAACACCTGCACCTTCAGAAGATAAATCTACTATTTCTACTACTAATTTTTGATTTTTTTGTACCATATTAATACTCTGACTTTCTAATATTTCTAGCTAAAATTCTATTGTAGCCTACCCATTTTCCTGTTGTTTGATTTTCTTCAATAGCTGTTTCAAACATTTTTACCTTTGCATCTGTATCATCAGCACAATGAAGTATAAATGCCTCAATAGTTTTTGGCAACTTTGGAGAACCATATTCAAATTCGCCATGGTGTGCTAAAATACAATGTTGCATAAGAGATTTTAATTGATGAGGGAAACCTTCTACCTTATCAGCTTCTTTACCCAAAAACTCACAACCCATTACAATATGACCTAACAATTCACCGTCATCTGTATATTCCACATTAGGAAATTCCGATAATTCCTTAATCTTTGAAATATCGTGAAGTAAGGCACAAGCTACAAGCATATCTCTGTTTACATTTTCGTAGTGACCTGCCATAAAATCACACAAATCTGTAACAGAAAGAGTATGCTCAATAAGTCCACCTAAATAGTTATGGTGCATTGTCTTAGCAGCTGTATGCTTTTTAAAACTATTTGCAATATCTGTATTTTTAACAAAAATATTAGTTAATAATTCCTTGATATACTTGTCATTAACAGACTTTATGTAATCAGTAACACGATTAAACATTTCATTTACATCTTTTTTAGTTGATGGAACATAGTCCTCCTCAAAATATTCGCCCTCTTGAGCACGTCTAATTTTCTTAATATTTAACTGGAGGTCATTATTAAAAGTTTGAACACTGGCATCAATTTTAATAAAATCTCCTTCTTCAAAACTCTGAATATTTTTATTTATATCCCAAACCTTACCGTTAATAGTACCTGTTTTATCTAAAAGTGTAAGTGAAAGATAATTTTTGCCATTTTTAGACTTAAATGTCTGTTTTTGCTTACATAAATAAAAATCTATTAAATTTTCACCGTCGTGTAATGTATTAATATATCTCATATTTCCTCCATAATATACCAATAATTAATTGCTATAAAATCATAGCCAAAACTGCAATTTCCTATCTAATTATTATACATTAAAGTTTGTATAAATACCAGTATTTTTTATTAATTGCAATCCACAACAAAATGCTGTATAATTAGTTAGGAATGGACGTAAATAAAAGCATAGGAGATTTTTATAATGATAAAATTTGAAAAGACATTTACAATGAATTTTGAAAATGCCATTAGAGGTGCTAGAAACCCAATGAACAGTTGGGCTAAAATAGACAGCTATACTAAAGAAGATGGCACTTTCGTTTTTGGTGAAAACGATTTAGGTCTTGCAAAAAGACTTTGCAAAGCTGGTTCAGACCACAGAAAGTTTATAAGACAGATTTTTATTTCTGTTGATATTACTGCCCCTATGTACTGGTGGAAAGAATATGACACTTACAAGGTAGGCACTGTTGCGAACTCAACAAGTACAATGCACAAAATACATTCTAAGCCTTTTGAAATTGATGACTTTAGCCACGATAAACTTATTCCGTCAGCTAAAAAAGCCTTAGAAGTTTTCATAAAGGAATTGGAAAGTCTCAGACAAAACTTTGTAGAAACAAAGGATAAAGACCAATGGTACAGCATAATTCAGCTTTTACCATCAAGCTATAATCAAACTAGAACTTGTACTTTCTCATACGAGAATGTAAGAGCTATGTACTTTGCTAGAAAGAGCCACAAGCTTGATGAATGGCGTCAGTTCTGTAAATGGGCAGAAGAATTACCATACTTCAAAGAATTGTTTTTAGAAAATGAATAAAGAGATTGACTGGTGTAGAATTTCTGCACCAGTTATTTATTTAGATAAAAAATAAGCCGATTGCATCAAGTATACTTTTTATACTTTTGCATTCGGCTTATTTTTTTACAAAACCAACCTCATATTGGAATTGTCATTTGTTAATCAGTAGATTTTTTCAACATTGTCTTAAAATGATTTATTCTAAAGTAAATTGACCAACAGCACAGTTAATGGACTGCTGGCCAATAATAATCAAGATTTATGTATAGGAAAGATTAATCCTACCAAACACCATACATCTTAGTAAGCATTGCAACGATGAAAGCAATGAAGATGATGAGGCAAGCGATGTTCTTACCAGTGAAGAACTTAACACCCTGATGGTAACCCATATCGTTGTTACCGAAACAAGCTTCATACTTGAAACCTGTAAGCTGTTCAAGAGTCTTCTTAACTTCTGGAGTAACATCTTCCATCTTACCACCAGCATGAATTCTAGCAACTTCATCCTTAACAATCTGGTGAGTTCTATGGTCAAGCTTCATTCTAATTGTGAAGTAGATACCGATAACGGCAAGACCACAAACACCGATTAATAATACGAGAAGAATTGCAGTAATAGCACTTTCAGGCTGATTATCTGCCTTCTTATCGAAACCATTAGCAGCAAGTACGAAACCTAAAGTCTGAACAACGATGAATCTCATAAGCTTACCAGCCATTGTCATTGCACCAGCGTAAACACCTTCACGTCTACGGTTAGTAACAACTTCATCAACGTCAGCCATAAATGTATATGTACTCCATGGGATATAGTAAACAGAACCAGTACCTAAACCAAAGATTGCTGTAATAGCAATAACGATTAACTTATCTTCGTGTAAGTCGCCACCGTGCATAGCACCGAAACCAATACCAACGTAAGCTAAAACGGCAACGATAACAACTGCTAAAGCTAACATGTAAGGCTTCTTGAAACCAATCTTAGCAACTACAGCCATACAAATGAATGTAGAAATTAACTGTAAGATGGCTGACATTGAGTTCATTTCAGCAGCGAATGCCTTTTCATTATGAAGAGCATAAACAACATAGTAAGTAAATGTTGATGCGAATAACCATTCAGCACCGAAACCGAAAAGGTACATACCTAAGTGGTGTCTGAAAGTCTTTAACTTTAATGTAGATAAGTTATCAATGTATAACTTCTTAAGGATTTCACCTAAGCCTCTTGTGTCACTTTCTTCCTTAACTTCTTCAGGACTTCTTTCCCAAGAGTTAATGTAAAGTAAGATAAGAGAAACCATCATAATTACACAGTATGTAATAGCTGTTGCAATATATGGTACAGGATTGTCATTTGCTTCACCATAAATAGAGAAGAAAAGAGCTGGGATACCAGAAGCAAGGAAGTTTGCAATCTTACCCATGGCAGCCTTAGAACCTGTAAGGTATGTTCTTGTATCGAAATCGCTTGTCATTTCTACAGCAAGTGTTTCGTAAGGAATCATAACACTTGTGTAAACAAGTTCGAATGCAAGGAATGTAATTAAGTGATACCAGAAGTTTGCGCCTTCACTCCAGCTACCTGTTGGTAACCACATTAATGGGTAAATTAACATAAGAGGAATACCCAATAAGATGAAGAATCTACGACGACCAAACTTACGACCGATAGCTGTCTTATAGAAGTTATCAGTGATGAAACCCATTACAGGGTTGAGGATTACGTCTAAGAGTGTTGGAAGACCAACGATTGTACCAGCCTTAACTGGGTCTAACTGACAAACAGTTGTAAGGTAGATAAGAAGCCAAGCACTTGTAATTGCAAGTGGACCACTACCTAAAAGGTTACCACAGCCATATGAGAACTGTGTGAACCAAGTGATTTTTCTTGAATTTTTCATACTAAATTCTCCTTTAGTTTCATATTTGGCAGACTTCGCATTGTCGTACCAGAAATAACCCCTTTATACCTTTTAGAACAAATCATTTTAACGATAAAGCCTTTCCCCTATTCCAGTTGGCAATATCGAATAAAGACAACACCCTCTTTCCTAAATCTACATACTCACTTATACTAACATATTTTACAAATTTTTTAAAGTCTTTTTTGAAAAAAATGTTGAAAAATTTGTAAATTTAACGAAAAATGCTATAATATCGAGAATTTTTTGAACTCTTTTTCCAGTTTCAGCACAAAACTGACTATAAATTATTTCAAATTTCACAAAACCCTTGATAAAAATAGATGAATGTTTTCGTGACATATAAGTGAATTACAAATATTAGTAATCAACATCTCATCCAAGATGTATAAGATAAGCATATAATAATAAATTTAATTAAGTTTTATTAAACTTGTCTCAAATTTATATTACTATATATAATATT
>ERZ773162.2292-NODE-2292-length-12473-cov-2.923740_pt1 | contig 12473 bp, 12 predicted proteins | sample MGYA00511113_ERZ773162 | MGnify/ENA primary metagenome ERZ773162 (study PRJEB29015, sample SAMEA2737807) | human gut metagenome | biome: human gut; feature: human-associated habitat; material: faeces | place: China | collected 2012 ... | reverse complement strand
TTTTGCTGGCATGATCACTCAAGATTCCGAGAGATCATGTTTTCTTTCATTTTTCCATTTATTTTGCCTGTTTTTGAGCGCAAAAGGGGCGTGGCCCATAAAATCCTTCTAATCTGGATCCTGTTCCACGCCCCGGGCTCATTACTTATAACTATGCTTCAGTTTAATTTCAAGTTATTCAAGATTAGTATGCACGTCCGTCGATAATTTCCTGAGTGATCGGTGTGATGTCATAATCTGTTCCATCGATTGTAACTTTTGTTACAGTATCGTCAGCTGCAAATGCAACTTCATCCACATATGCCTGTTTGTCAACATCTTCGCCGGCTTCCAGTTTCTGGATGATTTCTTCTACACGTGGTCCGTGAAGTGGGTTACACTCTGTATCACATGTGATCTCGCCGGAAAGTGTCTGTGTAAGACCTGCGTTTGTTGTATCGAAAGACATTACAAGAATCTGGCCTTCTTCGCCGCCAACTTCGTATCCTGCTGCTTTGATTGCATCGATTGCGCCGAATGCTTCATTATCGTTCTCGCAGTATACAACGTCGATGTCATCACCACTCTGTTTCAGGATAGATTCCATAACTTCCTGTCCTTTAGCCTGTGTGAATTCACCGGACTGCTGAGCAAGTGTTGTCCAGTTGTCATGAGCTTCTACAGCTTCATCAAATCCTTCTGTACGTCCGATCTGAGCAGATGCTCCGATGGTTCCCTGAATATCAACAAGATTGATTTCTTCATCGCCGCGGCCTTTTGCTTCAAGATATGCATCCAGCCATGCCATTGCTTTCTGACCTTCAAGTTTGAAATTAGATCCTACCCATGCGGTGTAGAGACTGTCGTCAGATACATCTACCATACGGTCAACGATGATAACCGGGATTCCTGCATCTTTTGCTTCCTGAAGAACGGTATCCCAACCGGTCTCAGTTACAGGTGCAAGTACGATATAGTCAACTTCCTGCTGAATGAAGTTACGGATTGCTGTAAGCTGATTTTCCTGTTTCTGCTGCGCATCATCAAAGATCAGCTCATATCCGTTTTCTTCTGAGAAAGTAGATTTCATGGACTCTGTGTTTGCAGTACGCCAGTCAGATTCTGCTCCTACCTGTGAGAAACCAACTGTAATTGTGTCGTCATCCGCTGCCATTACGTTCACTGCGGAAAGTCCTGCAAGCATTGATACTGCCAAGAGTGCTGTCACCATTTTTTTCTTCATTTTGTAATCCTCCCTTTACATTTGTTCGTGTTTTTTAATATGGTTTTATTATAACAATTTGTTACGAAAACTCCATGGATTATTTTCGGAAAAAAGTTCATACTTTTATTCTTTTATCTGTCTTAATTTTAACAAGTTGGATTTTTTACGATTTCGGTTGAATATTTTTTCCAAGGCGGATCTCCACGGTAGTACCAACACCTTCTTTAGAAGAAATTGTCATTCCATACCCCGGTCCATAGTACAAAGCAATTCGTTCTGCTACTGCCGCAAGCCCGAATCCGGCTCTTTCACCCGTACGTATTGCCTCCTGCACTTCATGCAGTCTCTCCGGTGTCATTCCCTGTCCGTTATCACTGACTGTAAGAACAATTGCGTTCTCTTCTTCCCTGCCGGTTATCGTAATCTTACCTTTACCACGGCGATTTTTTATTCCATGATAAAGGGCATTTTCTGCCAGAGGCTGAATAGAAAGTTTCGGAACCTGTACCCCATCAAGCTCCTGTGGAATGGATAATTCAAATTCCAGGATATCTCTGTAGCGGAACTGCTGAATCTCCAGATAACTCAACGTATGCCGTTTCTCTTCCGAAAGAGGAATGATATCATTTCCCTTGGAAAGTGATGTTCGGAAGAAAATCGAAAGACTGGAGATCATCTCCACCGCATCTTCCGTCATACCACCTTCGATCAGCCAGACGATCGTATCCAGTGTATTATATAAGAAATGAGGATTCACCTGCGCCTGAATCAACTGCAGTTCTGTCAGATGCTGCATTTCCTTCTCCTGCCGGACATTCTCCAAAAGCCCGCTGATCCGATGTGCCATCTTATTGATTCCCTGATCCAGTTCCTCAATCTCCACAATCTCTGCACTTACCGGAAGAACATCAAAATTTCCGCGACCGACTTTCTTTACCTTATCCAGCATCTCCGTCACTGGACAGATGATTCCTCCTGTCAGGCGGAACGATCTGCGCATCAGGATCCCAAGCGTTGCAAGCAGTAACACTGCCATTCCTGATATCAGGATTTTGACTCTATGCGTCAGACTTGTTTCCACATGTACCAGGTACATGGACTCATTATAAATATAGTTCTGCATCTCCTGCATGATCAGGCCTGTAATAATACGAATGTTGCTGTCCATAAATTCCATTCGCCTGTCATACTCTTTGATCTCCATCAGCTGGACCATTCGTTTCTTCAGATTATCCAGATAAGCATCCAGACTGTTCAGACACTTCACCCCACTGGCATGATATGTATTCTGACGCAGCTTCTCCATGATATTCTGAGCATCTTCTACCTGTCCCAGTACATCATCCAGTTCACTGGCTTCCTTTGAACCGATTGCCAGATAATACATTTCCAGATCCAGCTCATCCTTAAAGCTCAGATTAAATTTACTGCTGACAGCCAGATTCTCTGACAGTTTATTATACTGTCCGGCATACTGCCAGAAGATCAGAAGCAAAATAGCCAGCAGGCACGCCATTGGAATCATCGTACTAAAAAGCAAACGGTTCATTTTTTTCTCAAGCCCCATCTGCTTTTTTACTTTGGGAACTACGCCTCTCATGCTTTATCCTCCCGTACTTTACGGTAATCGCTCGGCGTCATGCCCTGTGTCTTTTTGAACAGATAACTGAAATAATGTGCATCTTTATAACCGATTTCTCCCGCAATCTCACTGGACCGCATACCGGTACATCGAAGAAGTTCTTTTGCCTTATTCATACGCAATGAAGTTAGATATTCAATAAAAGTCTGCCCCATATTCTGGCTGAACAGCGCGCTGAAATGGTTTGCGCTGACATTCGCAACATTTGCAACTGTATTTAAGGAGATTTCCTCCTCCATATAATGACTCTCAATAAAATCCACCGCAGTTTTCAGAATACTGCGGTTTTTATTTCCGGAGTTCTGATCCCGGATCGTGATAGCCTGAGAGACCATTTTTTCTGCGTATGCAATAGCACTTTCTATATTTTTTCCGCTCTCCGCAAGGATTTCCTCTGTATTTTCCGGTTCCATTCCTTCTGTATCGCAACCCAGACCTTTCAGAAAAGTAATCACCGAAAAACGTACATTCAGAATCACATAATTTCTGAATACAAGTGATTCCATCGGTTCCTGCCCGATTGCATAGAAATAGTCCTTTACAAAGTTTTCGGTTTCTTCCTGAATACCATTGCTTAAAAACTTCTGCAAAATAGCCGGATTCAATGCATTAACATCTACTTTTTTCAGATAGGCATTATCATTTGTATCTGCCTGACCACTGCGATGCTCCATCATTTCCATCTCATCATAGTAAAGAATATTTTCAACATACAGATATCTCTGTGAAAAAGCTCTGGATGCTGTGTGATAACTTTTCTTTATCTGGCTCAGTCGTTCAACAGGCTGTCCCACTGCAAGGAACCATTCTCTTTTGCTTTCTTTCCGCTTCAGGATTCCCTGAATTTTTCCCACGCATTCTTTTGTAATTTCTTTTATGCTTTCTTTCTGTCCTTTAAGCAGGACACCGTAGGAAAAAATATTACTTCTAAAAAGCATTGCTGACGGATGCCCTGAGAAAAATTCTTCCAGCATTTCCAGTGACTCTGCCTCCCACTCGGAATAGCCCTCCTTCTGACCTGAAAAATCCTCCTCGGAATTCATCGTAAAAATCAGGATATTATATGCCTCTGCTACAATATCCACTCCCAGTTTCTCAGCTTTTTTATATACCTCCATCATATCCATAGAGCCACGTACCAGTGCTTCAAAAAAATCCCGACTGCTGTTTTTCTCATAAGCCTGCATTTCTCTCTGGAATTTCTCATAGTATTCTTTCTGTGTCTTTTCGTGTTCATAACGGCTTCGTATTTCAGAAAGCCTCTCGATCAATGCATTTTTTGTAATCGGTTTCAGAAGATAATCCTCAACTCCGATGTTGATTGCCTGTTTTGCATAATTAAAATCATCATATCCGCTAAGAATAACAATTTTAAGTTCTGGAAGTTCTTTCTTTGCCAGCTTTGCAAGCGTCAATCCATCCATAAACGGCATTTTTATATCGGTAATCAGAAGATCCGGTTTCTGCCTGATCAATAATGGAAGTGCCATCTCTCCATCCGCAGCTTCTCCCACAAGTTCAAAGCCAAGTTCTTCCCACGGAATCATACGTTTAATGGTCTCTCTTACAATGACCTCATCTTCTGCCAGAAAAATCTTTAACATTGCTCCACCCCTCTTATTGCTTTTCATTATATAGAGTCTCTGCTATATACTATACCAGTTCCTTTTTTGTCAGACAAGTTCCTTTTTTGTCGCAATTTTGCAGTACTGTTTTTAGAAAAATTTAATACTTCAATCTCTTTGCCGATGTGGATATGTGTGGTATGATATTGCCAATCTGAAAAATGGGTGTAAATCCTGATATAAATTTGTTTCATATGGAGATAAATGATGAGTAAAAAAGAATTTCTTGATATTTTATATAATCAGCTTTCCGGTCAGATGCCGGAAGGAAGTGTTGCTGCTCATGTGCAGTATTATCGCAATTATATCGAAGACGAACAGCAAAAAGGCCGTACCGAAACCGATATTTTAAATGATCTCGGAGATCCCCGCCTGATTGCCCGGACGCTTCTTGATACAGAAGTCGGTGCCGGCAATCCGCAGAACGGAAGCACATATTCTGCTACATACAATGAAGCAGATTCCGATTATAACGAATATGACAGCTCCGATTCCGCCCGGGGGCATGTTAAGAAGCACAGCTTTAAGCTGGATCTTTCCACATGGTACGGTAAAGTTGCTGTCATTTTGATTGCTGCTGTCGTATTACTTCTGCTGGTTACGATTCTCGGTATCCTGATCCCGGTTGTGATCGTTGCCGGTGTAATTATGTACATCATTTCGCAGTTTCGTAAACAATAGCTTTTTATGCTGTTTTCTTTGTCATAAAGGATACGAATCTTACATGCTGATCCATCTTGTCGCCAATCATTCCGATTACTTTTCCCATGGTAAATGCGGCAAGGATCGTACCGATTCCGAGTCCGTCCAGATGTCCGAGGATACTTAAGGTCATCAGTGCAGTTACTGTAAGACAGGTAACATCATATCCTATCTTGATTCTGGAGTATTGTACTTTCGTGATATCTGCCAGCTCTCTCGGGAACAGGTCTGTCGGAATGATCGGCAGGCCGCAGCGGTTGGAAAGTGCGATTCCGATGCACAGAAGCAGATAACTGATAATGAAATAAATGACCCGGTATCCGATTGCTGTCGGCAGCACATTAATCCACATCTCATGTACATCGAGCATTTCGCTGAATGCAAATCCAACAACAAAACTGAAAAGATACGGTGCGACAAATTTCTTTCGCATGATCATCAGGGATAATACCAGCAGTCCCTGGAAAATATAGGTCCATGTGCCGAGGGAAACCTTCGTAAATACTTCTGAGAATGCATATGGTACGCTGGAGATTGCAGAAATTCCGGATCCGGAATACAGCATCAGCACAACGCCCAGACTGTTGATCAGTACAACCACCAGCAATGCCAGTTCGCCCCGCAACACCGGCAGATCTTTTTTCTTTTGTGTCTCGTTTTTTTCTATCAATTTATATTTCCTCCGTAATAATTGATTTTCGCCCTGCCTATCTTAGCACCCTGGCATCTGTTTTTAAAGAGGAAAAATTTTTTTATCTAATTCTGCACGTATAATATCACTGATTCTTACCATTTCTGTTGCCTTTCTCTGTCTGACAGGTATCTTATCCTGCCTTATATAATATAAAAACCGACCTGTATTTTCTGCTTTTATTGTAGCGAATACCTGTCGGTTTTTATATCTTTATTTTGTTGTTTTTGTATTTATCTTATCGTTTCATCGCCTCACGGATACACATCTCAATGTAATCCTCTCCAAGCGCTGTATTCACTGTCAGATCAAAGTTCCCTGCAGCGCCCCAGATACGTCCCGTATAATAACGATAATTATCTGCGCGCCATTTATCTTCCTTCTGGATTTTCTGTCTTGCATCTTTTTCAGAGAGATGCCGACGTTCCATAACACGTTTCATTCTGTTTTCCATTGGAGCAGAGAAAAAGACTCTCAGACAGTTACGGTTATCCCGCAGCACATAATCCGAGCAGCGGCCTACGATCACACAGTTTCCTTTTTCTGCCAGTTCTTTTACAACTTTAGATTCTGCCTCGTAGATTTTATCCTTCGGTGCTTCCTCGTCTGCCTGCGCATACATATACATCTGATTCACAAGATCATACAGGAAACTGCTTGTCATCATTTCTTCATTCTTCTGAATAAATTCCGGTGTATACCCTGTTGTTCCGGCAGTCATCTCAATAATTTCCTGATCATAAAAAGCATATCCGAGTTTTTCTGCAAGTGCTTTTCCAATGTCGTGTCCACCACTTCCGAACTGTCTGCCGATCAGAATTACATTACGCTGTGCAGCATGCACTGATTTGCTGTCAGCCTGCACTTTGTCTGTACTTTCTGCATTCTCTCCGGCATATTCTTCCGGGAACAGCATCGGTTTTACAAACGCGAGTTTTTTACCTGCCACCCTCGCGATGAATCCAACCAAAAGTGCCGCAATGATCGTACCTTCACGCACTCCGTTAAGACGTCCGGTAAATACAAATGAAAGGATTGCTGCGATCACTGACATTGACACATCAAAACAGATTTTTGTCGTTCCGAAGTTTGTCTTCCATGTCAGAACAATTGCACGGACAAAAGATTCGCCCGGCAGCATGACAACATCCGCCAGCACTTCCATATATACACCAAAACCAAGGATCAGACATCCGATCAGCAGATAAATAATCTTCATGATATATACCTGTGGATTTACCCATGCAAACAGAAGCATCGTCAGATCAATAAAATATCCGAAGATGATGGAAACCGGAATCTGTAATACGTGTTCCAGCTTGAAGTTTTTGCGCAGGATCAAAAGCTGCAGCAAGATCAGAAATATACTGAAAAATATTGTAAAGTTTCCAAGTGTAAACGGAAAGCTGAGACTCAGTACATATGGAATCGATGAAATTGGCGATGTTCCAAGACTTGCTTTCGTGATCAGGCTGACACCGAGCGAGTTCACAAAAAGCCCGATCAGAAAAATCACATATCTTTTTAGTTTGTTCATTTGTTACTTCCCTCTTTCCCTGTATGTTCACAGCCTGCCTCAGACAGGTTGTTATAAATTTTATGATAAACCGCCATAAAAGCTTCTGCTTCTTCCGGCGAAATATCTTTCCAGGCAGTCGTTTCAATTTCCCTGAAAACTTCCTCAACCAGTTTCTGGCTTTTTTTTCCAGATTCAGTCATAAAAATATGAAAGGTTCTCCTGTTGCCATTGAGCATCCGGCGTTCAATCAGATTTTTTTCTTCCATACGATTCAGAATTGAGGTCAGTGATCCGGCTTCTATTAAACATCCGGCTGCGATTTCCTTCTGGCTGGCACCGTCATGATCTTTCAGATAATCCAGCACTTTGGGCTGTCCAAGCGTAAGCCCCGAAGCTTTTACACGCTCCAGCAATCGCTTCTGGATCAGCATCTGATTTGCCATTGTCAGATAATGTAATGATGTATCCATATCATTTTCCCTTCCTTTCGGGCAAAATAAAATAGTTATAATTCCAAACGTTAGAATTATAACTATTTTATATAAAAATGTCAAATGTATTCATTTCCGATTTTAAAAAGCAGTTCGCACACAACCACTCTCTACAGCCCGAATCTCCTTTGCACGATCTCTGCCAGAATTTCCGCTGTTCCTCTGACTCCCAGCATACTGGAATCGATCATGATCTGTTTGCTGTCCGGATCTCCCGGGGCATACTGACTTCTTTCGCCTTACCATTTACTACATGGACATTGGTACGGATCAGGCCTGACGGAGCATCCAGAACTACTTCTGTATACGGCTCCTCTGCCGGAACCATTCCCGTTTCCACCACCATGGATGCAGTTCCGATACTTCCGTGACCGCACATATTCAGACAACCTCCACTGTCCATAAAGATCACACCGAAATCCGCCTCCTCATGAACCAGCTGTGTCAGAAGAGCCCCGAACATATCTCTGTGTCCGCGTGGTTCCAGCATCAGTGCAGAACGGAGAAAATCATAATTTTCCATAAGATATTTCTTTTTTTCCATCATGGTATCTCCCGGAAGATACGGAAATCCATCATAAACGATTCTGGTTGATTCTCCCATTGTGTGCGAATCAATTGTTTTGATCTCATAGGCATATGGCAGAACTTTTGGCTGAAATTCCATTGCAAATCCTTCCTTTATCCGCTATAATGTCAATAACCAATGGAGGGCCACAGACATGTGTGTCCTCTTTTTATTTTGGGAGGAAGTGATTTTATGGACATCAGTAAATATGCACTTTTCGCAGATGTTGCCGACACAGGAAATTTTACAAAAAGTGGAAAACGTATGGGGTACACCCAACCCGGTGTCAGTCATATCCTGAAGGCCATGGAATCCGAATTCGGTTTTCCACTGTTTGTCAGAACAAAACAGGATGTCGTCCCTACCCATAATGCCGAGGCGATCCTTCCTCTGGTACGTCAGCTTCTTGCCGTCAACGAACAGCTGGAGCAGACCGTCAGTTCTCTGAACGGACTTACCAAAGGTCATCTTACGATTGCTTCTTTTGCAAGCATCGGACGCAGCTGGCTCCCCACTGTGATCCATACATATCAGCAGAAATTCCCCGGAATCGAAATCGAACTTCTCGAAGGTGGAACTAATGACATCGTTCACTGGGTTGAAAACAGCCGCGCAGACTTCGGACTTTTAAGCAAATGGAATGTAGATTCTCTGGAATGGATTCCATTGTACGAAGATCCTCTGATGGCCATTCTCCCAAAAGACATGGATATGCATGGAAAAAAAGCTTTCCCAATCACAGAAATGGCCAATCAGCCTTTCGTTATTTCCGCGGAAGGTGTCGATTATGACATCCATCAGGTACTGAAAGAAACCGGCATCGAACCGGATATCCGTTTTTCCTCCAGGGATGATCATGTGGTGATCTCTATGGTTGCCAATAATCTCGGAATCAGCATGCTTCCAAACCTTGTTATCGGAAATGCACGTGCCCAGATTCAGGCATTGCCTCTGGAACCCAATTTTTCCAGAGAACTTGGTATCGGTATCCGTTCCTATGCCGGTCTCTCCCCTGCCGCGCTGCAGTTTATCGCTGCAATTCAGGAGCATATAAATACTTTTTAAATTACATTCCTTTTGCCTTCTTTACGCACTCCAACTGTGCCTCGATCACTGCGCTGCGCAGTCCCTTTTCTTCCAGAACACGTACTGCCTGAATCGTCGTTCCTGCCGGTGAGCATACCATATCTTTCAGTTCGCCCGGATGTTTGCCTGTCTCCAGCATCAGTTTTGCACTTCCGAGTACGGCCTGTGCAGCAAATTTATACGCCTGTGCACGCGGCATTCCATCTACCACGGCAGCATCTGCCATCGCCTCAAGAAACATAAATACATATGCCGGGGAGCTTCCTGAAACTCCAACCACTGCATCCATCAGACGTTCCGGGATCACTTCTGTTTTACCGAAAGTATTGCAGAGAGTTACTGCAAGAAGTGTTTCCTTTTCCGTCACCTGTTCATTGACGCAGAGTGCTGTCATGCCCTCGCCGACCATCGCCGGAGTGTTCGGCATCGTACGGATGATTTTTGTCCCTTCTCCCAGATGTTCCCCGAGCCACTGCAAAGTTTTACCCGGTGCAATGGAAATAAAAATCTGTCCTTCTTTTACATTATCTTTGATTTCATCCAGCACTTCTTCCAGAAACTGCGGTTTCACTGCCAAAAAAACAACATCTGCAAAATCCACAACCTGTGCATTTGTGTCTGCCTTCTGAATACCCAGTTCTTTCTCAATCTTTTCACGGGTTTTGTCTGATTTTGCAGATGCGATCATATCTCCATTCTTTACTTCACCACTTTTCAGAATTCCCTTTAACATGGCAGTCGCCATATTTCCACAACCGATAAAACCAATTTTCATGATAATCTTCCTCCTTGTGTGAAAACATCAGATCATATGCAGGTACTGACAATACTATCAGCGCCTCCTCTTCGTCACTTTACAATTCTATAGTAATATTTTATCTATATCATACCTGTTTTCACACAAAAAGTAAAATACTATCTTCTTATTTTGAACATTCTCTATTGTTATTGTCCTGCTTATTTAAAGTGTAACGTTTTATGGTATTTTGCGTACTGATCAAGCAGATCACTCCACCTCTGTCCCTCCGGTTTGTTTTCGTTATTGTTGTAATTATCCGGTCCCTTCAGTTCATCCATGTATTGAGTATAATCCAGAATGTAGATATCAACTGTGGAAATGTCTCTGTCTTGGATTGCAAAAATATTGCAGTTTCCGGCAGAATCATTATATGGAAGTTTATTTCCGTTCGCGTCAAGCGCTACCATAAAACAATCACTGTCAGAGCCGTCTTCATAAAGCTCATTTACGGTCAGCTCATATGGTGTACGGATTACAGATTTAAGGCCAATACCTGCATCATTTGTATCGTTCAGTTCCAGAATCTCGGTCTGAGAATCGTCTACTGTAACCGGAATATCAAAGTTCCAGTCACCTTCATATTTGTAGTAGCCCGCATCTGTTCCATATTTTTCATAGTCATCTTCTGACCATTCATAATCTGCTTCCAGTCCTCTTACCTTCGTGATATCCAGATGCAGATTAAAGGTATCCGGAATCTCAATATCTTTAATATTCTCCACCACGCTCAGATACTTTATTGATAAATTCTTCCAGCAGCGCATATCCTTCATCCGTTTCATCATTTAAATCATCCTGTGTCACGCCCATCTCATCCAGTACCTGCTGTGTCATTTCGTTATACTTTTCATTATATTCCGTATAATCTTTCGACGCCTGTGCGAGATCATAACGGAAAATACATGCATAAGTTTTATCATCCAGGAACTGCCCTTCCACCTGACCATCGATGACCGGATCTGCATCTGCATTAAAATCAACGCCACCGGTCATATCCAGGTCAATAACCGGTGTACCGCTTTCTGCTATGGTTTCCGTCTCTGGAAATGGCGTATCACTTTTAAGCTGCATCGTCATGTAAACTGCCTGGCTGTTGGCAAATACTTCGGAACATGTGATCGTCAGACCGTCAGCGGTTTTGGTGTAGGCGGTATCTTCTTTTGTTGCCGTAGCATTTGGGGCAGTTTCTTCTTTCCCTGCCGTATTGCTTTCTGTCTGATTTCCCTTCTCACTGTCGGAAGCAGTATTTCCGGTTCCTTCTGCCTCAGCCCCATCAATCGTCTCCAGCGTCGTTGCATGATCTGCAAAATTGCCAAAGAAGCTTACGTTGTCCTGTAAGATGTCAAAAAGTCCACCAACAACCGGAATATTTTTTGCCATGACCGGATTTGTCGCATAAAATACAAAACCAACGGCCAAAGCTGCTGCCACACCACCGGCAATTCTGCCTCCGACTTTCATCCAGTGATATGGGTCTTTCGGAGCCTTTTTCTGCATGGCAGTATCATTTTCAATCATGCGGTATGCCTGATTGATCCGTTCATGTACAATGACCGGAATCTCTGTATCTTTCTGAAGTTTTTCCTGAAAATCCATTTCGTTATTATTAAGATTCGTCATTAAGCGCGTCCCTCCCTGACTTTATACTGATACATTTCTGCAACCTGTTTTCTTCCTCGCTGAAGCCGCGATTTTACAGTGCTTTCTTTCATATCCAGAATGTCACTGATCTCCCGGATATTAAATCCTTCCATATAATACAGAAGAATAACCAGTCGATATTTATTATCCAGTGGCTCCAGCACCTGTGCCCATTCCTTTGATGCATACTCCTCTTCATAAAAGGGCATCTCCGGCATCTGATCCGTATATGTGATCTGTTTTTTTCTCTGCAGAATATCTCTGCATTTATTGATCAGAATACGTATCATCCATGTCTTAAAATACCTGTTCTGCTTCAAACTTTTCAGATTTTCATAGCAGGAAAGAATAGTATCCTGTATCGCATCGGCAACATCTTCATCATTTTTCAGATATGCAGAAGCGACCTTGTACATGCTCTGCACCTGCTCATCCATAAGCCGGCAGAAAGCATCTTTATCGCCTTTCTTCGCCTTTCGTATCAAAAATTCATTCATCGTAGTCT
>ERZ773162.2286-NODE-2286-length-12502-cov-3.707078_pt1 | contig 12502 bp, 12 predicted proteins | sample MGYA00511113_ERZ773162 | MGnify/ENA primary metagenome ERZ773162 (study PRJEB29015, sample SAMEA2737807) | human gut metagenome | biome: human gut; feature: human-associated habitat; material: faeces | place: China | collected 2012 ... | reverse complement strand
CAAATGCATCGCCTTTGGGCAGATGCACCATTGACGGCGGCATGCCTGGAATCGTATGCAGACGATTCTGTCCCCTTGAAAAGCCTGGCAGCGACTGCATCAGCCCCCATGTATAGGGATGTCTTGGATCATAATAAATTTCTTCCGCTGTACCAATTTCCACGATTTTTCCCGCATACATAACTGCCACATTTTTGCACAGTTCACTGATGATACCAAGATTATGTGTAATCATCAGCAGAGAAGTGTCATACTGTTTCTGAAGTTTTTTCATAAGTTCCAAAATCTGCGCCTGAATAGTCACATCCAACGCAGTCGTTGGCTCATCTGCTATCAACAGTTCCGGACTGCAGGCAAGCGCCGCAGCAATACCAATCCTTTGACGCATTCCACCGGAAAATTGGTGAGGATAATCATTAATTCTCTCTTTTGCAATCCCCACAGTTTCCATTAATTTTCCGGCTTCTTCCATTGCCTGCTTATTTCCGATATTTTTATGTTTCCGCAATACCATTGCAATCTGTTCCCCTACGGTAAATACAGGATTTAAAGAAGTCAAAGGATTTTGGAAAATCATGGAAATTTTATCTCCGCGAATTTCTCTGAGCCTACGCTCCGAAAATTTTGCCATATCTTCTCCATGAAATTCAATAATACCGCTTTTTATTTTGGCAGAGTGTTTTGGAAGCAGTCTGAGTACACCAAGTGCAGTTGTTGTCTTGCCTGCACCGGCCTCCCCTACCAGGCCAAGAGATTCTCCTTTATGTATTTTCAGATTTAAATGGTTGATGGCCTGTTTTGTTCCATTTTCGGTTTTGAATTCTACCACATAATCCGTTATTCTAAGTAAAACATCTTTCTCCATACCTGCTCCCCCTATCTGGTCTGTTTTGGATCCAAAACATCTCTGAGTCCATCACCAAGAAAATTGAAGCCCAGTACCGTAATCATAAGTGCTACACCTGGAACAATTACCATCCATGGGTATGCAGCCAGATAGGTACGTCCTCCCGCTATCATATTTCCCCAGGAAGGATTTGGAAGCTGAACACCTAAATACAAGTAGCTGAGTCCTGCTTCGGTCAGAATAATTCCACCAAAAGTTCCTGATAACTGGATCAGAAGAGGAGTTGTCACGTTTGGCATAATCTGAGTCATGATAATATGCCATCCGGAGCCGCCTAGCGCTCTGGATGCCTGAACAAATTCCCGGTTCCGCATAATCATAACCTGGTTTCTTGATATTTTAGCGAAATTTTTCCAGGATGTTATGATCATTACAAGAATCAGGTTAGAGATACTCGGTCCGAAAATTGCCATAATAACAATGCCAAGTGTCATAGACGGAATTGCCATGGTAACTTCTGTTGCACGCATAACAATATCATCTACTACGCCTCCAAAGTACCCAGCAAACACGCCCAGGAGTGTTCCAACCACCGTTACACACACAGTTCCAATAAAAGCAATTCTTAAAGAAATCTGACTTCCGATCAGAACTCTTGAAAGAATGTCTCTCCCAAGTTCATCGCTTCCAAGCACATATCCACCGGTTTTATAAGCATCAATTCCCTGCGGCGGAGTAAATCTTGCCACAATGTGGTTCATATTTTCATCCATAGGTGCCAGCTGCCTTGCAAACACACTGACTATTACAATTCCAAATACTATAAAAAACCCGATCATGAACTGGGGACTTCTTAACATACGGCGAACAAGTATCTTTCCTTTCATCTGCATCCCCCTCCTTATCAGTTTAGTTTCATCCGGCGGTCAATGAAAGCATTTACAATATCTACCACCAGGTTCACAATTGCAAACATCGCGGCCGTTACAACCAGCGTAGACTGGGTTAACGGGTAGTCACGATTGGAAACTGCTTTTACGAGCATGCTTCCAATTCCTGGAATCGTAAATGTTGTCTCAATAATGACCGCTCCGGCTAACATTGCTGCAACATCCATGCCAAACAGAGTAATAACCGGAATGATAGAGTTTTTAAATGCATACTTGCAGTTTACTTCAAACCGACTTAAACCTCGTGCATAGGCACAAGTGATATAATCCTCATTTAAAACATCGATCATTCCGGAACGGCCCATTCGTACCATTCCGGCACACATTTTGTACCCCATCGCAATTGCTGGCATAATTAGATACTTAACATCAAACAGTCCATTATATCCCATACTAGGAAGCCAGTTATGTTTAACAGAACACAGCAAAAGAAGCAATACACAGATCCATACTACGGACATAGACTGACCCAGGAGTGCAAATAATACTGCAAAGAAATCTACCGGTCCGCCTTTATTGACGCCTGCAATGATTCCTAACGGAATACTGATGATCAGTACCAGTGCTGAGCACACGATAGTAACACTCAGAGTTGCCGGAAGCCGCTCCATAATTACATCCAGACATGGTTTTTCATATAATACGGAAGTTCCCAGATCTCCTTTCAGAAGATTTCCAAGATACATCAGATACTGGGTAATATAAGGTTTATCAAGACCAAGTTTTGCCCGCATTGCCTCAATTTGCGCCTCCGAAGCATAATCCGGAAGTGCCATGACTGCAGCATCGCCCGGTGCCAGACGCATCATGACAAATGCCAGTACCGAAACAATCCACACGACTAATAGCAGACACAGGATTCTTTTTGTAAAAAATTTAACCATAAACGCCTCCTATATATTGCCATTATGGAGAATGAGCCGCTGCTAAAAGCATACAGCGGCTCGTCTCCATTCAGTTACTTGCTATATGGCTTCGTCTTACTTAAGATAATCCTCCTCAACCGTTACATTGGTAAAGATATAGCCAGACAGCGGATTTTCAATAAAACCGGTAAGGCCTTTTCTTACACAGGAGCTTCTCATAACCTGCATCAGCGGAACGATCGGTCCCTGTAAATCATAAAGAATGTTATCAACCTCTTCCAGAGTTTTTACACGTGTCTCCTTATTCATATCACCAAATGCTTCCATAATTTTTGCATTCAGTTCATCATTCTTATAGCCATTGCTGTGCATATCCTGTACAACACGCGGAACCAGGTTCTGAGTCAGTGCGTTTCCATCCCAGGTTGCCAGATTTACCATAAAGATATCATAATCACCATCGGTTCGTCTGGTATTCATGGTTGCTGTATCAACCATATCTACCCTTGTCTTAATGCCAATCTGATTCAGGTAATCTGCCATTGCAGTCATAATGGAATCTGCATAAGAAATATCACTGCGGCTTAATAATACTAATTCCTCACCGTTATAACTGGACTTTGCCAAATACTCTTTTGCCAGTTCCGGATCATATTTCAACGCTTCTAGGCTGTCCTGATGGCCTTCTGCATGGGTGGTAAAGAAATCGTTCATTACAAGTCCGCCACCCATCAGGGAACAGAATGCATCTCTGTCAATTGCATGCATAATCGCATAACGTAAATTCTGGTCTGTGGTCGGAGCCTTACCATCCATCTTAAACTGCAGATAGTACATAACTTCGGAAATAGAATCTGTGATCTCACACTGATCTGCTACCGGATCCAGCATAGACTTCAGATCCACATTTACATTGTTGATATAATCAATATCACCATTGATAAATGCTGCATTCTGTGCAGTCGGGTCGGAAATGAACCACAGGTATAAGGTATCGATGTTGCTGAAATCTCCGCCCTGCCAGTAATCGGTGTTGCGGCTGAATTTCAGATACTGGCCATCAACCCACTCATCTAATTTCCAGCGGCCGGTGCCGTTAAGCGTATCTACAGAAGAGAACAGGCTGGAACCATACTGTTCAATTTCTTCTGCTTTTGCAATATAGGTATACGCCAGAGAAATATCCAGAGAGAAGAACGGCTCACTTAAATACAGTTTTACGGTGTGATCATCCACCTTCTCTGCTTTTTCCAGATACTTCCAGTTTGTTGCAAACAGTGCCATTTCATCTTTATGCTCTGCAATGTACTGCATTTCCGTATAGACATCATCTGCATCACAGTCAGAACCATCGAAGAATTTTACGCCCTCTGCAATATGTAAGGTTACTTCTTTCTGGTCATCGCTCAGATCATAACCGGTACAGATCAACGGCTCACAATCGCCGCCATGGTTAGAACTGTACAGCGCATCAAATACCATCTCAGCAAACATATAGTTCGGTCCGGAAGTGTAATTCCAGATATTCAGAGACTGAATACCATCTTCTCGCTGTAAGTTTACCACAACTTTGCCATCTGCATCCACATATGCTGATGTACCGCCTGAACTTCCAGTTTCGGAGTTTTCACTGCCGGCTGCAGCTGTACTGTCTCCCCCTGCCGGCTGAGTCGAAGCTGTTGATCCGCCGCATCCCACTAATCCAAATGCCACAAGCGCTGCCATCATAAGTGCTGTAAATCGTTTTGTTTTCCTCATAAGCTCCTCCTCTGTGAATTTAGTTATCTTTTAATAAATCGAAAGGCCGGATTGTCAGAAATCCTTCACATGGCCGTTTCGGTGCAAAATGCATTTCCAGTGTTGTCAGATTGCATACAAAAGAAAATACCGTCTCTAACTGTTCGTCCTCCGGTTTTAATTTGTCTGCGTGACGGCAAATACACTGCGGTGAATTTCCATGATCACTGAATACCCGCTTAATGTCATCAATGGAAATTTTCCCTTCAATCATACGCAAAAGTTTATCACTCCGGTTATGTCTTACAAATGAGTTTCCCTTTCCCTTATCCAAATACGGATATCTGGGATGACCAATGGATACATAATGATTCGCATGCGTCAAAATCGAATCTGTTGGATAAAGAATTCCGCAACAGTCCGAATCCATTTCCACATCAGCTGCTTCATTATCCCGCTGGGCAATCATAATATTGTTCACTGCACCATTTTTACCATCATTGATTGCATCAATTGCTGCACCCAGATTATCGGAATCCAGAACCCCTCGAAGTAAAAACTGAAGCGGAACACCCTCAAAATTTACCGGTGCATTCGTTGTCAGTGTATTTACTCCATCGCCCAATCCTGCAGAATTCATTCCAGATCTGCAGATGATTCCGGCTTCTCCGCAATATGCAATGGATGGTTTTCCATTTTTCTGCTCAATGATATGGTAAATCAGGCACTCTTCTGACCACGGGTAATTGTCCCAGTTCTGGCCCACGTAAGTAGCACCATCAACGGTTCTCTCCCCGGTGACTGCTATCGATGTACAGGCTTCCGGCTCAAAATCCGGATGAAGGGAAATCAGCTTTCCGCTTCTGTTTTTCCGGTTGCAGCCCAGTTTCTGCAACTCTGTCCGTGAATTCAGAACCATGATGTCTTCCAGCTTTAGCCCGGCACCATCAGCAATTCCCTGTACCTCTTCAATGTAATCCTTATTGTACGCTTCTACATTTTTGATATAACCACCTGCAATCCGGTACACTTCTTCCTTTGAAACATAGCCTGATTTCAAACAGGAAACCAGATTATGTTCAAAACTTTTCCGTACCTTGTCCGGATGAGATTTCCCATGGTTATACCCAATCTCGTAGGGTGTTCCTCTTGACAGCACAATAGGGATTCCGCCTACATCCTTCATTCCATTCCTCCCTTGTTGAATTTTCATACAATTCGCGCAATTTGTATCTTTTACATAAATTTTACCGCTAGTTTGTATTCTCGTCCAATATATAAAAATCATGCAAACTATTGATTTTGTTAATAGTTTCGACTATAATTTTTTTAATACATTTATGGGAGGGATTTTTGTGGATTTTAAGCAGCTTACTTATATTATTACGATTGCAGAAGAACATAATTTAACCAAAGCTGCAGAGCGCCTTTTCGTATCCCAGTCCACGCTCAGTCTGTATCTGAACAAATTAGAACGCGAACTCGGCGTTGCACTTTTTACCCGGAATAAGAACCGGCTGACGATTACGCCAGAAGGCGAAGAATATGTAAAAACAGCTCGAAAGATTCTGGAACTGAGAAACGATCTTTACAAAAAACTGAAAATATCCCAGAATCAGTTTTCCATCAGCATTGGCATCTCATGTCAGACCTTGTTTGAACAGTTTGGCCAGATTTACGCAGATTTTCATGAGATATTTCCCAACATTTCTGTCCGGGTCACCGAAGGCTGGTCGAAAGCTATTATTGAAAAACTTTATGATGAAAAACTGGATCTGGCATTTGCCGGATTTCCTGAAATTATCAATAATCCGCTTTTCAATACAGAAGTCATCAAGACCGATGAACTTCTTGTACTATTATCTCCACAGCACGCATATGCCCATCTTGCATCCAGAGACTATGACAATCCTCCATCTGTCGATATGAGACTCTTCAGCCGGGAAAGCTTTATTCTTTCCGGGCATGGAGTCTGCGAATACCTGCTTGCCCAGAATATGTTTCATGATTACAACATTGCTCCGCATACCATCTGCGAGATGAACAATCGCCACAATATTTGCCAGATGGTATTAAACAGCAACAGTATTGCCCTTCTTCCCGCTTATGGGATTCCAAGAAACACCGACATTCTGGTATGCCGCCCGGACAAACACTACTATCGCTATATGCAGCTTTTTACTCCCAAAAAGAAAAATGTTTACTCCGCTGAAATGGGGGCCTTAAAAAACATGCTGATAGAGACGTATCTGCACAGTTATGATTGATTATCCGGAAAACACAAAAAGCCCTGCAGCATTCCTGCTGCAAGGCCTTTTCTTTAAATATATTCAAACATGTCCTTCGCCTCTTCTTTGCGAACGGTTTCTTGGACACTGGTCACTTTTACTTTGACAGATTTATTGCCGAATCCAATTTCTATCACATCTCCGACTTTGACCTCTGCGCTGGCTCTGGCTATCTTGTCATTGAGCATCACGCGTCCGCTATCACATGCTTCATTTGCTACAGTTCTCCTTTTGATGATGCGAGATACCTTCAGATATTTATCCAGGCGCATATTGAGTCTCCTTTTATGGCTAAAATTCCCCCTACAACGCAATTTGCATAATAGGAGGAATTTTTTAGTTATTTGAGTATACGATAACTGCTGTAAAATTAAGCGTTTACAAGATCCTTTAATGCCTTACCAGCTTTGAATTTCGGAGTTTTGGAAGCCTCGATGACCATGGTCTCACCGGTTCTCGGGTTGCGGCCCTCTCTTGCTGCTCTCTCGGATACCTCGAAAGTACCAAAGCCTACTAACTGAATTTTATCTCCTGCCTTCAGAGCCTCTGCAACTACATCGGTAAATGCCTTTACTGCTGCCTCTGCATCTTTTTTGGAAAGGCCTGCCTGCTCAGCTACTGCTGCTACTAATTCTGTCTTGTTCATTATTAATTCCTCCTAAATGCGATAGCGACCGGAAAGGCCACTTTTCAGTATTTCATTTTGCCCTTTCATTTATATCTGTTTTGCTAGGCTTTGTCAAGGTTTTTCGCCTTTTTCTTTCCCTGAAACACGAGAACAGAACGGGACGGCACCATATAATTCTTCTGGTTTAAAATCTGGTGTTCCTGTCCCTCCTCATAATAGCCTCCCGCCGCGCTGTCACTGGTGTCAAACGCAAGCGACCACACCAGGTTTTTCGGAAGATTTGGCAGCGCAAAGCTGTGCGGCTCCCAGTGCATGTTGAAAATCACGAAAAAGAAATCATCGTTTTCGCCATTCGGCTTTTTCGCATAAGCACCGCAGTAGAGAATGCCGATCTGACGTCGGAAATTTTCAAATTCCGGCTGCCAGGCATTGACACCATGATAGGAAATATCCGGATGTCCGCAGGCCAGATAATCCATGACTCTCGGCTCCTGCTTCATATGGAAGACCGGATGTGCCTTGCGGAACGCGATGACATGTTTTACAAAATCCAGAAGTGCCTGATCCCACTTATTAAGATTCCAGTTCAGCCAGGATATCTCATTATCCTGACAATAAGCGTTGTTGTTGCCATTCTGGGAATTTCCGAATTCATCACCTGCCAGAAGCACCGGTGTTCCCTGACTTAAGAAAATCAGCAGCATGGCATTGCGAAGCTGCCTTGAACGGAGCTCCTGGATCTTTTTCTTGCGGACATGGCCTTCCGCTCCGCAGTTCCAGGAATAATTGTAATCACTGCCATCCCGGTTATTTTCACCATTGGCCTCATTGTGTTTCTGATCATAAGAAACCATATCCATCATGGTAAAGCCATTGGTACCTGCCATAAAGTTCAGCACGCCGGTCTCCGCCGGATTACGGCGGTTGCGGTAGATCAGGCTGCTCATCTGTTCCTCATCGCCCTTTAACGCACGGCGCATATCGATCAGAAAACCGTCATTGTATTCGCCCAGATGCTTTTTCTCTCCGGCAGCCGGTTTCTCCGCCTCCCAGGACAACGCCCAGAGCTTGGTGTCTGCCAGATAAGGGTCCTTAGCCAGCAGGACAGTCGGCGCGTAACCAGTCAGATGAATGCCGTCAACATGGTATTCCCTCACCCAGAAACGCACAGTCTCCAGAACAAACTCCGGTACTTCCTTTCCGGAGAAATAAAGCTCCGGCACCACCTCCAGACCGGCCTTGTGAAGCTCACGAACCATATATTTGAATTCTGTCACCGGATTTGTACCCGGATCCGCATAGGACGCCTTTGGCGCAAACATGCCGGCCTTGGCGTAGCCCCAGTAATTCAGACGGCCCGTAGGTCCACTCGTTCCATAGGGATTGCCCTCTACATTCTCCGGCATCATGACTTCCTGAAATTCCACCGGCGGCAAAAGCTCCAGGGTAGTGATTCCCAGCTCTTTGAAGTAAGGAATCTTGTCCACCACTCCCCGGAAGGTTCCCCGGTGTTCTGTCCCAGAAGACGCATGCTTTGTCAGCCCCCGCACATGAGCCCGGTACACAATACAATCCTCATATGGAATATGAAGCGGCCTGTCTCCCTGCCAGTCAAATTCCGGCTCCGCCACCGGTGTCAAAAGAAGCCGTTTCGCATGGCTTAACCTGCCCCAGCGTTCCCGGCCCGCAAAGGAACGGCCATAGGGATCGGAAAACCGTTTACCGTCTGCCTCAAAAGCATAGTACAGGTCATCAAACGCTCCGTTTAACGTCATAGACCAGACATGGCCGGTCTTTCCTTCTTCCGGAAACGGAATGTTGCGCACCTCGCGAAACCTTGCTTCCTTTCCATTTTTGTCTTCTTTCACAAATAAAAGCAGGCTGCAAGCCTTCGCTGCAGCCACTGCTGATACATGGATCCCCCCATCTGTCCGTGTGAGGCCCATTGGATACACCCTGCTGTCATTTACATCAATCTGATACTGCTCCAATTCTGCCCACCTTTCCCGTTGCGGCCCGCATGCGGCCCGCAGCGCGTTCTATTCTTTCAGACACAGTTCTACCGGGCAATGATCCGAGCCAGGCACTTCCGTGTGGATTTTTGCCGACTCCAGCCGGTCTTTTAAGCAGTCGGATACACAGAAGTAATCAATACGCCATCCTGCGTTTTTCTCCCGGGCCTTAAACCGGTAAGACCACCAGGAATAAACCCCCGCCTGATCCGGATAGAAATACCTCCAGGTATCGGTAAAGCCGGCTGCCAGCAGCTCCGTGAACTTTTCCCTCTCCTGATCCGTGAAACCGGCATTATTGCGGTTTGTCTTTGGATTCTTCAGATCAATTTCCTGATGCGCCACATTGAAATCGCCACAGAAAATAACTGGTTTCTCTGCGTCCAGTTGCTTTAAATATGCGCGCCACGCGTCCTCCCACTCCATGCGGTAGTCAAGCCGTGCCAGCTCATTCTGGGAATTCGGCGTATAACACGTAATTACATAATATGCCGGAAACTCCGCGGTTATAACTCGTCCTTCATGATCGTGCGCTTCCACACCAATCCCGTACGTTACGGAAAGCGGCTCCTTCTTTGTGAACAATGCCGTTCCGGAGTATCCCTTCTTCTCCGCGTAATTCCAGTACTGATGATATCCCGGCAGCTCCAGGTCGATCTGTCCGGCCTGCAGCTTAGTCTCCTGCAGGCAGAAAACATCCGCGTCTGCCTCATGAAAGAAATCCAGAAAATTCTTTCCCACACAGGCACGCAGTCCGTTCACATTCCAGGAAATCAGCTTAGTCATACAAATTCTCCTTATAGATGCCGTCCTCGATCAGCTTGCGGATAGATGCAACCACCGCATCCTTATCTTCTTTGTAGGTCACGCCAAACCATTTGTCCCGGGTTTCCAGAACCCGTACATGTGCTTTTCCGCTCTTGATCTGCTGGTCAATGACCTTCGGAAGCAGGTACTCTGCCTTCACATCTCCCTCTTTGATGCCATCCAGAAATTCTGGAAAGCCTGCCTCCAGGGCATCCAGGAATTTCGGCGGAAGGCCCCACATGTTCATGGAAACATACTGTCGTGCATCCACAACCACCGGATTGCCCTGCTCATCATTCGCAAAGATGCCGTTGCCCTTACGCTCAATATCATAGGTCTCCGTTACATCCCTTAAGGTGCCATCCGGATTCACCTCGCAGACGCCTCGGGTTACAGTACCATTCTCACTTAATGTATTCTCCAGAATGAATCCGCCCATGCACATGTCATACACGTCACCCTCAGTATCCATCTCATTGACCATATAATCATGGATTTTGAAAAATCCCTCTCTTCCGTAATAATCATCTGCATTGATGACCAGAAACGGCTCATGCACCAGATCCTTCACGGTAAGAACTGCCTGACCGGTTCCCCATGGCTTCTTTCTTCCCTCTGTTACATGGTAGCCCTCCGGAAGCGCATTCAGCTCCTGAAATGCATATTCCACATGGGCAATCTTCTCAATGCGGTTTCCAATGATCTCCCTGAAATCTTTCTCAAGATCCTTGCGGATGATAAAAATAATCTTATTAAATCCGGCTGCCAGCGCGTCATGGATAGAATAATCCATAATGATTTCTCCTCCCGGACCTACCGGTTCGAGCTGCTTGATACCTCCGCCAAACCGGCTTCCGATTCCGGCTGCCATAATAACCAGTGTTGTGTCTCTCATTCCCATTCCCTCTCCAAATTATCAGACGTATCCCGGCGCCATATCCCGGCGTCAGACCATAATGTATCTAAAATATATCACACTCCGCGGCAAATAACAATATTCCGCAAACAGTTCAGGCCTGCGAAATACCGCTTTTAGCAGCTTTCGCAGGCCTGTTTTCAGTCTGTATTTATTTCAGCATTCCCGGTTTCGGGAAGTAGCGGAACAGTACCTTCGCAATGATCTTGTCACGCTTAACATAGGTATTCTCCCAGCGGCGGGCATCCATGGAATAGTTCCGGTTGTCTCCCATCATGAAATAGCAGTTCTCCGGCACTTCAAAGTGCATGGGTTCCTCCGGGATCATAGGCTCGCGGATATACGGCTCATCCAGCGGCTCGCCTGAACCGTTGATGTAAACCTTGCCGTCCACAATGTCCACGGTTTCTCCCGGCAGTCCAATGATACGCTTTACATAATAAATCTTTTCATTGTCCGGGAAACGGAAAATAGCAATATCTCCGCGCTTTGGATCCTCAAAATGATAGGAAAGCCTGGAGCCGATGACGCGGCTTCCTGCCATGATGGTGTTTTCCATGGAACCTGTTGGGATTTCACTGTTTGCGATGACGAAAGTGGTGAGCACGAAGGCGATCACAGCGGCAGATACGAGAACCTGCACCCAGCTGATGAGCTCTGCGACCCAGCCTGTTTTTTCTTTCTTTTCTTTTTCGTTATTTTCCATATAAATGATCATAACCTCGTTTGACTAATATTTACGGGAAGGATATACTGTAAGAGTAAATACGATTGCCCGTATGCATACAATAAAGAGTTTATGATAAATTGTCAAGTTTCGCAAGGGAATTTCGAAAAAGGTAAAGAAGTTTTTTATTTCCATCAGAAAATCCGGGGAAATCTTTGCTGAAAACAAGGGATATTTTTTAAATCATGGCGGGAAGTGAGGAAAAAGCGATATGAAAATTCTTCAGAGAGCTTCGGCTGTGCTCATTGCTGCCGCCACCCTGCCTTTATATGCGGCGAAATCCGTAGACGAAATACGAATAACGAGAAGGCAGCAGCCTGAAATACGGAATTGCGATCCGGAAAATGCTTGCTGTGCAGAGAACATTTTCAGTTATAGTTTGTGCAGGAGAGAACAGCAACCATTTTCACAGATTTATGTTCCAGACTTTGTGATAATACTTGTATCACCAAAGCGAAAATGTTAAAATACTGTTAAGAAAATTGCGGGCGATTATCATCCGCTGATGGATCTGATCATTTTTTGCGGAGCGTGCCAAGAGAAAGGCATGCGGATGCAGCAGGGGGAGTGCTGAATGGAAAAAATCTTATATGATCTGATGGATTGGGCCGGAATCGAGGAACTTGTCTATTCCGAGGCGAGCGATCCGGGACGGCTTTTAGGGGAACATGTGATAAAGGAAGGTCTTCTGATCCAGGCTTTTCTGCCGAACGCGGAGAAGGTG
>ERZ773162.2282-NODE-2282-length-12533-cov-9.732008_pt1 | contig 12533 bp, 8 predicted proteins | sample MGYA00511113_ERZ773162 | MGnify/ENA primary metagenome ERZ773162 (study PRJEB29015, sample SAMEA2737807) | human gut metagenome | biome: human gut; feature: human-associated habitat; material: faeces | place: China | collected 2012 ... | reverse complement strand
TCTGGGAAAACGCCTACTCACCGCGGGGCGTTCGGCTGGCTTCGCAATTCAACCGAGCAGGTCAATCCAGCTTTTTTGGGTCAACAAGCCCCTTTCCAGCACATTGCGAGAAGGGCTTCTCCCGTCCGTCACCAACATCTTGTCGACAAAAAATGCTGGATCGGGCTTTATTCCGACACCTGGGCCACAAGCTCGGTCAGCTCGGCCATGGTGGCGTTGTTGCGCGCCGCCTTCTCCGCGCTTTCCGCCGCTTCCCCGGCCACCTCGTCCAACGACGCTGCGAGCGCTTCCGCCGATGCCGCCGCAGACGCCGGCGCCTTGGCGCAGCCGGGGCAGCGCAGCGTCACCTGGGTGCCCTCCCCCAGCACGCTCGTGTACACCATCTGCGCATCGGGGCCGAAGAAGCCGATCATGCGGTCGTGCACGTTCTTCACGGCAATGCCGAGACCGGTGGACGACTCCACCTGCGTGATGTTCGCGCAAGTCTCCTCAGTCATGCCCACGCCATCATCGCTCACCACGATGACCACGTCGTCGCCATCGGCGTCGGCCCTCACCGTAATGGTGAGCTTGCCCTCCGAGGGCATGGCGTGCTTGATGGCGTTCTCCACGAGCGGCTGCACCAGAAACGGCGGCACCATCATGTCCAGCAGCGCGGGGCTCGCGTTCACCTCGAAGGCAAGGCGCGCATCGCCGAAGCGGGCCAGCTCGAAGTTGAAGTAGCGCTGCACCTGGTCAAGCTCGCGAGCCAGCGAGATGCGCTCGGTGGAGTCCTCCAGGGTGCGCCGGTAGAACACGGCGAACTCCCGCAGAAGCGTGCGGGCCTTCATGGGATCGGTGCGGATAAACGAGGCGATGGTGTTGATGGTGTTGAACAGAAAGTGGGGGTTGATCTGCGTCTGCAGCATCTTCAGCTCCATGGAGGCGGCCAACTTGCGCTGGGTCTCCATTTCCACGGCGGCCATCTGGGTGGCGAGCAGCTGGGCGAAGCCGTGGGCGATAGAGCGCTGGGTCTCGGTGATTTTGCGCGGGTCACGGTAGTAGAACTTGAGCGTCCCCTCCACCCGACCGCCGACGAACAGGGGCTCCACGATGGCGGCCTTGATACGGTTCTGCTCGATAGGCGCCGGCAGCCCAATCTCCTCGGGCGTCAGCAGCACGAGCGTCTTCCCCCGGCGAATGCACTCGTGGGTGGCGCTCGTGCGGATGGCGATGCCCGCCGGGTTGTGGGCCTCCTGGTAGCCGGCATAGCCGAGCACGCTCTCGCAGTTGGTGAGGGCGACCGCGATGGCCGAGGTGTTCGGAAGCAGAAGCTCGCACACCTCTTGGGAGGCCTCCTCGGTGAGCCCGTCGCCCATAGCGTCGATCATGGACGAGGCCAGTTGCAGCATGGCATCGGATTGCAGGGCGCGCACGGAATCCGGATCCATCATGAGCCGGATGACCATGACGATGGAAACGGTGAACACGGCGCCGGCCGCTATGAGCACGGGCACGGGGAACTCCGGCTGCGAGAACGTCCACACGAGCGTGATGCCCGCCAGGGCGGCAATGGTGGCCGCGAGCATTTCCTGGTTGAACTTGGGCACCCCGATGCCCCGCGTGGACACCGTACCCGATTCGCGCTTCGCCATAATCGTACCCCCTGATCGCCGCCATAATTGACGCCAGTATAACAAACTTAGGAACGCCAGGGAAACGACCTAGCCCCAAACCCCTAGCTGGTTCACGACGAGCAGGACGGCGGCCACCACGAGGAAGAAGGAGAACATGAACCGCAGCGTCCGTTCGGGAACCTTGGGGACAAGCTTCGCCCCCACCATAGCGCCCGGAATGGAACCGCAGGCCACGGCCGCTCCTGCGATCCAGTCGACGTTGCCGAGCATCGCCTGGGTGATTACCCCGGGCACCGCAAGGATCATCACCGCAACCAGGGAGGTACCGGACGTGTAGCGCATGGAAAGATGCGCCAAGGAGATCATCATCGGAACCATGATGAAGCCGCCGCCAACGCCCACATAGCCCGAAGCCAGTCCGGCAACCATACCGATAAAGAAAAAGATCAGCAGCTGACGCCCTCCAATGGAAGGAACCACCTCCGAGTCTGCGCCTTCAGATTCAACGGTCGATGCAATAGCGAGGTTTTCCGACGCCGCTTTTTCAGCACCGCGCTCAGGGCGGCTCGAAGGCGCGGGGTCCTTCGGCTTCTTCGGGGCCGCCAAGGCCTTGCGAAACATCGTAAAGGCCGAATAGCCGAGAACCAGCGCGGCTACGCCCATAATGGCCCATTCGGGAGAAAGCGTGGCAAGCCAGACGCCAATCGGCGACATGCATGCGCCACCAAGACCCGCTGCAATACCGAGTTTCGGAATGCACGTCTTGTTGCGTATACGAGAAATTGCTCCCGAAATCGACGTAGGGATAATGGTAAAAAGCGAGGTCGCCGTGCACATCATAGGTTCCATAAGATACCCGAGCTTAAAGATGGGCACGAGAAAGACACCGCCGCCAATGCCCAGCAAGCCCGAGAGCACTCCGACGACAAAGCCGACCACCAGAGAGATGGCGGCCAACAAAATCATAGCCTCCACGGTGCTAGTCCTCCATATCCAGGCGGATCTGGGTGGTCATGCCAGCGTCGATGTTCGTGTGCGGCACGGGTCGGGGCGCCGGGACGCTGGCGGGGGCCGGGGCAGTCGCGGGAGTCACACCAGCAGCCTCGCCTGCGACGACCTCCGCCGCGACGTCCGCAGCAGCCGGGGCGCCCGTCGGGACGTTCGCGGCCGCCGGAGCCGGGGCCGGAGCCGCGGCCGCCACATCCTGGGCGCGCAGCATGGCCGAGCGCACCAGGGCCTCGGAGAGCAGCTGGTCGCTTTCCAAACGATTCATGGCCTCGGGCCAGACGTACTGGAACTCGAAGTACTTCGCGCAGTTGGCCTCGGCGTAGGCCGAAGCCGCACCCGTGGCGGCCTTGGCGGCCAGACGGTAGGCCTTCTTGTCGGGGCGTCCGAAGCTGCGCATCCATGCCGTGAGCCGAATGCGGCGCAGAAGACCCGGCTCCAAAAACGGCCCCGGGTAGGGCTCGAGCGAGGCCGGCTTCACCTGCTGAAGGTCGATGAGCGCTCGGGAGTATTCCAGCTTGCGGTACTCGTAGAGCCATCGGAAGATGTCCTGGCGGAAACGCGTGCCCTCGCTTGCGGTGCGCGGGGGCAGGTGACGCAAGACCCACTGGTTGTCGAACCAGATATCCGAGCCATACATGCGCAGGTCAAGCATGTAGTCCAAGTCCTCGCCGCGGGTGATCCACGGGTCGAAGGCGAGGCGCCGGAACGCCTCCTTGTGGATGGCCAAGCAGCCGCCGCACACATGGTTCGAGCGCGACAGGCGCGGGCCGCGCATGGCCTTGGTGATCCACTCGTTGAAGGCGCGGCCCTGCTGCCAGAAGCGGTTGTACCACTTGTCCTCCCATTTCGAGAGGTAGGAGTCTTGGTCGTTCAAATAGTACCCCGTCTTCGCCACGATGGGCACGCCCTGGCGCGTGAGCTTCCCGAGGCCGTACATGGCCTTCTCTAGGAATTTCGGATCGTCGATCACCTCGTCATCGTCCAAAAACACCACGGCATCGAAGCCGAGCACGTTGGCCACGAGCAACCCCAAGTTCCGGATGGCGCCGTAACCTTGCAGGCCGATTTCCTTGGAGAGGCGCTCGATGTTCTGCTGGGCCATGCGCTGCTCGATAAGCGCCAGCTCCGCCGCGCCGATGACGAGCGTGGTCACGTCCGGATGGCGGTTGGCGATGGCCTGCACCTTCTCGGCCGCCTGCACTTCCAACGACACGTCGGCGGACACGAGGATGACCACGAGTCCCAGGCCCTCCACCTTCGCCAGCGACTCCAGGCAGCGGCCGAGCTCCCCTTCTTGGTTGGGGGCGGTAGGATGGTCGTAGGTGCTCACCACATCGGCCCCTCCGCGGTGGCGGCGGGGGTAGATGAACGTGGGAATGACGACGACGGGATTCATGGAGGTCCTTTCGAGTTCAGTCGAAGAGTGTCACATCATTTTAGCGCGTCTGCATCCGACGGCAATCTCGGTAGGCAAAATGTCATGAATGGAACGAGCCTGCATCCTCATCGACATTCTGCGCTTACACAGGGCGTTGTCGCGATGGCGCCTTGCTATCACCGCCGACGCTTGCCCTTGGGCGCACCTGCGCGGCGCCGCTTGGTGTCGCTCACCTTTTCCTTGTTCATACGGCGCGCCTCTTCGCGACGGTCGCGCATGGCGGCCATCTCCTGCTGAAGGGCCTGGTAGGACCCGTAGCGCTCCGGCGTCAGCTCGCCGGATTCCACGGCCGCGCGCACCGCGCAGCCCGGCTCCCCGTGGTGGGTGCAGTCGCGGAAGCGGCACTGCGCGGCCAGCGCCTCCACATCGGGGAAGGCGGCGCCGATACCCTCTTCGGCGTCCCACAGCCCCAAGCCCCGCACGCCCGGCATGTCCACGATGCGACCGGCACCGGGCACCTCCACAATCTCGCGGCTCACCGTGGTGTGACGGCCCTTGCCATCCCCCTCGCGAACCGCGCCGACGCTTAAGACCTCGGCGCCCACCAGCATGTTCACCAGGCTGGACTTTCCCACCCCCGAGCGCCCGATGAGCACCGTGGTGGTGCCCGGCGCCAGAAGCGCGCGCACGGCCTCCACCGATGCCGGGTCGTCCTCGGACACAACGAGCACATCGGCCGCGGGAGCAGCCAGGGCCCGCACAGCCTCCACCGTGGCCCGGGTGGCGGCGTCATCGGCCAGGTCGGCCTTGGTGAGCACGACGGTCACCTCGGCCCCCGTCTCGAAGGCCAGTACCAGCTCGCGCTCGAGGCGCCGCAGGTTCACCTCGCCCACGGGTTGGGCCACGATGACCCGCTCGAAGTTGGCGGCGAGCACCTGGGGCACGGCGCGTTCGGTGGGATCCTTGCGCACGAACTCGCGGGCACGCGGCGCTATGGCCTCGATGACGCCCTTGTCGTGAGCCGGGGGCACCGCCACTTCCACGACATCCCCGATAACGGCCCGTCGGCGCTCCCCCTTCACCAGGGCCGTCGCGTGCTCGCAGCGCAGAAGCTCGCCGTCTTCCAAACGCACGAGCGGGTACCCCCGGTCCAGCTTCACCACTTCGCCGCGATAGCGCGCCTCAGCCATCAGCGCTGCCCCTCCCTCATCTGGTGGAACACGATGAGCATGATGAAGCCGATGGCAACCAGCATAAGCCCCGGCAGAAACGCGCCGATGTCGAAGGGCTGTTCGGTAACCGAGCCTTTCTCGACGAAGGTGACCGTATCTGCGTGCAAGTCGGTCAAACCCTCGTGCTCCGGGCAAATCAGATGGAAGGTACCGCGCACCTGCAGCGTGGTACCCTTGCGGCCGTAGGCGCCGTAGGTGTCGATGATCTCGGTGGACTCCGTATCCATGAACACGGGAATTTCGGAATGAACCCTATCGGAGCCCTGCAGGACGATCCAGCTGTAGCCGGGATCGAACTCGGCGCGAATGCGATCGCCGATCACCTCGCCCGTCACCTGCACGGTCTGGTCGTTCAGGTAGGAGTCGGCCCCCTGCAAGGCGGAGATGGACGTATCGTAGATGAAGGAGCTATCGGGCTTCTGCTGGGGGTTCACGAGGTTGTCCTCGTTCACGTCCTCGCTGAAGACCGGGTCGGGAAGCTTCGGGCGCGCGGGCTTGTCGACGGCCTGGCCGTCCTCGCCATCGGCCCCGTTTTCGCCCTCGGTCGCGCCGCCGCTCGCTCCTTCGCCCTCGGCGCCTCCGCCTTGCACCGCGCCGCCGCCCGCGCCTTCGCTTCCGCCGCCTTCGTTCCCAGCGCCTTCGCCGGCCTCTACGACGCCCGTGTCGTCCGTCGGCACATCCTCGTTGGTCACACCGCCATCAGAGGAAGCCGCCGCGGCGCCGTTGGCAGCCCCCGTCGCCCAAGCCACAGGACCCGGCGCGGCCAGAACCGCCGCGAGCGCAATCGCCAGAAGCACGATACACCGCCGCCTCATGAGCGCTCCTTCGGTCGAGGCCGCGGCACCAGGGAGGCCACCACTTCCACAATAAGGGCGAACAGCGTCATGAACTCCAAGCGGCCAGCCCACATCTGGAAGATGTAGAACAGCTCGAGGGTTCCCGCCATGCCGGGCCCCGCCACCGACGTGATGATGCCGCCGTTGGACGTCATGGTCACCGATTCGAAGATTGCGGGAATGGCCTCGAACCCGTGCGCAATGCCCACCAGCGCGCCGATAACGTAGGTGATCACGTACAGGATGAACACCGTCATGGCCTCTTTCACGATTTCCGGCGTCAAGGTGCGCCTGCCCACGTGATTGTAGGAAACGACGACGCGAGCCGAATCCGGTGCCAGCGTCTCCTTCACGTTCGACACGATGGACTTGAAGATGATGCCCATGCGCGAGAATTTGATGCCGCCGGCCGTGGAGCCGGAAGCGCCGCCAACGGCCATGATGAACGCCAGGGTGAGGAAGGCGCCGTTGCTGAAAGCGGTGGTGATCTGGTTGGTAGTGACCACCTGAAAGCCCGTCGTGGTGAACGCCGAGATGATCATGAACAGGCCGCGGCGCAAAAGCGCGAGCATGTCATCGAAGGGCGACAGGGCGAGCGTGGCCGTGAAGACGAAGGCCATGACCCCTATCCAAAGCACCATCGTCTTCGTCTCGATGTCGCGAAAAAACGGGAGCGGACGCCCCTTCCACACCTCGGCGTGAATGACAAAGCTGATGGAGCCCAAAATCATGAGCACCATGAGAATCGCCTCAAGGGGGAAGGAATGGTAGTACATGATGGAAAGCTGCATGGGCGTGAAACCGCCGGTCACGAACCCGGAGGTAGACACCCACAGCGCGTTCAGGAAGGCGCGGGTGGGCTCCATGCCCATGAACAGGCATAACGCCGTGATGATCACCGTGGCGACGGAGACGATGACCAGGGTGATGCGAGCAATGAACTGGGTGGTCTGCACCACGTTGGGCACCACGTGCTCGCTGCGGCCCTCCGACGAAAACAGCGACGCGCCGCCGCCGCGGCCGAAAAGCCCGAAGGACAACGCCACCACGATAAGGCCGAGACCGCCCAGAGCGTGCATAGCGAAGCGGAACATGTTGTCGGCGTAGGAGAGGTGGTCCAAATCGACGATGAGCGAGGCGCCCGTGGTGGTCAGGCCGGAGACGCCGTCGAAGATGGCATCGAGGTAGGTCATGTAATGCCCCGAGAAGTACAAGGGGAACGAGGCGAACAGCGCGAGGACGACCCAGGCGAAACCGGTCACCGCCAGCGCCTGGCGGCGATCGAGGCGTCCGGGCTCGATGCGCAGAAAGCGCAGACTGCAGCCCGCGACCATGGTGATGCCGATTGCCGCGAGGTAGCGCGCCGCCGGCTCCCATTCCTGAAAGACCAGCGCCGTCGCCAAGGGAAGAGCCATGAGCGCGGCGAAGAACAACAGGAGCGTTCCCAGGTAGTGCCCGATAACGCGCAAGTCGTAGAGGGTGAATCGCTGCCACATAGTCGTTGCCCCTAACCGAGCACGATGCGCGTGAGCGCCATAAGCACCCACAGGCCGATAATGAAGCAGACAATGAACAGCAGCACGAGCACGATGGCCGCCGCCGGCGAGGTGGGCTTAACCTCGGGAACCCTGCGCGCCATAGCCTAGCGCCCCGCTTTCGTGCGTGCGGAAGCATCCGCAAGGACGGACGCGGAAACGGCCGCAATTACGAACGCGGGCGCGAGGCGCGAGCGGCGATGGGCGGGGACGTTTTGGTGATCGCGCGGATATGTCAGCGATTTCGTCATGGGCGTATTCTAGTACAATGAGCCATGCGGGTCACCAACGGTAACCCGATCGCTATGGCAAACGGAGAGGTTGCACCTCCCCGCGTGTCGGAGCCGCAGGGTATTCTGATTCGCTCAGACAGTCCTCGCTTTGTGAAACAGCCCACTGGGCTGTTTCAGTCGCTGCGGAACTCGCTCGGTCAGAACATCCTCCGTCTCCTCTAAGCCGTCACTCAGTTGAGGAGGAACAAACAGTGAGCGCCCCGAGCTTCGAGAAGAGCCTTCAGGATATCGTCGGTTCGCAGAATGTGCGGCCTGACGAACCCCTAGTCGAGCATACGACATTTCGCATCGGGGGGCCGGCGCAGTGGCTCGTGACGCCGCGCTCCGAAGACGAGGTGGCAGGCGTGGTGTCGACTTGCGAGGCGGCCGGGATTCCCTGGCGTGTGCTGGGACTCGGCTCCAACGTGCTCGCGCCCGACGAGGGACTTGACGGCGTGACGCTTCTGCTGGCGGACAACTTCGCCGCCGTGGAGGTGCTGCCCGGCGGCTTCGTGCGAGCAGCAGCCGGGGCCACGAACGCCGCCGTGGCCGCCGCAGCGCGGGACGCCGGGCTTGCGGGCTACGAGTTCGCCAGCGGCATTCCCGGCACCATCGGAGGCGCAGCCATCATGAACGCCGGCGCCTACGAGGGCCAGTTCTCGGACGTAGCCGTGGAAGTACGCTGCCTGGTGCCTGCGGGCGCGGAGTCGTGGCGCGTCGCGAACGTGCCAGCGCCGGAAGCCGCGTGGGGCTATCGCACCAGCCGCATGATGCGCGAGGGCTGGGTGGTGCTCGGGGCCACGCTGCAGCTGCGCGCCGACTCCCCTGCCGCCATTGCCGCGCGCATGGAAGAGCTGCGCGAGCGCCGCGAGAGCAAGCAACCGCTGGAGATGCCGAGCGCCGGCAGCACCTTCAAGCGCCCCGAGGGTCACTTCGCGGGGGCTCTCATCCAAGAGGCCGGCTGCCAGGGCCTTCGCGTCGGCGGCGCGCAAGTATCCACCAAGCACGCCGGCTTCGTCGTGAACGTCGGCGACGCCACCGCCGCCGACGTGCTGGCCCTCATCGCCGAGGTGCAGCGCCGCGTCCACGAAACCACCGGCGTGCAGTTGGAGCCCGAAGTGAGGCTGTGGCAGTAACTACTTCGTGCGGAAGTAGTCGACGCCGCCCTCGAAGAGGGGCTGGTAGGTGTTGCCGAAGGCGTTCTTGTACAGGCCCGCGCCGGCGCGCTCCGTGTGGCCCATCTTGCCGAGCACCCGGCCGTCCGGACTCGTGATGCCCTCGATGGCGAGCACGCTTCCGTTGGGGTTCACCGCCAGATCCATAGACGGCACGCCGGCCGCATCCACGTACTGGGTGGCGATCTGCCCCTGCGCGATCATGGAGTCGAGCAGCGCGGGGGGCGCCACAAAGCGGCCCTCACCGTGGCTGATGGCGACGGTGTGCATCTCCCCCACTTCCATGCGGCTCATCCAGGGAGACATCGTGCTGGCCACGCGCGTGCGCACGAGCGTGCTCTGGTGACGGCCGATGTTGTTGAAGGTGAGGGTGGCGCAGTCGGCATCCATCGGACGGATGTCGCCGAAGGGCACCAGGCCCAGCTTCACCAGGGCCTGGAAGCCGTTGCAGATGCCGAGCATGAGGCCGTCGCGCGCCTGCAGAAGGTCGCGCACCGCCTCGGTCACTTCGGGCGCGCGGAAAAACGCCGTGATGAACTTCGCGGAGCCGTCGGGCTCGTCGCCGCCGGAGAAGCCGCCGGGAATCATGACGATCTGGGACGCGCGAATGAGGCGCGCCAGTTCGGCGGTGGACTCGGCCACGGCCTCGGGCGTCAGATTGTTCACCACGTACACAGTGGGCACGGCACCGGCCCGCTCGAAAGCGGCGGCGGAGTCGTACTCGCAGTTGTTGCCGGGGAACACCGGGATGACCACGCGCGGGGCGCCGGAGGTGTCGCCCAGCAGCGCCGGGCCGTGGTAGGCCGGGGCCGCTTCCCCTTCGAAGCTGATGGCGGGCACCGTCTCGGCCGCTGCGCGCTCTTCCGGCGAGGTGCGGTACGGGAACACGCTTTCAAGCCCGCCTCCGCGCTCCCAGGCCTCCTGCACCACGGCGAGATCGGCCACCTGGCCGTCGCAGGTCAGCTCGTAAGCGCTGGTCACTTGGCCAAGCTCCACCACATCCACGTTGGCATCGAGTCCGGCGTCTTCCAAGCGCGTGACGACGGACTGGGCATCCTCGCCGGCGGCCAGCTCGATCACGAACGTGCCGTAGGCCGGCTCGAACAGCTGGCCCATGTCGATGTCCTCGTCCACGGTGATACCCAGGCCGTTGCCCACGGCCGCCTTCACCAGCGTCTCGGCCAAGCCACCGTAAGCGCCGCTTGCGCACGCCCGCACGATGCCCGCGCCGATGAGGTGCTCTACCGCGTCGAAGGTCGCGCAGACGCTCGACGCCAGCGCGTCTTCGAAGGAAACCCAGATGAGGTTGTCGCCCGCCTCCTTCAGCTCCGGTGAGGTGATGCGGTCGATATTGCCGATAGCCGTCGCGAAGGACACGAGCGTCGGCGGCACGTCCAAATCCTCGAAGGAACCGGACATGGAGTCCTTGCCGCCGATGGCGCCCACCCCGAAATCGATCTGGGCCATGAGCGCGCCGAGCACCGCCGCCATGGGCTTGCCCCAGCGCTCCGGATCCTGGCGCAGCTTCTCGAAGTACTCTTGGAAAGTGAGGTACATGTTCGCCCGCTCGAAACCGGTAGCCACTAGCTTCGCCACGGAATCGAGCACAGCCATGTAGGCGCCGGCATAGGGATCGTAGGACGAAAGGTACGGGTTGAAGCCCCAGGACAGGCCTGAAACCGTGGTGGTCTTGCCGCCGAGCACCGGCAGCTTCGCCACCATGGCGAGTGCCGGGGTGAGCTGGCGAGCGCCGCCGAAAGGCATGAGCACCGTGGCCGCGCCGATAGTGGAGTCGAAGCGCTCCACGAGGCCCTTGTTCGAGGCGCGGTTGATGTCGCCCATGAGCGCCGCGAGGGACACTTCCAGCGAGTCGGCGTCGCACACGGCGTCCACCACGGGGTCGGTCAGCTCGCTTGTCGCCTCGAAGGCGCGGTCGCAGGCACTTTCGGCGAAGCTCTCGTCGGCCGGCGCGGGTACGGCCACCGCCGCATGCTTCGGCGCTCCGTTGCTCGCGAGGAACTCGCGGCTCACGTCCACGATAGTGTCGCCGCGCCAATGCATGCGCACCCGGGGCTCTTCCGTAACCACGGCCACCGGCGTGGCCTCCAGGTTCTCCTCGTGGGCGAGTGCGATGAAGGCATCCACGTCCTCGGGCGCCAGCGCTACGGCCATGCGCTCCTGCGACTCGGAAATGGCGAGCTCCGTGCCATCGAGCCCGTCGTACTTCTTGGGCACGGCATCCAGGTTGATGTCCAGGCCGTCGGCCAATTCACCGATGGCCACGGACACGCCGCCGGCACCGAAGTCGTTGCAGCGCTTGATCATGCGGCAGGCGTCCCCGCGGCGAAACAGGCGCTGAATCTTGCGCTCCACGGGCGCGTTGCCCTTCTGCACCTCGGCCCCGCAGCTTTCCAGAGATTCCACGGAATGGGCCTTGGAAGAGCCCGTGGCGCCGCCGATGCCGTCGCGGCCCGTGCGGCCGCCGAGAAGCACCACCACATCGCCCGGCGCCGGGGTCTCGCGACGCACGTGGTCGGCCGGCGTGGCGCCCACCACCGCGCCGATCTCCATGCGCTTGGCAGCGTAACCCGGGTGGTACAGCTCGTGCACCTGACCCGTGGCCAGGCCGATCTGGTTGCCGTAGGAGGAGTAGCCGGCCGCCGCCGTGGTCACGAGCTTACGCTGAGGGAGCTTGCCGGGAATGGTGTCGGCCACGGGCACCGTGGGATCGGCCGCGCCTGTGACGCGCATGGCCTGGTACACGTAGGAGCGGCCCGAGAGGGGGTCGCGGATGGCGCCGCCCACGCAAGTGGCCGCGCCGCCGAAGGGCTCGATCTCGGTGGGGTGGTTGTGGGTCTCGTTCTTGAACATGAGCAGCCAGTCCTGCTCCTTGCCGTCCACCACGGCGGGGACCTTGATGGAGCAGGCGTTGATCTCCTCGCTCTCATCCAGCTCGGGGAGCAGGCCCCGCTTTTTCAGGGTCTTGGCGCCCAGGGTGGCGATGTCCATGGCGTTGCGCTGGGCATATTTGATGTAGTGGCCGGTATAGCCGACATAGTTGTCGTATGGGATGACGATTTTCACCAGCAGCTCATAGGGGGCCAGGGCCACCTTGCCCACCCCCTGGTACCACTGGGAGATGGGCACCTCCCGCTCGCCCTTGGGGCCGCGCACCCGCAGCACCGCGTCCAGGGCCACCAGGGTGGAGGCCGTGTCGGCGGAGGTAATGCCGTTGCACACGTTGCCGCCGATGGTGCCTGCGGCCCGGAGCTGGGGTCCGCCGGCCATGTCGGCCGCCTCCCCCAGCACGGGGATTGTGCGGCGGATCACGTCGGAAAAGGTGACGCCGCGGAAGGTGGTCAGGGGGCCGATCTCCACGTCGCCGTTGTCAGCCAGCGTCACGCCGGAGAGCTCCTCTCCCAGCTCGTGGATGGACACCAGGGAGCAGCCCGCCAGCTTCCCCTCCCGGATCTTGATGAGC
>ERZ773162.2278-NODE-2278-length-12547-cov-2.451329_pt1 | contig 12547 bp, 10 predicted proteins | sample MGYA00511113_ERZ773162 | MGnify/ENA primary metagenome ERZ773162 (study PRJEB29015, sample SAMEA2737807) | human gut metagenome | biome: human gut; feature: human-associated habitat; material: faeces | place: China | collected 2012 ... | reverse complement strand
GAATTGCATTTCTGGTTGCATATGCTATCAGCTACCGTTTCACCAAACCGGTTACCAGGATGATCCAAAGTATACAGGCTTTTGGAAAACCGGATCTGAATGCCAGAATGGAAGATTCCTCTATTCAGGAATTTCATGACATGGGAATCGTGTTTAATGAGATGGCAGACAGGATTGAATATCTGATCACTCAGGTTTACGAAAAAGAAATTGTGGCAGCCAGGTCTCAGGTAAAATATCTGCAGTCCCAGATAAATCCGCATTTCCAGTTTAATATTCTGGCCATGCTGAGTCTGAAAGCGAAAATGGCTGGAAACGAAGAAGTTTACGATGGACTGAATGCTTTTTCCAGACTGATGCAGGGTAAGATATTCCGGGAAAAAGAGATTAAGATAAAGGTAAAAGAGGAACTGGAAATAGTTCAGTTTTATTTATATCTGCAGAAAAGCCGTTACCAGGATAAACTGTCTTATGAGGTGAAGCTTGAAGATGAAAAAATCGGCGAAGATCTGATTCCCCGTCTTCTTATTGAGCCACTGGTGGAAAATGCAGTTTCGCATGGTTTGGAACCAAAGCGTGGAAAAGGAAATCTGCAGGTCCTTTTATATGAAAGGGAAATGCTCTACATCTGGGTAAAAGATGATGGAGTAGGCGTTTGTCGGAATCAGACGAAGGCAGAGGAAAATAAAGAAAAAACTCCTCATACCCATGTAGGCTGGGAAAATACAAAGAAAATGCTCCGGATCCTGTATGGAGATCATTACAAGTTTCAGGTCTGGAGCGAACCGGGAAAGGGAACGGAAATAGAAATTGCAGTTCCAATTGAAAGAGGTGGAAATTATGTGGAAAGTGGTAGCAGCCGATGATGAAGGATACATCAGAGAGGCTTTGCAGAAACTGATAAATTGGGAAAAAATGGACTGTTCTCTGGAGAGCGTAGTCAGTGATGGACAGGAACTATTGGAGAAGATCCGGGGAGAAATGCCGGACATTGTGATCACAGATATACAGATGCCTGGTGTTGACGGATTAGAAGTATGTAAATATGTATACGAAACCTGCCCGGAAACCCAGGTGATCATCCTTACCGCATATTCAGATTTTGAGTATGCCAAACGTGCCATTAAATACAGTGTATGTGAGTATGTGCTTAAGATTTCCATTATAGACGAACTTCCACTGGCAGTGGAAAAAGCAATTGGAAAGCTATCCAGACTGAAAAAGGAGATCGAAATCCAGGAGCATACGAAGGCAGAAGAACCGGAATCACTGCTTGATCAGATTGAACAGTATCTGGAAGAAAATTTTCGCAAAAAGATCACGCTGGATGATATTGCAGATACCCTGCATGTGAACCGCAGCTATCTCAGCCGTTATTATAAGAATAAAACAGGTGTGAATCTGTTTGATGAGATTTTAATGAAAAGGGTGGAAAAGGCAAAAGAATATCTGCAGAATACAGAGATGAAGACTTATGAGATTTCAGAAGCGGTAGGAGTGGAAGATGCTGGTTATTTCTCAAAAATGTTTAAAAAGATAACCGGGGTATCACCAAAAGAATTCAGGAAAAGAGAACAACATGAAGAGAAAAATTAGAGGCCTTTTCTTTAGTATCGGAATAGCCGGGAGTCTGATCCTTGGAGGATGCGGGAAAGAAGAAAAAGAGCCTGTAACTATCACAATGATTCATGCATGGGGTGGAACAGGTGAAGATCATGTAGCTATGAGGGATATTTACGATGGATTTCAGAAGGAGAATCCGGACATTGAGGTGCAGCTGATCTCCATGCCAGGAAGAAAGGAAATGCTGCGTAAGGTGGAGGACATGATCATGGTGGGAGATATGCCGGATGTGATTACCTTCAGCGGTATGGGACAGAATACAACCTATGATTTTATTGTAGAAAATGATATGGCGCTGGATATTATGCCCTATGTGAAAAAAGATGAAGAGTTTGCCTCCAATATTTCCCAGACCAATCTGAACTATTGGACCACAGAAGAAGGGGAGCTGTTTACAGTGTCAGATGTTTTGTCTTTAAGTGGTGGTTATTGGTATAATGAAGATATTCTGCATGCAGCTGGCGTAAGGGAAATTCCCAGGACCTGGGATGCTTTTCGCGGTATGTGCTACAAGATCTGGAAATGGTCGGAGCGTGAGAATAATGAAATTGCTTCGCTTCAGACATCTCCGGAGGGCTATCTTTATTTTATGGATCATATGCTTCTGGAAGAAGGTACAGAAAAGGACAGAAACGATGTCGGTACAATTTCAGAGGTGTTGAAACGGCTGCAGGAAATTTATGTATATTCCACCTCCGAAAATGCAGAATACAGTTATTTGGATGAGACCAGATTGTTCAATGAAGGAAAGCTTGCCATATATGTGAATGGCGTATGGGGCGCTTCCATGATTTCCGAAAACATTAATGCCAAGTATGCACTGCTTCCAACTACATCCGGGAAGAAGCTGTCTTGCGAATCTGCCTGTTTTGGTTATGTGCTTGGAAAAAGTGGAAACGAACAGAAAGAGGAGGCTTCCATCCGGTTCCTGAAATATATGCTAAGCAAGAAGGTGCAGACGCGGATTTTGGAGGAAACAGAGCAGATTCCGGCGAATAAGCAGGTAGTTCTGGATTCTTACGAGAAGGAAATGCCGCGGCTGTTTCAGGCTGCTTCCCTGGTATTAAGTGCAGAGGATAAAATTGAAGTTCCGGATAATCTGTGGACTTATGAACAGAAAGCCTATTTTACAGAAAACATTTTCAGAGAGCTTACCGGTAAAATTTCACCGGAAGCTTTTACCCGGCAGCTGGGTGAAATGAAAATAGATAAATAGGGAAAATAAAGATAAGGAAAATATTGCCGTCAGGTAAATATTTTCCTTATTTTTATTGTGAAAATGTCAATAAATACCTGTAAATTGCAAATGGGATTCATTCAAAAATACCAAAAACAAGGGTAAAATAAGGACAGTTAAAGCAAAGACGTATAATTTATGAAGGAGGATTTTTGTAATGAAGAAAAAAATGGTAAGTGTTTTACTGGCAGCAGCAATGGGGACTACTGCACTGGTTGGATTTGGAACGACTGCTTATGCAGATGATGATGTTCTGGAATTTTACCATGGATATTACCAGGATGAGAGCGAGTGGGCTGCAGCTCAGGTTATGAGGGATATCTATGATGAGTTCGCAAAGGAACATGCTGATGGATCAGTTACATTCAAACCAATCGCTGTAGAAAACAGAGATGACATTGTAAGTGCACAGGTTGCTGGCGGTTCCTTCCCGGATCTGGTAGATGTAGGCGGTGGCGGAGTTCCGCAGGCAGCACTTTCCCAGGATCTGGTATACGATCTGAAACCGTATATCGATGAAAATGGTCTGCAGGATGCAGTTGGTCTTAACTATACACAGCATGATATGGATGGTCATATTTATGCAGTGCATGATCAGATTGAGAGCCGTGGCTTATGGTATAATTCCGATATTTTTGAAAAAGCCGGAATTACAGAGGAGGTGTTTGCAGACTGGGATTCTTTTGGAGAAGCAATGGAAAAAATCCGTGCTCTGGACGAGGATGTGTACGGATACATTGCAGGACAGGGCTCCAGCTATATTGTAAATACAGTTATGGCTTCTACAGATGAAGGAAAGAAAATGCTGGAATCTGAGCTGACAGAGGACACCATCAATTCAGAGGAATTTGCAGCTGCATTTAAGACTGCTGCAAATCTGGATCAGGCAAATGGTTCTGAGCATACTACAGATGATAACGGTAATCTTATGGCAGAATTTAATACAAATGGTAAGGCTGGTGTTCTTTTCAATGGTGTATGGAATGCAAGTGGAATTGATGCCTCTTTAACAGATGCCATTGAGCCTGCTTTATTCCCTGGAAATATTGCAATCGCTTCTGCAGGCGGCGGACTTGCTGTGGCAAATAACATGAGTGATGAGAAAACAGAGCTAGCACTTGAATTTATCAAATATATGACAAGTGCTGAGGTTCAAGAAAAAATTTTCACTGGCGTACAGGCAAATCCATGTAACACAACAGTTGATTTGAACGCACTTGCAGAAGAGAGTGATGACGCAGCTACAAGAAAGCTTGCACAGGCTTGCTCTCAGGTAAATGAAGCTGATACTGTAGTGATTGACATGAACTATACCTGGGGATCTGACGTGGACAAAGCTATCATCAATGCATTGATGGAGTGTGCGGTATCAGGAACAGATATTGATGCAAGATTTGCAGCACTTCAGACAGAGCTGATCGCGTTGGTGGCTTAAAGCACACAGCTGTGATGAACAGAAACTATGAATGAAATAGGAGAGGGAGGGGAGTGATCCCTTCCCTTTTTGGAGGTATGAATTTGGAAAATCAGAATGCTGCGAAAAAAAGAAAGAATAAGCTGGGTACGCGGAGAAAAGGATTTATTATAGCGTTTCTTGCGCCTACCCTGATCGCATTTTGCGTATTTTATCTGTATCCCATTATTACAGTGTTTGTCACCTCTTTTTGTAAGTGGGATTATACCAATATTACTAGTCCGGAGTTTTTCGGTTGGAGCAATTTGTGGGATAATTATGATTATATTTTTAACAAGTATCCATTTTTCTGGGAAGCACTGAAAAATTCAACTACCTGGGCCATTCTTGGAGCAGTGGTACAGATTCCCATTGCTGCTTTGATCGCGCTGGCCCTGTCCAGAAAGGTAAAAGGTATTAAATTTGTACGAAATGTTTATATTATTCCGAATATGATCTCAACTGCCGCAATGGGCATTGTATTTTTACAGTTGTACAACCCTTCTTATGGAATCATCAATCCGATCATTCGTCTTTTCAACAAAGAGTTCAGGGATAATATCCTACTTCTGAAAGGACCGGCTTTTGTGGCCATGACCTGTGCCTATATTTTCTTTACAGGAACTACAACTTTAATGATTTTGGGGAATATTATGGCAGTGCCGGAAGAGGTAAGAGAAGCAGCTATGCTGGATGGGGCAAGTGGTCTTAGACAGGACCGGTATATTACAATTCCTATGATCAAAGGAACTTTAAAAACGGTATCCGTTCTTGCTGCCACCTCTGGCTTCCTTCTTTATAACGAGGTTTATTTCCTGACAAAAGGAGCTGCAGGAACCTACAGTATCAGTTACATTATCCGCGAGCTTGCCATTACCAGTCCGAGAACCCAGTTTGGACGTGCCAATGCAGTGGCAATGATTCAGATCCTGGCTGGGATGGTAATCATTTTGGTGATTAATTTTGTATACAGCATTTCTTTCAGGAAAGAGAAAGAATAAGAAGGAAAAGAGGATGAATATGAAACACTGCAAAAGGGGTAAAAAGCATGCCGGTGGGAACCAGGATCGTGACTTACATTTGTCTTGCGTGGGCGCTGATCGTGTCGTTGCTTCCCATTGGCTGGCTGGTTTTATCCAGCCTGAAAAAAGATCCTATGGCGAGACCTGGCTTTCAGCTTCCGGAATCCATTTGTCTGGATGGTTATATTTCCACATTTAAAGATTTACATGTGATGAGATATTTTGGAAACAGTCTTTTTGTCGCAGGTGTTTCCGTGGTGATCAGTGTGGTGATGATTTCCATGTCTGCATATGTGGTAGCGCGAATGGAATTCAAAGGAAAAGCACTGGTAAATGTACTTTTGTATTCCACCATGTTTATCCCAGCCACAGCCCTTACTTATCCGGTATATAATCTGGTAAACCGCCTGCATTTATATGATACAAGATCTGCGCTGATCCTGATTTATTCCTGCAGTGGAATTGCAGTGAGTTTTTTTGTGATCAAAAACTATTACGACAATATCCCAAGAGAGCTGGAAGAGGCGGCGAGAATTGATGGATGTGGGTATGTACAGACCTGGATGAAAGTAATTTTTCCAATTGCACGTCCGGGAATTATGACAGCAGCTGTGCTTGCGTTTTTGAATAATTGGAATGAGTATTACTGGGCCTCTCTTGTGCTGATCACAAGGGAAAAGCTGACAGTACCGGCGCTTTTGTCTACTTTCACAACAGCCTTTAACACCAATTATAACGGACTTTTTTCCGCTATGGTGATTATCATTCTTCCGCCTGTGCTTCTGTACTGTATTTTCAGCAGATTCTTTATTGAGGCACTGTCTGGCGGAGCCGTGAAAGGTTGACAGGTGAAATGAAAGTTTTTTGATAAAAATGCTGAATATACAAAATTTTCTGATATAATGAAGAAGACAGGAGAATAGAAACATGAATGAGGAAATAAGACAGCGCACCAAATGGTTTATGGAAGACAGATTCGGTATGTTTATTCATTGGGGATTATACTCCATTCCGGCATGCGGTGAATGGATGATGTCACAGAAAGAAATGACAATTGAGGAATACAGTAAGTATTTTGATCAGTTTGATCCTGTGGATTATGATCCGAAGAAATGGGTTTGTCTGGCAAAAAAAGCAGGCATGAAGTACGTGGTACTTACAGCAAAGCACCATGACGGATTTTGTCTGTTTGACTCTAAACTGACAGACTACAAGTCAACAAACACAAAAGCAGGCAGAGACCTGGTAAGAGAATTTGTAGATGCATGCCGAGAGGAAGGATTAAAGGTTGGTCTTTATTTTTCCATTATCGACTGGCATCATCCGGATTTTCCTAAATATGGAGACAGGCAGCATCCTATGCGAAACAATCCGGCATATAAAGATGAAAAAATTGATTTTGACAGATATCTTGCGTATATGCATGGCCAGATAAAGGAACTTGTAACAGGGTATGGCAAGCTGGATCTTCTATGGTTCGATTTTTCCTATGACGATATGACCGGAGAAAAATGGAAAGCCACAGAGCTGATCAAAATGGTTCGAAAGTATCAGCCGGATGTGATCATTGACAACCGTCTGGAAGGTGCGGGGGATAACCATGGCAGCATTACAACAGAGAAACCACTGATTTACAGCGGTGATTTTGCAAGTCCGGAGCAGATTATTCCTCCAAAAGGAGTATGTGATGACAAGGGAGAACCCATTCCATGGGAACTTTGTGCCACTATGAATAATCATTGGGGATATTGCAATTTCGACCATCAGTATAAGACCCCTCAGATGCTTGTAAGAAAGCTGGTGGAATGTGCCAGCAAGGGTGGAAATATGATCCTGAACGTGGGACCAGATGCCCGTGGAAATATTCCGGAGGAGAGTGTTCAGATTCTCACAGAAGTTGGAAAATGGATGAAAAAAAATGGGGAGAGCATTTACGGATGCGGAATTTCCAAATTGGAAAAGCCGGATTGGGGAAGATATACCCAGAAAGGTGACATCATTTATGCTCATGTTTATGAGACACCGCTTGGAGCACTTCCGCTGTATGGAATCGGCCCGGATAAGCTGGAATCTGTTACATATCTTGCAGACGGCAGTGAGGTGAACAGAGGGGAAGCATGGAATACGGTGCTGTATCCGGATGTGGCCTTTGTTTCCTTCGGAGATGATCCTGTATTTACCTATCCATTGCCAGATGAAAAAGATACGGTTTTAAAAATACGTTTGCGACAGGAGTAAAAGAGTATGAAAAAGGTAACGAGTATTGTAATTGGAGCAGGCCTTAGAGGAGGTCATGTTTATTCTCAGTATGCACTGGACCATCCAGATGAATTTCAGGTGGTGGCAGTTGCAGAGCCGGATAAAGAGCGCAGAGAGAGCTTTGCAAAAAGACACAATATTCCGGAAGAGCTTCGCTTCGAAAGCTATGAAGAGCTTCTTGGAAAAGAAAAGCTGGCAGATTGTGCCATGATCTGCACCATGGACAGGATGCATTATGAGCCTACGATCATGGCTCTGAAAAAGGGATATCATGTACTTTGTGAAAAGCCCATGTCTCCCGACAAGAAAGAAATCATTGAAATGGGAGAGATGGCGAAGAAATACGACCGTATTCTGTCCGTGTGCCACGTACTTCGGTATTCTCCGTTCTTTTCCAAATTAAAAGAACTTCTGGAAGAAGGCAAAATAGGAAGACTTATGACTATCCAGCATATGGAAGAGGTAGGTTACTGGCATCAGGCACATAGCTTTGTAAGAGGAAACTGGAGAAATGCAGAGGAATCCAGTCCTATGATCCTGCAGAAATGCTGTCATGATATGGATATCATGCTGTGGCTGGCAGACAGTAAATGCGAAAGCCTTAGTTCCTTTGGTGAACTGTCTTATTTTACAGAGGAAAATGCACCGGAAGGAGCTCCTGCTTATTGTCTGGATGGATGCCCACATAGAGATGAATGTGCTTTCTATGCACCACGCTTTTATCTGGAGAATTTAGATGGCTATCTGGTACGTGCAGTGACCGATCAGACAGATCCGGAGCATGTATTGGAGGCTTTGAAAAAAGGACCTTACGGAAGATGTGTATTCCACTGTGATAATACAGTAGTAGATCACCAGTCCGTTGACATAAAGTTTGAAAATCAGGTAACAGCGTCCTTCCTTATGACAGCCTTTACAGACCAGTGTGCTAGACGGATCCGTCTTATGGGAACAAAAGGTGAGATCAAAGGCGATATGGATGCAGGTACTATTGAGATCAGAGATTTTGTCAGTGGGAATCTGGAGACAATAGAGCTTCACACACCTGCAAACGGACATAACGGAAGTGATATGAGTATGATGCATGATTTTGTCCGTATGGTAGGAGAAGGAAGAAAGGGTAAAACAGACGCTGCTGTTTCCGTGGAGAGTCATCTGATGGCACTGGCAGCAGAGGAAGCAAGAATAACGGGACAGGTTGTAAATCTCAGAGGATTTGCCAATGAAAATAAATGAATTTTTAGCTGAAATCAACATGCTGCCGGAGGCTGTGCATCTGCTTAATGAGCTTCAGGAATCCGGACGCATTGGGGAGGAAGAATATCAGGAAAATAAGCTTTTGTATGAGAAAGACAGAGCTTTGTTTTATGAAAAAATTCTTTTGGAAAAGGATTATCGGCTTGTGTTTCTGTATTATTTATGCCGCATGGGCGCCGAAACCTATGATGCTTATGAAAAGCGGGGAATCAGCCGGGAAATTTTCAGGGACACTTTTTACGATCTGACCTTTTGGTGTGAAAACTGTTTTCTGGAATATGGAGAGTATGGAATTGATGAATACGACTGGTTTTTCCGCCATATGAAGCTTACCATTTTCAGGCTTGGAAGAATGCAATTTGAAATCATGGATTCCCGCTGGAATTTTACAGCAGGAGAAAGAATGGTAAAAAAAGGAGATCCAATCATCAGTATTCATATTCCACAGGGCGAAAAGCTCACACTGGAGAGTGTGAGGGAATCCATTATTCAGGGAATGGCTTTCTGGGGAAAAGAGATGCCGTATCTGTGTCATTCCTGGCTGCTCTATCCGGGGCTTAAAGACATTTTGCCGGAGAAAAGCAATATCATTATGTTTCAGAATCAATTTCAGATTGTAGAAACAGATTGGGATGAGCGTGAGGCTGAATGGCGTATTTGGGGAAAGGTACAGCGGAACCTGAATGTATATTCCGAGAACACATCTCTTCAGAGAGCTGCAAAGAAATATCTGAAGTCAGGAAAAGTGCTGGGGAGCGGTCTGGGAATATTAAAACCGGAGTATTTCCTGTGAAATAATTGATAGAAATTGACAAGAAGAGATTTGTCTGTTACCATCGAACCAGGGGCAATTGTTTGTCCCTGGTATCGTTATGAATAAGCAACAAAGCGGATCAGGAATATCCGTTTTGACAAATAAAAAATGGGAGGCAGCAATAACATGAAAAAGCCGGTATTGGTAGTAATGGCAGCAGGTATGGGAAGCAGATATGGTGGCCTGAAGCAGATCGATCCTATTGATAAGGACGGGGACATTATCATTGATTTTTCTATCTATGATGCTATTCAGGCAGGGTTTGAAAAAATTGTATTTATTATAAAGAAGGAGAATGAGGCTGATTTCCGTGCTGCTATCGGAGATCGTATGAGTAAGCATATCCAGGTAGAATTTGTATTCCAGGATCTGCATAATCTGCCGGAAGGCTTTACAGTTCCGGAAGGACGTGTGAAGCCATGGGGAACCGGACATGCGATCATGAGCTGTATTGATGTGATTGATGGACCTTTTGCCGTTATTAATGCGGATGATTATTATGGACGTCATGCATTTAAGATGGCATATGATTTCCTTACAGAGAATCAGGATAAAGACGGCATTTATCAGTACATGATGGTAGGCTACAAGCTTGAGAACACATTGACAGATAATGGACATGTGGCTCGTGGTGTTTGTGTGACAGACGAAGAGGGATTTCTGAAGGATATTAATGAGCGCACCCATATTGAGAAGAGAGATGGCGGTGCTGCTTATACCGAGGATGATGGTGCTACATGGACAGAGCTTCCTATGGATGCTACGGTGTCTATGAATATGTGGGGATTTTCTGCAAGCATTCTGAGAGAACTGAAGGACAGATTCCCATTATTCCTGAAAGAAAATGTGGAAAAGAATCCTCTGAAATGCGAATATTTCCTTCCATTTGTTGTAGATGAGCTTCTTGGCGAGAAGAAAGCAACTGTCAAAGTTCTGAAATCTATGGACAAATGGTACGGAGTTACCTATAAAGAAGATAAGCCGGTAGTAGTTGCTGCAATTCAGAAGCTGAAAGATGACGGTCTTTATCCTCAGAAGCTTTGGGAGGAAAAATAAGTGGGAAAAACAAAAGATGTAAGCCATCAGGAACTGATGGAAGTAATCAACAGCTTTGATTTTGGCGGTAAACTTGAAGAGGTTGGCATATTCGGAAATGGCCACATTAATGAGACTTACTGTGCTGTATTTTCCACAGAAGCCGGACAGAAGCGCTATATTCTCCAGAAAATGAACAAGCAGATTTTCAAAGATCCTGTTGGTCTTATGGAGAATATCAGTGGTGTCACCTCCTGGCTGAAGAAGAAAATCCTGGAAAATGGCGGGGATGCAGAGCGCGAAACCCTGAATATCGTAAATGACCGTGCTGGAGCTCCTTATTTTGTAGATAAAGAGGGAGAATACTGGAGAGCGTATCTGTTTATAGAAGATGCAACCTGCTTTGATCAGGTGGAAAATGACGAGGATTTTTACCAGAGTGCTCTTGCATTTGGTAATTTCCAGCGCCTTCTTGCTGATTATCCGGCAGATACTCTTCATGAGACAATCCCGGATTTTCATAATACAGTGAAGCGATTTGCCAATTTTAAAAAGGCTGTGGAAGAGGATGCATGCGGACGGGCGGCTGATGTTCAGAAGGAGATACAGTTTGTCCTGGAAAGAGAGCAGCTGGCCCATACACTTGTGGATTTACAGGATGCAGGTAAGCTGCCTCTTCGTGTAACGCACAATGACACAAAGCTGAATAATATCATGATCGATAATGCTACACATAAGGGAATCTGTGTGATCGACCTGGATACGGTAATGCCGGGACTTTCTCTGAATGATTTTGGTGATTCCATCCGTTTTGGCGCAAGCACGGCAGCAGAGGATGAGCAGGATATTTCCAAAGTGTCCTGTGACCTTCATCTGTTTGAGGTGTATGTAAAAGGATTTCTGGAAGGCTGCGGCGGTGCCCTCACAGATCTGGAGGTGGAAATGCTTCCGATGGGTGCAATCCTGATGACCTTTGAGTGTGGAATGCGTTTCCTGGCAGACCATCTGGAGGGAGATCATTACTTCCGCATTCATCGAGAAAATCAGAATCTGGATCGTGCAAGAACCCAGTTCAAGCTGGTGTGGGATATGGAACAGAAATTATCTGAGATGAAAGCTATTGTAGAAAAATATAAATAGTGGTATTCTAAACTTGGCAGGCATAAAAAATGCCTTCCAGGTTACTAATAAGGATTGCAAAGAATGGACATAAACCATCACAGTTGCTGTTTGCAGATAACATTCCGTGTAGTGCTGTGAAAAGAGAAAACAGCAGAAGGTTATTTGTTTATTGATTGTGATGAGTGGTGGGAACTTTGCAGCAAACGAGGAGGAAAATATCATGGCAATTTTAGTAACAGGCGGTGCAGGATACATTGGAAGCCATACAGTTGTAGAACTTCAGAATTCCGGTTATGACGTAGTAGTTCTGGATAATCTGTCCAATTCCAGCGAGAAGGCACTGGATCGTGTCAAAGAAATTACCGGAAAATCTGTAAAATTTTATCAGGGAGATATCCGGGACAAGGCATTTATAGATTCTGTATTTGAAAAAGAGGAGATCGATGGAGTTATTCACTTCGCAGCCAATTCACAGGTTGGAGAGAGTATGGTAAATCCACTCAAATATTACAACAACAATCTGTGTGGAACAGAAGTATTACTAGAAAGTATGGTCGCACATGGCGTTAACAAGATTGTTTTTTCTTCGACAGCAGCCACATATGGAGAGCCGGAACGTATTCCTATACTTGAAACAGACCGCACAGTTCCAACAAACTGTTATGGTGAAACAAAGCTTTCCATGGAAAAGATGTTTAAATGGACAGCCAATGCCCATGATTTAC
>ERZ773162.2268-NODE-2268-length-12581-cov-3.348475_pt1 | contig 12581 bp, 12 predicted proteins | sample MGYA00511113_ERZ773162 | MGnify/ENA primary metagenome ERZ773162 (study PRJEB29015, sample SAMEA2737807) | human gut metagenome | biome: human gut; feature: human-associated habitat; material: faeces | place: China | collected 2012 ... | reverse complement strand
AGAGATCCTGCTCTTTGCCTGAAATATTTTTTCCATGGTCAGCGGCCGTATAGGCCAGACGACATGGCTGTGCACAACGGCCCCGATTGCCGCTTCGGCCTCCCAGGAGACTGCTGAACAGGCACTGACCCGAATAGCAATAGCATAATGCTCCATGTACAAAGCACTCCAGCTCCATGCCTGTCTTTTCGTAGATCTCATGGATCTCATCAAGCGAAAGCTCTCTTGCCAGTACTGCCCGATGTGCCCCTTCTTCTTTCAGAAGTTCCACACCGCCCACTCCGCAGAGAGTCATCTGTGTGCTGGCATGAATATCAAGCTCCGGGAACCAGCGCTGAATGCATTTCATCACACCTGTATCCTGTACAATCACTGCATCCAGTCCATGCTCCACGCAAGGTTTCAGATAATCATAAAGTTCTCCCTCAAGTTCCTTGTCCTTCAGCAGAGTATTGACTGTCAGATACAGTTTTACCCCATAGAGGTGCGCATAATCGATAGCTTCCAGAAGCCGGTCTCCTTCCGGATTCTGTGCATAGGCTCTTGCTCCGAACCGGCTGCCTCCCATATAGACCGCATCTGCTCCTGCATGAACGGCTGCTTTGAGACTTTCAAAGGATCCGGCCGGTGCCAGAATCTCCAGTTTCTTCTTTTCCATCTTCTTCTCCTTATGATAACAAGGACCAGCACTGATGGCTGGTCCCCCTCTTATCATGTTTGATTTCTGTCATTACAGTTTCTGCTCCGGATGGGACACATTTCTTCCCGTCGGATGTGCAGTTCTTGGCTGACGGTTCTCTACACCTTGTCTGGAAGTCTGCTTCTGCGCTTTTTCAAGCTGTGCCTCCAGCTCATGAATACGCTCCATCAGCTTTTCCTTCTCCATCTTTGCATCGATCAGATCATGCTTCAGACTGTACAGTTCCCGATCTTTCTGTTCTTTTTCCTTTTCCAGCGATTCTCTGGCTGCATCTGCCTTAAAATAGACATCTGCCAGGTTCATGTTTTTGAGAAGCTGCTTCTCGTCCGCTGTCAGTCGGGCATAGCCTTCCGTCACTGCTACCTTTTCTTCCATCTCGTTAAGATATGTCGCAACCTTCTGCAGGTAAGCAGTGCTCTCATAGCCACTGATCGTATATACTTTTCCGTTAATCAGCACATCAGCTGTATTTTTCTTTGCCATTATCCCTCACCTGCTTCTTTGTTAGCCTATATAGTACAGTGTACCTAATTTACTCTGGAAAAGCAATCCCCAAATGCTCATAGGCGGTCTGTGTCGCCATACGGCCTCTGGCAGTACGATTCAGAAATCCATTTTTCAAAAGGTACGGTTCATACACATCTTCCAGCGTTCCGGCATCTTCTCCAAGAGCCGCTGCCAGCGTATCCAGTCCCACCGGACCTCCTGCAAATTTCTCAATGATTGTTCGCAGGATCCGTCTGTCCGACTGATCCAGTCCATATTTATCCACTTCCAGAAGATCCAGTGCAAATACTGCCACATCCTCGGTAATTCTTCCATCATATTTTACCTGCGCGAAATCCCTGACACGTTTCAGCAGTCGATTCGCAAGACGAGGTGTTCCTCTGGAACGTCTGGCCAGTTCCACAGCCCCTTTTGCATCAATCTCTACACCCAGAACTTCTGCAGATCTGCGGATAATGGTGCTCAGTTCCTCAATGGTATAGTATTCCAGATGATGGATCACGCCAAAACGATCTCTGAGCGGTGCGGTCAGAAGACCTGCTCTTGTAGTTGCTCCCACCAAAGTAAATTGCGGCAGATCCAGACGGATACTGCGGGCAGAAGCTCCTTTTCCAATCATAATATCAATGGCATAATCTTCCATTGCCGGATACAGCACTTCCTCCACCTGCCGGTTCAGTCGATGGATCTCATCCACAAAAAGAACATCTCCCTCCTGCAAGTTATTGAGGATCGCCGCCATCTCACCCGGCTTCTCAATAGCAGGACCGCTGGTCACCTTCAAATGTGTCCCCATCTCATTGGCAATAATGCCTGCCAGCGTGGTCTTACCAAGTCCGGGCGGTCCATAGAACAGCACGTGATCCAGTGCTTCTCCTCTGGATTTTGCCGCCTCAATATAAATCTTCAGATTATTTTTTGCTTTTTCCTGACCGATATACTCGTCCAGACTCTGTGGTCGAAGACTTCCTTCAATCCGGATATCCTCTTCCGCCTCTTCTGTCGCTATGATTCTGCGGCTGCCCATATTGTTCTCCTGTTCTTGTTTCATAGTTTCATAAATCATGCAAAGTCATATTTGTAAAATCATCTCCGCATATACACTTAAAATAAGTGCTTAAGCGCAGCTTTCAGAACCGTCTCCACATCCATATGTTCGTCCGGATTCACGGAACGCACTGCCTTCAGAGATTCGGTACTTCCATAGCCAAGCGCAACCAGTGCTTCTACTGCATCCTGTACCACACTGTTATCTGCCGCAGCTGCTGCCACCTCAGCTCCCACCGTCGGTGCTGCCAGCTTCTTTTCAAATGCATCCTGCAGATCCAGCTTGTCCTTCAGCTCCAGAATGATCTTCTGCGCAGTCTTGGCTCCGATACCCGGTGTTTTGGCGATTTTCTTCGCATCATCTGATAATACCGCAAAACGAAGATCGTCTGCTCCCAGTGCTGACAGAATCGCAAGTCCCGCCTTAGGACCAACACCATTAACACCGATCAGCATCTTAAACATGGCAAGATCATCCTTTGTCAGAAATCCAAACAGGACCACCGCATCCTCTCTCACCTGCATGTAAGTGTAGAGCTTCAGCTCCTGCCCGGTCCCACTGATGGATGATAAGAGCTGCCCTGGTACCAGCACCTCATAGCCCACGCCATGAACATCAAGCACCAGACTGCTTTCTGTCATATCTTCTACAGTTCCTCTTAAAAATGCTATCATGTCTCTATCCCTTATAATACAGCATGGCATTGCAGATTGTCGCTGCAATATTGCTTCCGCCTTTGCGTCCTTTCGGAACAATATAAGGAACCCCTGCTGTCATGATCAGCTCTTTTGCTTCCACCACATTGACAAATCCTACAGGTGCACCAATGATCAGCGCCGGTTTTACCTCTCCCGCCTTTATCAGCTCATAGAGACGGATCAGTGCTGTCGGCGCATTGCCAACCGCAAAGATTACTTCTTTTCCCAGTGCTGCTCCACGTTCCATACAGATAGCTGCACGGGTACAGCCTCTGTCTTTCGCTTCCTGTGCCACATCTGCATCCGACATAAAGCAGAATGCCTCGCCGCCATACTCTGCCAGTTTTTTCTTGTTGATCCCTGACCATGCCATACGGGTATCCGTCACGATCACCGCACCACGGCGGAGTGCTTCCACACCCAGCATAGCCGCATTTTCAGAAAAACACAGATTATCCGCATAATCAAAATCTGCGGATGTGTGGATACATCGTTTTACAATAGAAAACTCAGGCTCCGGCCAGGTTCTGCCATTAAGCTCCGATGTAATAATTTCCATGCTTCGTTTCTCTATCTCCGCAGGTTTTACAATCTCAATTTTATCCAGCATTAGATTCCCTCCTCCAGTATTTCATATATTTTCTTCATATCAAACGAGCTTCTGACCAGATCTGCCAGTTTGTCATATTCCTGCTCCTTGTGAGCTTCCAGATCAAAATGCCAGTTTTCAAACTCCATGCCTTTTTCTTTCATCAATCTGCGGATCATTTCCTCCGCAAATCCATCCGTATCAAAGATACCATGAAGATAACTTCCCATCACACTTCCGTCTTCATTAGCCAGTGCATCCACTCTTCCATCCTCGAGACGGACCAGTTCCTGACAACCTCCCAGATTCTCAGTCACACCCATATGGATCTCATAACCTGTTACTTCTTTTCCCTGCCAGTTGTTCCAAAGACCCACGCCCTTTTCCATCACTCCGCGGATCTGAGTTCTGGTCTTTGCTTCTGAGAAAACGGTTCTTGTATTCAGAAGTCCCATGCCACGCATGGTTCCTCCATGTTCTACATTATGCGGATCTTCCATCTGTTCGCCCAGAAGCTGAAATCCACCACAGATGCCGATGATCGGTGTCTTCTTCTCTGCCTGGCGGAGGATCAGTGCTTCCATGCCGGACTCTCTGAGCCACTGGCAGTCATCCATGGTATTTTTTGTGCCCGGCAGAAGGATCAGATCTGGATCCCCAAGCATTCCCGGCTGACTTACATAACGGAGGGATACCCCGTCCATCCGCTCAAATGCGGAAAAATCTGTAAAATTGGAAATATGCGGCAGATGGATCACCGCCACATCAATGCCAGCTCCCTTCTGAGTCTGATTCAGACGGTCAGAGAGACTGTCCTCATCATCAATATCCAGATGCTCCATAGGAACCACACCTACCATAGGAATCCCTGTTCGCTCCTCGATCATCCGAAGACCTGGCTCAAGGATCTTCACATCCCCACGGAATTTATTGACGATCAGACCTTTGATCATCTGCTGCTCATCTTCAGGCAGCAGCTTTACCGTTCCATAAAGGGCTGCAAATACACCACCACGGTCAATATCTCCCACCAGGAGTACCGGTGCTTTCGCCATGCGCGCCATTCCCATATTTACAATATCATTGTCATGAAGATTGATCTCCGCCGGGCTTCCGGCTCCTTCGATCACAATAATATCATACTGTTCGCTTAATCTTTCATAGGCAGCCATCACATCCGGCACCAGCTGCTTTTTATTGCGGTAATAATCCATAGCCTTCATATTGCCGCGGACCTCGCCATTTACAATGACCTGGCTTCCCACATTGCTGGTCGGTTTCAGAAGAATCGGATTCATCTCTACCGTCGGGTCGATGCCACAGGCCTCCGCCTGCATGGCCTGTGCCCGTCCGATCTCCAGACCATCTTTTGTAATATAGGAATTCAGTGCCATATTCTGTGATTTAAACGGTGCCACTTTGTATCCGTCCTGCTTAAATACCCGGCACAGTCCTGCTGTCAGGAAGCTTTTTCCTGAATTAGACATGGTTCCCTGTATCATAATCGCTTTTGCCACTTTTGTTCACCTCATCATATCCATGCCGGAAGCACCCATGTTCCAATCACATAGTAAAGGAACAGATGAACCGGATAAAACCAGTAAAAAAACCATTTGGGCTGTCTGCCCCGCTCCCCGTTATAGAATAACAGAAGCAGACTTCCAAGGGGTGCGGGCATCTCCCACGCACTCAATATTGCTCCTGCCCCCGCCTGCAGAACAGGCAGTTCCCGTAAAATATAATAGACACCGATCAGTGCCACGCCGAACGCTCCATAATCCACATGCAGCACTTCCGCCGCACAGCAGACTGCCAGTGCGCCAGCCAGACTCCATTCTGTACTTGTGCTTACGTCCCGCAGATACCAGATCAGTAATAATCCAAGAAACAATGTAAAAAATACATTCTGATGTCCCCAGTGAAATGGTGTTCCAAAAATTGCCAAATCAAAGGGTACTTCGCTGATCAGTGCAAAGATTCCCAGCCGCACTGCATAGTTTTTCACATTTCTGGTGTGGCAAAATCCTTCCACGATAAAGAAACAGAACACAGGAAATGCAGGCCGTCCGATCTTCCGGATCACACGATCTGCCATCAGCACCAGATCCCAGTAATCAGGATAGTCCCTGAGCAGGTCTCCCAGCGGGGACACATCCCATACATTTAACAGAAAGTTCTCCAGAATGGATGCCCCGAAATGATCGATCGCCATAAGAATAATGGCGATCCATTTGAGCACACATCCATTCAGCCCTCTCTTAGTCTTCATGTTTTGTCGCTACTTCACCCTGTTTTTTGTAGATAGAACGGGATGGAACCACGCCTCTGACGGAAGACAGCGGATAAATATTGCTCTCACAGCCGATCACTGTTCCCGGATTCAGCACGCTTCCACAACCAACCTCCACATTATCTCCGATCATGGCACCAAATTTCTTGATGCCGGTCTCAATATCACCCTCTGGTGTATGTACTTTCACCAGCTTTTTATCAGATTTCACATTGGAAGTAATGGAGCCTGCGCCCATATGCGCCTTGTATCCAAGAATAGAATCTCCTACATAATTGTAATGTGGAACCTGTACTTTATTAAATAACACCACATTTTTAAGTTCTGTGGAATTACCGACTACAGCCCCCTCACCTACAATGGCATTGCCGCGGATAAATGCACAGTGACGAACTTCTGCGTCTTTTCCGATGATCGCCGGTCCATGTACATATGCGGATGGAAATACGTTGGCGGATTTTGCGATCCACACATCCTCGCCCACTTTATCATATTCTTCCGGATCAAGAGTCTCTCCCAGTTTCTTGATAAACTCACCGATCTTCGGAAGTGCCTCCCACGGATAGGTCAGGCCGTCAAACAGTTCTGCTGCAATCGTCTCATTCATGTTGTAAAGGTCTTTGATCATAATCTCACTCATTGTTTTGTGTCTCCTTTTCCACGTCTCTGTGTCTGTTTTTCAGGTGTTTTATAATAAACTGCCGCCGCTTCAAAATATGGCCGCATGGCATAGTGCTGATTGCTGTGCAGAACCTGCTCCGTTCTGGACGTCACAAAATGTTCCAGCTTCTGCATATATTCATCCGGTGTGATCTGTCCTTCAGCCACATACGTCAGACCCTTCTCCCAGCTTGCTGTCAGCTCTGGATTCAGAAGTGACCGGATCGACACATTCACAACATCAAATATATTTTCCCCAAGAAGAGTCGGTGTGATGATCTGTGTCTTTTTATTTAATGCAATATATTTATTATTGACCAGTTTTTTCAGAATCTCCGCACGCGTCGCACTGGTGCCGATACCACTTCCTTTGATCTGTGAACGCAGATCCTCATCTTCGATCAACTGTCCCGCATTTTCCATGGCAAGAATCATAGAACCAGAATTGTATCGCTTAGGCGGAGAGGTCTCTCCTTCTTTGATCTTCATACCCTTTACCGGAAGCTTCATGCCCTTTCTAAGCTTCATCAGTGCTTCCAGCATGACAGCATCTCCACTGTTTTCCTCTTCCTCGCCGTCATCCTTTTTCTTCTTTGACTCTGGCTGAGGCGTCACCTTCAGATAACCTTCTTCCATCAGGATACGGAAATTTGCAAAGAACTTTTCTTTTCCAAGAGAGGTGATCAACGATGCCTTCTGATAGATCGCAGGTGGATAAAAGATGCTCAAAAACCGGCGAACGATTACCTCATATACTTGCTGTCCAACCATTGATACACTGCGAAGAGCACCAAATCCCTGCCCGGTCGGAATGATTGCATAGTGATCGGTGATCTGCTTGTCATTGGTATAACGGCTCTTCCCTATCCCTTTCCAGGACTCTTTTTCCAGAATCTCTGCTGCAAATGCTGCCGCCGGCTGAAAATTACCAAGTCCTCGGATATTTTTATAGATCTCCTTTGCCACAGCTGTAGACAGCACGCGGGCATCTGTTCTTGGATAGGTGACCAGCTTTTTCTCATATAACTCCTGCGTGATCTTCAGCGTCTCATCAGGGCTGATCTTAAACCGTTTGGAGCATTCATTCTGAAGCTCTGCCAGGTTAAACAGCAGTGGCGCATAACGGGTCTCCTTCTTCCGTTCAATGGAACAAACCTCTGCTTCCGTCTGTTCCAGTGCTTTCATCTTCTGAATAAAAGCTTCCGCGTCTTCCTTTTTCTTAAATCCATTTTCCTTATATAAAAGAGGAGACTGAAAATAATCGCTTCCCTCTACTGCACGCCATTCTCCCTCAAACTGCTCTGCTGCCAGTTCCTGTGTCAAAAGCACCCGATAAAATGGTGTCTTCACAAAGCTTCGGATCTCACGTTCTCTGCGCACCACCATGCCAAGCACACAAGTCATGACACGACCTACGGAGATCACCGTATACTTGCTATTCTGAAAATTTGAAACAGCTCTTCCATATTGCAAAGTCAGCAGTCTGGAAAAATTGATTCCCATCAGATAATCCTCCTTGGCCCGCAGATAAGCGGAATGGGACAGATTATCATAAGCAGACAGATCTTTTGCTTCCCGGATCCCTCTGAGGATCTCCTCTTCTGTCTGTGAATCGATCCACACACGACGGCGTTCCTTGTTCTTTACACCTCCCATCTGTTCTACCAGACGGTAAATATATTCTCCCTCCCGCCCCGAGTCAGTACAGACATAGATGCAGGTCACATCCGGCCGGTTCAGAAGAGAACTTACGATCTGAAACTGCTTTTTCACACTGCTGATCACTTCGTACTTCCATTCCTTTGGCAAAAATGGCAAGGTAGTCAGAGACCAGCGCTTGTATTTTTCATCATAGGCTTCCGGGTAGCTCATAGTCACCAGATGACCCACACACCAGGTCACCACCGCTTCCGTGGCTTCCAGATAGCCGTCTTTTCTGCTGAAATCCAGATGCAGCGCCTTGGCGAATTCCTGGGCAACACTTGGTTTTTCCGCAATATATAAAGATTTGCTCATGCACAACTTCTCTCTTTTCCAATATATGCCCCACAGGACATCGTGTACAATTATAGCATGTTTGTGATATAATGTCCACGATAGTAAATCTTAGAGCAAGGAGAATTTCATGCGCATTGTCGGTATCATTGCAGAATATAATCCCTTTCATCAGGGACATGCCTATCAGATCAAAAAAGTCCGGGAACTGACTCAGGCAGACTTCATCCTAGTGTCCATGAGCGGTAATTTTGTACAGCGCGGTGCTCCTGCCATGTTTGATAAATACACCAGAGCCCATGCAGCCCTCCTGTCAGGCGCTGATCTGGTGTTGGAGCTTCCTGTCTCCATCGCCACCGGAAGCGCAGAAGCCTTTGCCAGAGGCGGCGTCAGACTGCTTCATGATACAGGTATTGTCACTGATCTGTGCTTTGGAAGCGAGTGTGGAGATCTGTCTTCTCTTGAGCGGCTGGCTGCATTTCTCGCTGAGGAACCAACAGACTATAAGCTGCATCTGCAAGATGGCTTAAAGCAGGGACTTTCTTTTCCAGCCGCCAGAGAACAGGCGGTGAGACTCAGTGATCCATATCTCCCTGCAGAACTTCTGGGAATGCCTAATAACCTGCTGGGACTGGAATATCTGAAAGCTCTTCACCTGTATGGAAGTTCTATCCGGCCGTTTACTATTCAGCGGGAAGGATCCGGATACCATGATACGGATGTATCTTCCGGACAGTACAGTTCTGCCAGCGCCATTCGTGCCGAACTGATCCGTTCCGGCGGACATTTTTCAGAAGAACTGCTTGCACAGCTTCCTCACCCGGAACTCTATATATCTTACGCAGATCATCCACCTGTGACAGAAGATGCCTTTTCTCTTCTTCTATTAGAAAAACTGCGAAGACTCTCTCTGACAGACGAGCCACTGTCTCAATACGAAGGGATCTCCGAGGATCTGGCAAACCGGATCTCTGGCGCACTGGATCAGTTTACCGGATTTTCTGCATTTACGGATCTTATGAAAACCCGCAATCAGACCAGAACCGCCATCAGCCGGGCACTGCTCCATATTCTACTGGATATCAGAGCATCGCAGCCTGCCGGCATGTTCCGCGTTCTTGGGTTCCGAAAGGACTCCCGTGCAGTACTGACAGCCCTGTCAGAACAAGGCACACTGCCTGTTGTTACTTCTCTGACCAGAAGCCCTTTGGATAGAACCAGCCTCTATCCCGACCAATTATATGAGTCTGTCCGCTCTATCTTGCAGCAGACTCCCTACCAGAATGAATTTCGCAGAAAAATGCTGGTCGTATGACCACAGGAGGAACGACTTTGAAAAATTTTATATGGAATCGATTTACCCGGTTTGTGGATGCGATCTCTCAGGCACATACCTTTCATGCCCATTTCAGCCTGTTGTTTACCATCGGTGCCATGACCTTCGCCACGGCACTGTCGCTGTTTTTTCACCAGATCACTCCCACTGGCTCAGCCAACATCGCGCTGATCTATATTTTGACCATCATTATGATCTCTTACCACACAGATAAATACCGCTATGGCATCATCTCCGGAATTATCAGTGTCTTTTTCATTAACTATATGTTTACCTATCCATTTGGACAGTTCAGTTTTTCCACAGCAGGTTATCCATTTACATTTGCTGTTATGTATTTTATCTCTATCCTAAGCAGTGCTACCGTCTTCCGCATGAAGGATCAGGCTCAGAAGATCAATGAGACAGAAAAGCTGCTGGCAGAAGCAGAAAAGGAAAAGCTCCGCGCCAATCTGCTGCGGGCTGTGTCCCACGATCTGCGCACACCGCTGACCAGTATGATCGGAGCCAGCTCCTCTTATCTGGAAAATGAAACCACCCTCTCTTCTCCGGAAAAGCGGGATCTGGTCTCCCACATCTACGAGGATGCCAACTGGCTGCTTCATATGGTTGAAAATCTTTTGTCTGTTACAAGGATCACAGATGGTATTTCCAACACGTTAAAAGAGACGCCGGAAGTCGCTGAAGAAGTGCTTTTCGATGCAGTCTCCACCATCCGCAAACGCTATCCGGATTATCAGATCCAGGTCTCTGTACCCGGTGATTTCTATGTGGTTCCCATGGATCCACTGCTGATCAAGCAAGTCATCATCAATCTTCTGGAAAATGCTTATTTCCATGCCAGAAGTGAACAGCCTGTTCAGTGTTATCTCACCGGAGACGATGCCCAGATCCAGGTTCATATCCGGGATCATGGAAATGGAATTGCACCGGACCGGCTGAAAAGTATCTTCGATGCTGCACCTTCTGCTCCATCCTCCGCCGCAGATACCAGACGCGGCATGGGCATCGGACTGTCTATCTGTAAAGCGATCATCACCGCCCACAATGGCGAGATCCATGCCATGAATCATGCGGATGGTGCAGAATTTTTCTTCAATTTACCAAAGGAGGCGATTTCACATGAGTCAGAACATTCGGATTCTGGTCATCGAAGATGAGAAAAATATTCAGAACTTTATTACATCTGTGCTGAATTCCCAGCACTATCAGGTCATCTCGTCCCTGACCGGGCGGGACGGGCTCAGTCAGGCAGCTTCCGCTTCTCCTGATCTGATCCTGTTGGATCTCGGCCTCCCTGATATGGATGGTATGGAGATTATCCGCAAGATCCGCGAGTGGTCTGATACACCGATTCTTGTAATCTCTGCCCGGGTTCAGGAGGATGATAAAGTGCTGGCGCTGGATTCCGGTGCCGATGATTATATTACCAAACCCTTCGGCAATTCAGAACTGTTAGCCAGGATCCGTACTGCGCTTCGCCATGTAAACCGTCTGAAGACTGATACTGGACAAACTAACCATCCTTATCGGAGTCATGGACTTATCATTGATTTTCAGAAGCGGCTCATCACCCGGGACGGTGCTGAGATTCACCTGACCCAGAATGAGTTCAAGATTGTCTCTCTACTAGCTCAAAACTGCGGACAGGTGCTCACTTATGACCGGCTCATTGTCCATGTGTGGGGACCCTATTCCGAGAATGATACCACCAGTCTCCGTGTACATATGGCAAATATCCGACGAAAGCTGGAGCCTAATCCTTCAGAGCCAATGTATATCTTTACAGAAATCGGAGTTGGGTACCGGATGGTGGATGAAGATGAAACGTAAAACCCCTCCGGGAGGCAGGGTGTTCAGGAAACCTGCGCCCGGAGGGGTTTTACGTGAAGCTGTCAGATGCGCCATTCTCATGCAAATGTTTTATGGAGGCTATGCATGATCATCCGACAATATATGTTTGTGCATCACTGCTTAGAGATTCTCATCAAAAATGCCGCCTTAACCCACAAGTCGACGTTTCAAGTCGGGCACGCGCCATTCGTTCCCGGCTGTCGGATGTTAAGCTTTGCTCGGAAGCTCATCTCATATACCAAGCAGGTTTCCTGACTTACGGATACCAACGTCTGTCCTCCCCTTCTCACATGTATGATTGGGTTATGCAATGGGATTTTGAAAACAGACTCTCCGAATACAGTGACCGGATCGCTCAGGGCTCGCACCTGATTCCCTTTTCGCACCTGTTGTATGGTAGGTACGCACTTGGTACAGCATTCTCTGCACATTATTGATTATAGACAACAACAGCCGAACTGTCAAGGGTTTTGGGATATTTTTCCCAATTTTCTTTTTCAGTCCGGCTGTTTTATTGGCAATTATTACCTTTTAGTTCTTAAAGCTGTGAATCGGAGCCGGAATTCTTCCGCCTCTTGCCACAAACGCATCACAGGAGAAATTGTTTACCGGCATAATTGGTGCATAGCCAAGAAGACCACCGAATTCTACTGTCTCTCCTACTCCTTTTCCGATAACAGGGATCAGACGGACTGCTGTTGTCTTCTGGTTCACCATTCCAATTGCTGCTTCATCTGCAATAATGCCGGAAATGGTGGATGCCTTCGTGTCACCTGGTACTGCGATCATATCAAGCCCCACAGAGCATACGCAGGTCATGGCCTCTAATTTCTCAATAGTAAGTGCACCTGCTGTTACCGCATCAATCATTCCCTGATCCTCGCTGACCGGAATAAATGCACCA
>ERZ773162.2267-NODE-2267-length-12591-cov-3.256621_pt1 | contig 12591 bp, 10 predicted proteins | sample MGYA00511113_ERZ773162 | MGnify/ENA primary metagenome ERZ773162 (study PRJEB29015, sample SAMEA2737807) | human gut metagenome | biome: human gut; feature: human-associated habitat; material: faeces | place: China | collected 2012 ... | reverse complement strand
CGGATGAAGATGATGAGTAAGTAGTCCATTTTATGAGACACCTCTTCTGCTATAGTATTGAATTATAGAAGGAGAGGTGCTTTTTTATGAGAAGAATTATAAGGAGATTTTTACAAAACAGCAAGATGATAACAGGCGTGCTTGTTCAGATGATGGCAGCTTTTTTATTTGGTTTCACAGCAGTTGAGCTGCCGAACTATCTGTATTTTCTGATCTGGTGTACAGGTCTTATTCTCTGCTGTAGTGTGACAGGAACGAAAGAATCAAAAAAAGCGTTTTGAGGGAAATACAGGCAGAAGTCCGGATCAGTTGTATTTTGCATGATATGTGATATAATAAAATCAAGTTCATGCAAAGGAGGCTTGTTTATGAAGCTGGATATGCATTGTCATGTGAAGGAAGGTTCTGTTGACAGCAGAGTGAGTCTGGACGAATATATTACAAAACTGAAAGCACACGGATTTGACGGAATGTTGATCACCGACCATGATACGTATAAAGGATACAGATACTGGAAGAACGAGATGAAAGGCAAGGTGTACGAAGATTTTGTTGTACTCAAAGGCATCGAGTATGACACCTGTGATGCAGGACATATCATCTGCATTATGCCGGAAGGTGTGAAGATGCGTTTGCTTGAGATGCGTGGAATGCCAGTGGCTATGCTGATCGATTTTGTGCATAGGCATGGCGGAATTATAGGACCGGCACATCCGTGTGGCGAGAAATATATGAGCTTTACGAATACAAAGAGATATTATCGTTCACCGGAGATTATCAAGCGTTTTGATTTTATTGAAGCATTTAACGCCTGCGAACCGGAAGCATCGAATGAAGGTGCAAGGAAGCTGGCGCAGAAGTATAAGAAACCGGGGATCGGAGGAAGTGATTCTCATAAGCTGAATTGTGTTTCCATGGGATATACGATTCTTCCGGAGCGTGTCACCTGTGAGACAGAGTTGATTGCACTGATACGGAAGAAAGTACCGATAGAAGCAGGAGGGAAACTGTACGATAAGACAACGAAAGACAGGATTGGAAAAGCAAGCAAGCTTTTGGCATATTCATTCTGGTTTTATAACAAAGGCGGCGAATTGCTGAAGAGAAGAAAGAGACGGAAAAAAGGTAAGATTGAAAATCCAATGGATCCGATCGATCCAATCGAGATTCAATATTTAAAAGAGCATAATTCTTAGATATTTCTGAGAGAAAGAGAAAGGTACATATACAAGATTAAAGAATCCGTATATGTGCCTTTGCAACTGTAATACTATTAATGGAAAGCCTGTCAGTGCAGTATTTTAAATTTCAATCTTACGCAGACAAGATTAAAATAATAAAGAGCAGACGTGGTAAGCAATGCAGCTGCATGTCCATGCAGTAACTAATTGATAGAGAAGAATAGATATAGTAGATTTCCAACTGTTCAATTCTCTATGAATCGTTGCGATGGTAGCAGTGCATGGTACATAAAGCAAACAAAAAACCATAAGAGCGTATGCGTTTGCAGGACCGAATCCAAGAGTACCCAAAGTGGCAGACATGGTTGTCATGCCATGTGCGGTTGTAATATTCTGTATCCCGAAAAGGACACTGCAACTGGACACAACCACTTCTTTTGCGGCAATTCCGGCAATCAGTGCGACAATGATCTGCCAGTATCCAAGACCGACAGGCCGAAAGAGCGGGACGATTGCTTTCCCAATATAGGATCCGAAACTCAGACTGATATCTGTTACATATCCGGTCGGACCGAAATTTAAAATAATCCACATCAGAACAGATGCCAGGAAAATAACGGTTCCAGCTTTTGTCAGGTAGTCTTTGATCTTTTCCCATACATAAATTGCAATGGTGTGTGCATTTGGTGACTTGTATTCCGGAAGCTCGATCAGCAGCGTGTCCTCGTCCTTATTCTTTTCTCGTTTATGCAGGATAAACGCAATGGTAATTGCTACAAAAAGTCCGATCACATACAGGGAATAAGCCGCCAGCATAGCATGCTCTTTAAAAAACATCTCCGAAAAAAGTACATAAATCGGAAGTCTTGCAGAGCAGGACATGAACGGTGTAATGAGAATGGTGCGGCGGCGGTCCCGCTCGGTTGCCAGCGCACGGGATGCCATGACCGCCGGAACCGTACAGCCAAAGCCCAGAAGCATCGGCAGAAAAGCCTTTCCGGAGAGCCCCACACGGCCCATGATCTCATTCATAACATAGGCAACTCTGGCCATGTATCCGCTGTCTTCCAGGAACGCCAGAGCCAGAAACAGGATAAAGATGTTCGGCAGGAAGGTTAAAATGCCGCCTACACCTGCTACGATTCCGTCTACTACCAGGGAAATCAGCCAGTCAGATGCCTGCACATGCTGCATAGCCGCAAGCACCGCTCCGGAAAGCCATTCCAGGCCGGTTTCAAAGTATCCCTTCAGAAAATCTCCCACCGTGAACGTCAGGAAAAAGACCAGCGCCATAATTCCGAGAAAGATCGGTACACCAAACACCGGATGGGTAAGCCAGGAATCGATGCGGTCTGTGGATGCTGATTTTTCCTCGCGTCCCATCATGCATTCGTCCATGACTTCCTCTATATAATTATACTTCTCATTGATGATATCTTTTTCGTAGTTTTTTTTCGCAATATGACTGATATCCACCGGATGGTCTTTCATCACTTCCGGGTCCTGCTCCAGAAGCTTAACCGCATGCCAGCGCATATTTTCCATTTCGCCGTATTTTGCCCTCAGGATCACCTCGATCTGGCTGATCTTTTCTTCCAGTGCATCATCATAACGCACCACAACGCCCTGCGGTCCCTCCTCGTAATGATGGACCACCGCGTGCATCAGCACATCCAGTCCGGTACGCTTTCTTGCGGAAACCGGGACCACCGGAATACCTCCCAGCATTTCCGGCAGACGGTGCAGGTCAATCTCCATTCCCCGCTCTTCTACAATATCCATCATATTCAGTGCCAGGATGACCGGTTTTTTCAGCTCCAGCAGCTGCAGGGTCAGATACAGATTTCGTTCCAGGGAAGATGCATCAACTACGTTAATGATCACATCCACCTCACCGTCCTCAATGCAGCGCCTTGTCACGATTTCCTCGATGGTATAGGAAGTCAGGCTGTAGATGCCCGGAAGGTCAATCACCTTGATGGAACGGCCTTTATAGCTGGTATGCCCCTCCACACGTTCCACCGTAACCCCGGGCCAGTTTGCGACTTTTAAATTGGCTCCGGTAAATGCATTGAACAGGGTTGTTTTTCCGCAGTTCGGGTTACCGACAAAGCCAACCCGTATTTCACGAAGATTCTGTCCGGTCTGCTTCTTTTCCGTCTTCAGTCCGGCCGGTCTTTGCTTCTGCTCCGTCTGTATTCTGTCCTCAGCCATGGTTCTCCACCTCCATCTCTGAAATTTCAATGCCGTCACTGATGCGTTTGCCCACAGCCAGTCTGGTTCCGCGTACCTTAAAGATCACAGAACCGCTTCCTTTTTTATTTAAAAGAGTTACCGGAGTCATGCTGTTGACTCCAAGAGCCTCCAGACGTCTGGTAATAGTCTCGTTTACGGCCACGCCTTCCACACGATAGGTGTGACCTATGATGCCCTCATTTAATTTCATAAATATTCTCCTTCTGCTTAGCAGTTCGTAGCTTATGTAAAAAAATATACCCTTATTGATAATTTTTGTCAATAAGGGTATATTTTTATCGGAATATTTTTCAAAAACTGCAGGCATTGCCTGTAAACGGTAAACTCAGGCTTCCAGATCCAGCAATGCCTTCTTCACCTCCAGCATCCGGTCACGCAGCACGGCTGCCTCCTCGAAATTTAACTCCGCAGCTGCCTGATGCATCTTCTTCTGAATTTCCTTTACCAGCTTGTTCAGTTCCTTTACGCTCATGGATTCCAGATCTTTTTCATCTGCGGAAGGTGCTTTCTCTGCCGCCCTGGAAATTGCGATCAGGTCACGCACGGCCTTTTTAATGGTAGTCGGCGTGATGCCATGTTCCTCATTGTAGACCTGCTGGAGCTGGCGGCGTCGGCTGGTCTCATCAATGGCCGCCCGCATGGAATCGGTGACGGTGTCTGCATACATGATCACATGACCCTCAGCATTTCGTGCTGCACGGCCAATCGTCTGGATCAGGGAAGTTTCCGAACGAAGGAAACCTTCCTTATCTGCGTCCAGAATGGCTACCAGCGTGATCTCCGGAATATCCAGACCTTCTCGCAGAAGGTTGATACCCACCAGAACATCAAATACATCCAGCCGCATGTCGCGGATGATTTCCGCCCGCTCCAGCGTATCAATATCAGAATGCAGGTACTTAACCCGGATGCCAAGCTCCTTCATATAATCTGTCAGATCCTCAGCCATCCGCTTGGTCAGGGTAGTGATCAGCACTTTATGATGGGCTGACGTTTCTTTATTGACCTCGCTCACCAGATCATCAATCTGACCCTCTACCGGCCGGACAAAAATCTCCGGATCCAGAAGCCCTGTCGGGCGGATGATCTGTTCTGTCCGCATAAGCTCATGCTCTGCCTCATAAGGGCCAGGCGTTGCGGATACAAACATCATCTGATCGATCTTACTCTCAAATTCCGTAAAGTTTAACGGCCGGTTATCCAGCGCAGAAGGAAGCCGGAAGCCGTAATCCACCAGCGTGGTCTTGCGGGAGCGGTCACCCGCATACATGCCGCGTACCTGCGGCAGCGTGATATGGGACTCATCCACGATGATCAGAAAATCATCCGGGAAATAGTCGATCAGCGTCCACGGCGGCTCTCCGGGCTTTCCGAAGTTTAAGTGGCGGGAATAATTCTCAATGCCGGAACAAAAGCCAGTCTCCCGCATCATCTCCACATCAAAGTTGGTACGCTCGGAAATACGCTGCGCCTCCAGCAGCTTATCTTCACTCTTAAAAAAAGTCACCCGCTCCTTTAGCTCTTCCAGAATATTTTCTGTGGCAAGCTGCATCTTCTCCTTCGGCACGACATAATGAGAAGCCGGAAAAATAGCAATGTGATTCAACTGCAGCTTTGCCTCGCCGGTCAGCGTGTCAATCTCCATTATGCGGTCAATCTCGTCTCCGAAAAACTCCACCCGGTAAGCCACACTGTCAGAATAGGCCGGAAAGATCTCCAGGACATCTCCCCGCACCCGGAAGGTACCGCGGTGAAAGTCCATGTCATTGCGGGCATACTGAATATCGATCAGCTTGTGAATCACCTCATCCCGGTCTTTCTCCATGCCCGGACGAAGAGAAATGACCATCTCCTGATAGTCGATCGGAGAGCCCAGACCATAAATGCAGGAAACCGAAGCCACTATGATCACATCCTTCCGCTCGGAAAGAGCTGCCGTAGCGGAGTGGCGAAGCTTATCAATCTCGTCATTAATGGCGGAATCTTTCTCAATATAGGTGTCCGTGGAGGGCACATAGGCCTCCGGCTGGTAATAATCATAATAGCTGACAAAATATTCTACGGCATTTTCCGGAAAAAATTCCTTCATCTCCCCATAAAGCTGTGCCGCCAGCGTTTTGTTGTGGGCAATGATCAGAGTAGGCTTGTTCAATGCCTGAATGACATTGGCCATGGTAAAAGTCTTACCGGAACCGGTAACTCCAAGCAGCGTCTCAAACTGATTGCCCTCCCGGAAGCCCTCCACAAGTTCGGCAATGGCCTGGGGCTGGTCACCGGTTGGGGCGTATTCAGATACTAGTTTAAAATGGTCCATAATGATTCCTCCGAAATCATAGCTACAGGTAATAAATAGGACATTGACCGAAACGGCCTTCCTCAACCTACTATAGCACATGGGCAATAAAAAGTATAGCATTTGCGAACGCATGTTCTTCCTAATATTGTATATCTATTTTCAAAACACCATCTGTACCTCTTCATTTCTGTGACATTGTCTGGAAATACAAAACAATTTCCATTTTCCTTAATAATTTGATAAGATTTTTCATATTTTTTTATTTTTTAAACACAATTTGGTCACATTTTCCCTTTATAGTATGTGTTTGTTCGAGAGGAATCCCGGACAGAGGAGGAAAAAATTATGATGAAGAAAGTATTTAACAAATCCATGATCGCTGTTGTAGCTGCTGCTATGGTAGCTATGGGAATCACCGCTTGCGGCGGTACCAAAGAGGAAACCACTGCTGCAGAGACTACTGTAGCTGAGACCACTGTTGAAGAGACTACCGTTGAGGAGTCCACCGAGGCTGAGGAATCTTCCGAGGAAGCAAAAGAAGAGTCTGTTGAGTCCGAGGAGGCATCTGAGGCTGAGGAGTCTTCCGAGGAGGCTGAAGAGTCTTCTGACGAGGCTGAGTCCACTGAGGAAGCAGCTGAGGAGACTACTGCTGCAAACTAATCTGCAGACAGCATCATCTTTCACATAAGAAAATACCGAATGAACACAAAAACCGGCAGACCAGTTTTCGCGACTGACCTGCCGATTTTGTGTTTTATGCAGACATGACATTTTATCTGCTATATGCTGTTACTTCTTACCCCCACACTTCCTCTGCAATCTCTTTTACCAGTTTCAATTTTGCCCACTGCTCTTCCACGGTCAGCTTGTTGCCGATCTCGCAGGAAGCGAATCCGCACTGCGGGCTTAAGTACAGACGGTCTAACGGTACATACTTTGCCGCCTCATGGATGCGCGCGATCACAGCGTTCTTATCCTCCAGCTTCGGGGATTTTGTTGTGATCAGGCCCAGAACAACCTTTTTATCTTCGGAAGCATGCTTCAGGCACTCAAATCCGCCGGAACGCGCATCGTCAAACTCCAGATACAGGGCATTGACGTTTTCCTTTCCAAATACCAGCTCCGCAATCTTGTCATAAGCACCAGTGCAGGCCCAGGTAGAATGGAAGTTTCCGCGGCAGATGTGGGTGTTGATGACCAGATTCTCCGGCTGTCCCTCGATCACCAGGTTGTTGATTTCCAGGAATTCCTTCTGCAGTTTTTCCAGTCCTGCATCATCGGTTCCAAAGAACATTCTTGCCTTCGGGTCCACAAAGCAGCCCCAGGTACAGTCATCCAGCTGGATGTTTCTGCAGCCTGCCGCATAGAGATCCGCGATGACTTTTCTATATCCGGCTACCAGATCTGCAATAAGTTCCTCATCATTCGGATAAATCTTTCTGGTATCCTCAATGTTCATCGGCATTACCAGCTGCTCGAAAAACTGGGCCGGTGCCGGGATGGTCTGCTTTGCTACGGTATTCTCATCCTCCAGTGCCTTCACAAATTTGTAATGCTCCACAAATGGATGATGTCCCACAGAAATCTTTCCGGTCAGGAAGGTATCATCAATCTTGGCTGCCTCATCGTGAAACGGCAGTCCTTCTTCGGTGGCGCTGTGACCCACACCGTTGAATCCCCACATGAAATCCAGGTGCCAGGTAGCGCGGCGGAACTCACCGTCGGTGATCACATGGTAACCAGCTTTCTTCTGCTTCTCCACCAGGTCGGTGATGGCTGCGTCTTCTGCCTTCTTTAATTCTTCTGCGGTGATGGTTCCTGTCTCATACTCAGCGCGTGCCTTCTTTAACTGCTCCGGTCTTAAAAAGCTTCCTACATAATCATAACGAAACGGGGTATTTTTGCTCATGTTGTTGTCTCCTTATCTGATGCTGTGCGCAGCCATTCCATGCTTCTCTGGCCGCCCCTGTCATATCTGCTATTCATGGCTCTTATGATACCCGCATTTTCATTCCCTGTAAAATATCGAAAAAAAGCGGTTTGCCATAGTTTTAGTCTATCGCGAACCGCTTCAGTGCTTCTATATAATGAGCAGCAAATTTCCCCGGCACCACCTGTTTATGCGTGATATATCCGATTTCCATATAATCATCTGCCTCCAGCGGCACCGCTACAATGTCCCTGCCATTCAGGGTTTCATTGATCACACCGCTGCAGATGGTGTAGCCATTTAAGCCGATCAGCAGGTTAAACAAGGTTGCCCGGTCACAGACCCGGATGTCTTTCCGGCTCTCCAGCGTGCTTAAAATCTCCTCTGAAAAATAAAAAGCATTGTGATCTCCCTGTTCATAAGAAAGCCGCGGATACGGCTCCAGATCCTGCAGGGTGATTTTCTTCCGCTTTGCCAGCGGATTTCCCGATCCGACAAACACATGGGGCTTTGCCCGAAACAGCCGTTCAAATTTCAGATTATGTTCCTTGAAGGTTTTTCGCAGAACATTCTCGTTGAACTGGTTTAAATAGAGCACCCCAATCTCACTTTTCAGCTTTGCCACATCCTCAATGATCTCATAGGTCTGGGTCTCCCGGATCCGGAAATCGTAAGTCTCACCTCCGTAAGTCTTCAGCAGCTCCACAAAGGCCTCCACCGCAAAGGAATAATGCTGGGTAGAGACACAAAACTGATGACGCACCGGGGCCACACCGGAATAACGTTCCTCCATAAGGCTTGTCTGGGTGATGACCTGTCTGGCATAACCGAGAAATTCCTCCCCCTCGGAAGTCAGCAGAATTCCCTTGTTGGTCCTCTGGAAGATGGTAATGCCAAACTCATGCTCCAGTTCCCGGATAGCTGCCGTCAGACTGGGCTGGGAAATATACAGCTTCTCCGCCGCCCTGCTGATGGTCCCGGCATTCGCGGTCTCTACGATGTATTTTAATTGTGTCAGTGTCATATGTGCTTTCTCTTTCGTACGCTGTATGGTTTCATTACTTCGTCATCTTGTCATATCTGCGGATCAAAATCCATATGGATGGCCACCGCCCCGATCGGACAGATCTCATAACAGATTCCGCAGCCATCGCAAAAACGTAAATCGATCCGGTAATGTCCCTGGCGCGGCACCAGAGCATGAAGCGGGCATTTTTGAGCGCATCGCCCACAGCGGGTACAGGTGTCCAAAATATAGTATCCTGCTTTTTCCTTATGGGATTCCATTTTGTTTGTCATTTCGCTGCTCCTTCCTGCAATTTCTTTTCCGCAGCCATCCATTCCTGCGCGGTATATTCTTCCACCGCTGTCGTTGTCACCCGTTTTATATGCTTTTCCTTCAGGCGCAGATACACAACTTCCCTGAAAACAGTATAACAAACGGAGACAAGCGGAATAAAGATGAGCATCCCCGCAATTCCCATAAGATTTCCGCCGATGGTAACTGCAGCAAGGACCCAGATGGACGGAAGTCCGACGGAACCTCCGACCACATGCGGATAGATCAGATTCCCTTCAATCTGCTGAAGCAGCAGAAATACAAGAATAAACAGCATTGCCTGCTTCGGACTTACCATAAAAATCAGGAAACAGCCCAATGCGCATCCGATAAACGCGCCAAAGATTGGGATCAATGCCGTAAAGGCGATCAGGATTCCGATCAGCAGTGCATAGGGCATTTTCAAAATGCTTAACGTGACGGCAAACATGCTTCCGAGGATCACAGCCTCTAAGCACTGTCCTGTAAGGAAATTGGCAAATGTCCGATAAATCAGGGAACAGATTTTAAGGAGTGCATTTGCTTTCTGTTTGGAAAGAAACGCAAAACATACCTTTCTTATCTGTATGTGCAATTGTTCTTTCTGAAAAAGAATATAGCAGGCAAAGGAAAATGCAATGAAAAAGGTGGCAAGTCCGCTGACGATCGAGCTCACTGCTGACATGGTCGTGCTCATCATATTCCCCGCTCCGCTGCCAAGAATGCTGATTCCCCACTGAATGGCCTGATCTGGCTGAAACTGGATCTGATTTACATAATTCATAATACTCTGGTTATTATGTGAAAAATCCCGAATCCAGCTTTGCATCTGCGGAATAAAATCGGCAATGCTCATCATTAGTGTTCCCATAGTCCGGGTGAGCTGCGGGATCACGCCAAACATCACCAGTACCACGACACCGACAGCCAGTATCATGGTCAGAAGAAGGCTTACCGGTCTGGCAAGCTTTTTGTTTTTTTTCTTTCCGGCTTTGATCTTCCCAAAGATCATCTTTTCCAGAAAGCTCATCGGCACGTTGATGACAAAAGCAATTGCGCCTCCCAGTGCAAAGGGGAATATGATTCCCCATATTGTTTTCAGCACATCGATCACAACTTCAAATTTCCACAACGCAGCTGCCAGCAGTGCTGTGAAAATGATCAGTTCCCGAATTTTTTTCATAGATAGCTTACTGAAATCCATTATCTTTCTCCACTTTTTCCTAATTTTGTGCGAATCCACTTCAGCAACTGAATGATCGGAAGACTGGCAAAGGCATACAGATATACGCAGCCGAGCTGTACCGGATCGAGGGTCTCCACCTGAAATACATGATGAAGGCCGGGAACGGTCAATACTGCGGTGATCAGTACTGCGCCGAGCACAAAGGCTCCCTGCAGCCATGGATTGTTAAAGAACCGATTTGTAAAGATAACCGGATGATCCGACTTACAGTTAAATCCATGGAACAGGCGTGCCAGACAAAGTGTTCCGAACGCATACGTACTGCCAAGCAGCGCGCCGTCCTGGTGATATCCTGTCAAAAATGCGATCATTGTCATCGCACCGATCACAAAGCCCTCCAGACCGATTTTGCCGAGGAAATCCTTTGTCAGTATCGATTCGTCCGCAGATCTTGGTTTCTCATTCATCACTTCACTGTTATGGGGCTCCACACCCAGGGCAATTGCCGGAAGACTGTCCGTCAGGAGGTTAATAAACAGCAAATGTACCGGTGCAAAAGGAACCGGAAGTCCTGCAACGGATGCACAAAGGACTGTCAAAATTGCACCAAAGTTTCCTGACAGGAGAAACTGTATCGCGCGCTTGATATTCTGGTATAAGTTTCGTCCATTTTCCACTGCTTTTATAATAGTTGCAAAATTGTCATCTGTAAGCACCATCGCTGCGGCATCCTTTGCTACTTCTGTTCCGGTCACTCCCATTGCAACACCAATATCTGCCTGCTTCAATGCCGGAGCATCATTCACACCATCTCCAGTCATTGCCACGATCATCCCTTTCTCCTGCCATGCTCGTACAATACGGATCTTGTGCTCCGGTGACACTCTTGCATACACAGAAATATTTGAGACAAATTCTTTGAGTTCCTCGTCACTCATATTTTCTATATCTGCCCCTTCACAGGCTTCCGATAAATCATGTAATATTCCAACTCTCTTTGCAATTGCTGCTGCTGTGATTTTATGATCTCCTGTGATCATAACCGGTCGAATTCCCGCTTTTATACATTCCGCTACCGCAGCTTTTGATTCTTCTCTCGGAGGATCCATCATCGCAATCAAACCAAGAAATACTAAGTGATCCTCATCTTGTATCGTTAATGTGTGATTCTTAGGAATTTCACGATAGGTAAAAGACAATACTCTTAAACCTTCCATCGAAAATTCCTGATTTTGACGTTGTATTTTTTCTTTATCTTCCTCAGTAATTTTTCGAATTCCCTCTTTCGTCCAGATTTGCTCTGTACGTTCCAGGAGCTTGTCGACTGCACCTTTTACAATCATTTGATTTTTACCATCTATCAGGTGAAGTGTTGACATCATCTTTCGATCACTGTCAAATGGCAGTTCTCCATTTCTTGGATAAAGCTTTCTTACGCTTGCCGCCTCTATCCCATATCGACTTCCAAGATTAATCAATGCTGTTTCTGTCGGATCTCCAATTTCTACTCCATTTTCATTTGTCGAATCATTACATAGAATACTGTAATTTAAAAGACATTTTTGTGCCTGATCTGATATATCAATTGCCTCTGCTGAAATTCTTTTTCCATCTATATAATAATCTTCAACCGTCATTTTATTCTGTGTGAGCGTTCCTGTCTTATCCGAACAAATAATAGAAACACTTCCAAGTCCTTCTACCGCCTGTAGTTTACGAATGATTGCATGCTCTTTTGCCATCTTCTGTGTTCCGAAAGAAAGTACAATTGTCACGATAGAACTTAGCGCTTCAGGAATTGCTGCTACTGCAAGTGCTACTGCAAACATAAATGCACTGCTGATCTTTTCACCGCGGAACACATTTATTGCAAATAAGAGTCCGCAAAATACCAGAATCATAATAGAAAGCTTCTTTCCAAAGACTTCCAAACTCACCTGAAGTGGTGTCTGTTTTTCCGAAGTTGACTTCAAAAGTCCTGCAATCTTTCCGACTTCTGTCTGCATTCCTATATCCGTTACAACAGCTTTCCCACGCCCATACGTTACAAAACTACCGGAAAATAACATATTTGTCCGATCACCAAGTGGCGCTTCCGTCAATATTGTATCCATGTTTTTCTCAACTGCAAGACTTTCTCCTGTAAGAGCACTCTCATCAATCTTAAGACTTGCATTTTCAATCAGTCTTCCATCAGCCGGAATCATATCTCCTGCTTCAAGCAGTATCACATCTCCAACAACCAGTTCTCTTGCCGGAATTTGAACGACTGTACCATCACGCAATACTTTTGCCTCCGGGCCAGAAAGATTCTTTAAACTCTGCAGAGATTGTTCTGCTTTTACCGTCTGTATTGTTCCCAAGATTGCATTGATCGTAATAACCGTCACGATAACTGCCGCACTTTCCACATCTCCAAGCATA
>ERZ773162.2228-NODE-2228-length-12817-cov-11.920467_pt1 | contig 12817 bp, 9 predicted proteins | sample MGYA00511113_ERZ773162 | MGnify/ENA primary metagenome ERZ773162 (study PRJEB29015, sample SAMEA2737807) | human gut metagenome | biome: human gut; feature: human-associated habitat; material: faeces | place: China | collected 2012 ... | reverse complement strand
GATAACTGGAAGCGGCAAATCCTGCAAGATCACCGATGACACCGCCGCCAAGAGCGATGACCAGATCACTACGGGAAATCTTTGCCTCCAGCATTGCCTTGTAGACAGTCGGAAGTGTCTGGAAATCCTTGGTTGATTCACCGTGAGGAAGTACCAGATGGTGACATTCGTAAGTGGAGTCCAATGTATGGATCAGCCGGTCACCATATAACGGAAATACATTGTCATCGGAAATGATCATAATGCGTTTTCCGTGGTAGATCTTTCGGATGTAATCTCCGGCCTGGGATAATATGTTATTTTCAATATAGATAGGATAACTGTCTTTTTCCAGATTAACTGTAAGTTTCATAATATATACTCCTGTAAGGTTTTTGTCTGAACCGCCATGCGTTCGTAAGGAACTGCCAGTGGCAGGTTATCTGCATTTGATCGTCTTGCCGACAACACCTGCAATCTGTGAAACCTTTTTGATCAATTCGTCGTATTTTTTAGGTTTTAATGACTGAGCTCCGTCGCAGAGTGCGGATTCCGGATCATTGTGTACTTCTATCATCAGTCCGTCGGCTCCTGCTGCTACAGCGGCCATTGCCATAGAATCTACTAACCACCATTTACCGCCCGCATGACTTGGGTCAACGATGATCGGAAGATGTGTCAGTTTACGAAGTATCGGGATACTCTGAAGATCCAGAGTATTTCTTGTATAGCTTTCGAAAGTACGGATTCCGCGTTCGCAGAGGATGACATTTTCATTACCGGATGCCATGATGTATTCTGCTGACATGATCCATTCTTCGTAAGTTGCGTTCAGACCTCTCTTTAAAAGGATTGGACGGTCAAGTTGTCCTAATTCTTTTAACAGATCGAAGTTCTGCATGTTACGTGCACCGATCTGGATAAGATCTACTTTCTCGTTAAAGATATCGAGGTATTTGTCTGACATCAGTTCGGTTACGATCGGAAGTCCTGTTGCTTCTTTTACAGCTGTTAAGATGTCGAGTCCTTCCAGTCCGAGCCCCTGGAATGAATAAGGACTTGTTCTTGGCTTGAATGCACCTCCGCGGAGTAAGTTGGCTCCGGAAGCTTTTGCAGCCTGGGCGATTTCAAGTACCTGTTCGTAAGATTCTACGGAACAAGGACCGGCGATCATTGCCAGGTTGTCGCCGCCAACTTTTACACCGGATACATCGATGATGGAATCTTCCGGATGGAATGCACGGTTGGCTAATTTGTATGGCTCCTGTACATGCATAACTTTATCGACTGCAGAATCAATTTCGAATAATTTGGAATCGACTTTGGCTGTGTCACCGATACAACCGATAACTGTCATCTCTTCGCCCTGTACAACGTGTGTGTTAAGTCCTCTCTTTTTGACCATGTTCTCGACACGAGAAACATCATCTTTTGTAGTGCGTGGTTTTAATACGATAATCATAATAAATATCCTCCAACATGTATGATAATTGTGCATGTGTGATATTTCTTTTCGCGTGTGAGGCTAGTATAGTCGCACTGTAAAATATTCGCACTGCAAAACTTTAATTACTTAAAGCACAAAACTAATGATATATTAACGCAATGGGATTTGATTGTCAACACTTTTATTCGATAAATTCTTTCATTTTTAAAAAAGTGTGTTAGACTAAAATTGTATAGTAAAAAAGGAGTGGGAAAATGGTAAGTGTTTGGGCAGCAGATATTACACCATTACTAATAGAAGAGACGTATCAGGCATATTATGATAAAGTGCCTGAGTGGAGAAAAGATAAAGCGGATAAACTTAAAAATGTGGATGACAAAGCAAGGAGTGTCGGTGCCTGGATATTGTGGGAAAAGATGAAGAAGGCTCTGAGACTTCCGGAATCGGCAGTTTTCAATCTGTCACATTCGGGAAAATATGTATTGTGTGCCTGTAGTGACCGTGAAGATGTTCAGACAGGCTGTGATGTGGAGATGAAGGGAAAGCTGCGGATGCCGGTGGCAGAACGGTATTTTTGCCGGGAAGAATGTGAGATCATCCGCAATGGGAAGGATGAAAAAGAACAGGCGGAGTGGTTTTACCGCTTCTGGGTATTAAAAGAAAGCTTTATGAAAGCAACCAGAAGAGGAATGGGCCTGGACATGCGCACATATGAATTTGCCTGGGGACAGGACGGCATACCATATCTGAAAAAGCAGCCTGAGGAATATCCGGAGAAATATCTGTGCAGGGAGTACGAACTGGAGCAGGGGGACGCAAGGGTCGCGGTAATTACGACAGATAATGAGATCGAGGGGAGATTACACGAAGTCAGACTTGCTTAATAAAGGGGTGTATGAACATGAAACAGTTAATGACAAAATGGGCAGACAATATAAATGAAAAGAATGTACTAGGGGAGTACCCAAGACCGCTCATGCGTAGAAAAAGCTATGTAAATCTGAACGGAATATGGAAATATGCAATAAGAGAAACAAAAGGATTTCCAAAGAAAATGGATGGGGATATCCTGGTTCCGTTTTCGCCGGAAGCTGTATTGTCGGGGGTAAACAGACAGTTAAAACCAGAAGAATATCTATGGTATAAGAGAAGGCTTCCGGATGAAGTAAAGCCGGAGAAGGGAAGCAGATGGATCCTTCATTTTGGAGCGGTAGATCAGTGTGCGGTCGTATATATAAATGGAAAGAAACAGGGAAAGCATGTGGGAGGCTATCTTCCATTTTCATATGATATTACGGAAGCATTAAAAGAAGAAAAGAATCTGTTGACCGTAAAAGTAAGAGATTATTCGGAGACTTGTTATTATAGCAGAGGAAAACAGAAACTTAAAAACGGTGGAATGTTCTATACGGCACAGAGTGGAATCTGGCAGACCGTATGGATTGAAAAAGTTCCAGAGTGTTATATCGGACATCTTAAGATCACACCTCTTTATGACCAGTCTTCTATAATGATCCAGATGGAAGAAGAACATGGCATAAAAGATATTGATTACGAAGTTACGATAACGGCAAGAAAGATGTGGCCGGTGAAAGCATCCGGAAAGACGGGAAAGCCGTGTGTGATCATGATACCACATATGAGAAGCTGGAGTCCGGAAGATCCATTTCTGTATGATCTTCATGTGAGGATGGGAGAGGATTCGGTAGAAAGTTACTTTGCCATGCGTAAGGTAGAAGTTAAAAATGACAAAGAGGGAATACCGAGGATATTTTTGAACAATGAGCCGTATTTTGAAAAGGGAGTACTGGATCAGGGATATTGGCCGGATGGTCTATACACACCGCCGTGTGATGAAGCGATGATCTATGATATCCAGAAGATGAAGGACCTGGGGTTCAATATGATCCGCAAGCATATTAAGATAGAACCGCAGAGATGGTATTATCACTGCGACCGTATCGGTATGCTGGTCTGGCAGGATATGGTGAACGGAGGACGGGATTATAAGAGCTGGTATGTAACGTATATGGCGACAGCCATGGAGGGAATGCATATCCGGGCAAAAGATACCAGGATTCATCTGATGGGACGTCAGGATCCGGCCGGGCAGAGACAGTTTGAAAAAGAGATGAAGGAGACGGTTCGATTGCTTTATAATCATCCATCCATTGTTACATGGGTTATTTTTAATGAAGGATGGGGACAGTTTCAGACGAAGAAGATGACAGATATAGTAAGGGCAGAAGATCCTTACAGGCTGACAGATTCTGCGAGTGGCTGGTTTGATCAGGGGTGCGGGGATATACGAAGCATCCATGATTATTTCTTCCCCTTGCATGTAACACCGGAAAAGAGGGTAACGGCACTTACTGAGTTTGGCGGGTATTCGCTGCAGATTCCGAAGCATAGTATGTACGAGAAAAAGGTCTACGGTTATAAAAAGTTCAAGAGAAAAAGAGAACTTACGGCGGGCTATGAGAAATTGATAAAAAAGCTCATTATTCCGAATATCAGTCGTGGATTAAGTGCAACTGTTTACACACAATTATCGGATATAGAAGAAGAGGTAAATGGAATCATTTCTTATGATAGAAAAATAGTCAAAATGGATGAAAAAACCGTTAAAAAACTGAATGAAAAACTTCATTTTTAGCCTTTATTTTCGGGGAAATGTAACGTAAGCAGAGTTGACGTGTTTTCTGTGATTTGTTAGAATATAAAAGGGAAAAATAAAGATTTATCAAGATAGAAAAATGTTTACAAAACCATAAAAAAGCACACGAGGAGAGTATGGGAGAGTAAGAATAATAAGGAGGAAAAGAATGTTGGAATTAACGTTTGGAGAACAGGTCAAGATCATTCTGAGCCGTAAAGGGATGACGATCAAAGAACTTGCAGAGAAGATAGAAAAACAGACAGGAAAGAAGATGTCGCGTCAGAATCTGACCCAGCGTCTTGGCAGAGATAATTTCCAGGAGCAGGATATGCGAATGATCGCAAAGATTCTTGATTGTCCGTTTTATCTGGATATATTAGAAGAACATGAGGAGCATGAAGAGAAGCCTTCAAAGGCCCAGAAAATTACAGAGCCTGAAAAGAAGAAAACACCTGTCAAAGCAGAAGAAAGAGATATTACGATAGGTGAGCTTGTAGATATTCATAAAGAATTAGATGCAATAGAAAAGAAGAAAAAGAAGAAGTCTAAAAAGGTTGTAGAGCCAGATCCGGAATATGTTCAGGAAACAATATTTGATTTTGTAAGAGAGAAAGAAGCGACAGCAGAACCTGCCACAGAAATAGAAGAGCAGGAAGAAGAGATACAGGAGCCGATGGAAGAAACCGGAAGTTCGGAGGCTGTGACACCGGAAGCAGAAGAGTCGGTGACTGTAAGTGAAGAAGAACCTGCAGCGAGTGTAGAGGAGTATGCTGAGAAACCTGTATATGAAGACGAGCCGGTGTATGAGTCAGAATCGGAATATGCAGAAGAACCAGTGTATGAGTCAGAATCGGAATATGCAGAAGAACCAGTGTATGAAGCAGAGCCAGAATATGCAGAAGAACCGGTGTATGAAGCAGAGCCAGAATACGCAGAAGAGCCGGTGTATGAAGCAGAGCCAGAATACGCAGAAGAATCGGCGTATGAAGCAGAGCCAGAGTATGCAGAAGAACCAGTGTATGAAGCAGAGCCGGAATATGCAGAAGAACCAGCCTATGAAAGTGAGCTGGAATATACAGAGGAGCCGGCTTATGAGTCGGAACCGAAATATACAGAGGAGCCAGCTCATGAGTCAGAACCGGAAGTAGAAGAGCCAGAGGAACCGGAAAAACCGGAGCCGAAGAAAGTTGAACCGGAGAAGAAAGCGCATGGATGGAGAGCGCTCTTCGGAATACGTAAAAAGCATGAAGAAGAATCAGCGCATGAAGAACCGGCAAAAGAAGAAAAGCCGGAAATCCAGTATCATGAGTTTGATTATTCGGGAGACGGTGAGTCAGAGAAACTTGCAGAAGAATTTATGCCGGAGGAACCGGAACAGGAGGAAACATATGCAGCAGCTGATGAGACCTCCGGTTATGAGAATAACGGATATCAGAGCCGGTATGCGCAGGAAAATGAAGAAGACTTATTCACATCCGATGAAGAGGATCTCAGTAAAGGTGAACTTAATCCTTACACAGGACATGAATATGAATCAAACAGCGTAAGAATGCATCCGAAGAGAATCGGCTATGTACAGGTATATGACAGAGGAAAACATCAGTGGACAGATATGACGGAGTGGGCATTCCTTGGATATCAGGAACGTAAAAAGGCACTTCTCGGAAAAGATTATGAGCCGCCGATCTATCTGGATTAGTGTTGAATGAACATAGAAAGAAAATGTTATGAATAAGGTGTTCAGCCGGATCTCCGGCTGGACACTTTTTGTACAAGGGGATGCAAGAGAAGCTGCCGCCTACAGGAACTTCCGGTGGCAAATTTTGTAGATTAAAATATGAAGGAGGAGCAGAAAATGGAATGGACAAGGCTTTTATCAACAAAACGTCAAAGACAGAACAGATACAAGAGTCAAAAATATGGTGATGCAGACCTTAGAAGTGAATTCGAAAAAGATTATCACAGAATCATCGGCAGTGCGTCATTTAGGAGACTTCAGGATAAGACACAGGTATTTCCACTGGATAAAAGTGATTTTATCCGTACGAGACTGACCCATTCCATGGAAGTCTCTTCGCTGGCAAAATCTCTGGGTCAGAATATAGGAGAAAGCATATTGGTACACAAGAAAGATTCCAGTTTCACTGTACAGATGAAAGAGGATATCTGCAATATTCTTCAGTGTGCAGGACTGATTCATGATATCGGCAATCCACCGTTTGGTCATTATGGAGAAGCGGCGATCAGGGAATGGTTTGAAAGAAATCTTCCGCTTCTGACATATCATGGAACGTCACTTGAGGAGCTGCTCGAACCTCAGATGAGGGAGGATTTTTATCATTTTGAAGGAAATGCACAGGCACTTAGGCTGGTCAGCAAATTACATTTTCTGGTAGATGAAAATGGAATGAATCTGACGTATGCGCTTTTGAATACAATTATAAAATATCCGGTAGCATCTACAAAGATCCATCCGGAATCAGGAGATATCAGAGAGAAGAAGATGGGCTATTATTATGCAGACCGGGAACTGTTCGAGGATATTGTATCAGAGACGGGTGCGGGAAATCACAGACATCCACTTACCTTTATACTTGAGGCAGCAGATGATATTGCATATAAGACCGCAGATATTGAAGATGCATTTGTAAAAAGATTTCTTACATATCATAGTCTCAGAGATGAACTCAGAAAACTACAGAACAGGGAGAAAAAGTATGCAGACCCAGAAGAGAAAGATCAGAACTGGTTCTGCCCGGCAGATAAACTGGTAGAATTATACGACCGTGCAAAGAAGAACGGGGTAGATGATCCCGGTGATTATGCAGTGAAGAACTGGATCGTAAAAGCACAGGGATTTTTGATTGGCTGCGCAACTTCCGGATTTACTTCTCATTATGAAGAGATTATGGAAGGCACGTATAAAAAAGATCTGTTTGCAGGTACTTTGGCTGAAGGATTGGTAAAACTGCTTGGAGAGATAGCGAGCAAATGTGTATTTAAAACAGAGACGATCTATCGTATGGAAGTGAAAGAGGCAGTGATGCTGGATAATCTGCTGGACAGGTTTGTCGGTGCAGCAATAAAATATGATGATCCAACGCAGAAACTGAACTCAATAGAAGAAAGACTGATTTCATTTATTTCCAATAATTATAAAAAAGCATATCGTTATCATGCAGAAGAAAAATCAGAGGTTTATCGTCTTTATCTGAGACTTCTGCTAGTTACGGATTATATCTGTGGTATGACAGACAGCTATGCGAAGAGGCTGTATCAGGAATTGAATGCGATTATGGCATAAAAGAAAATATTTCAGAATAGATTGTGATAAATAGCCGGAAACAGGAGAGGATATTTTGAGACGGTTTATTCGATATCTGTATGAATACGAACAAGAGAAAAAGATGCGGAATGTAGGCTTCGTAAAAGTAGAACAGGATGTGGATCAGTGCGTGATCCATGTGCACGGAAAAGGATTCCGGATGGAAGAAAATGCGCAGGGACTTAGGGTGTATCTGTTCTGGAATACAGAAGATAAATGTATTGGAATCCCGCAGGGAGTGACAGAGGTTCCCGGCCCGGCGGTGAACTGGCAGCTATGCTATACACCGGAGGATGTCGGTAAGAAAGAAAATTATGATCTTGTCAACGGAATTATATTAAAGGACGTAAATGGACACTGGTATGCGGCAGTCTGGAATGACGATGTAGTAAACGTCTGCAGGATGGAAATGTGGAAGATGGAAGAAGATTCCGTGCAGGGTGAAGAACCTGAATGTAAGAAGGGATTAGCGCAGGGCGAAGAACCGGAATGTAAGAAGGGATTAGCGCAGGACGAAGAACCGGAATGTAAGAAGGAAACCTTGCAGGATGAAGAATCAGAGAGTGGGAAACTTGAAGATGATTTGGAAAAAGAGGCCTGCCTGGGGGGTAAAGTCCGCAAGATCCAGCGTAAAGATATGGTGTGTCTTCCGAGGTGTGAATGGAGACATGCAAATAATAGTTTTTTGATCCACGGGTATTATAATTATCACCATCTGATATTGACAGTCCGTGATGACCGGTTAAAATTAGGAGTACCGGGAGTGTATCATCCGCAGGAAGAAAAAGCCGCAGAAAGCTTTGGATTTCCGGAATTCATTCCTGCAGAAGAGCTGGATCTTAAGCTTACAGATGAAGAGAAGAATGACAGAGAGAAGTTCGGATACTGGTGCAGGGATATAAGAGGATCACATGACTGTGTAGAACCACAGAAGAGATAGAAAACAGGAAAATAGACGGAGAATGAATATGCAAAGCACAGATGAAAAATATATGAAAGAAGCGATCAAACAGGCAAAGAAAGCATATGCGATCGGTGAGGTGCCGATCGGATGTGTGATCGTATATCAGGATAAGATCATTGGGAGAGGATATAACCGCAGAACAATTGATAATAATACCCTGGCGCATGCAGAACTGATCGCGATTAAAAAAGCAAGCAAGAAGATGAATGACTGGAGACTGGAGGATTGTACGATGTATGTAACTCTGGAACCATGCCAGATGTGTTCCGGTGCGATCGTACAGTCCCGGATGACACGGGTAGTAGTCGGATGTATGAATCCGAAAGCCGGCTGTGCGGGCTCTATCTTAAATCTTCTGGATATGCCTGAATTTAATCATCAGGTAGAATTGACGACAGGAGTGATGGAAGAAGAATGCAGTCAGATGATGAAATCATTTTTTAAAGAATTGAGAGAAGCAAAGAAGAAGAAAAAGCAGCTGGAAAAAGAACAGACCGGGGAAATATAAAAGACAGGTGATCATATGAATGAAAAGACAGTAGGAATACTTCTGTAAGAAGGCAGTTCCGGTACAGACAGTAACAAATGCAATTGTAATATTGCTGGCGTTAATATTTGGCATAGTATAAAAAATACCCACATGCGAAAAATCACAGTGGATAAGATGAATACTATATTATTATTTATGTGCATTGCGCTTCGAACGAGCCTTCACAGACGTTACCTTGGTAGTTAACTCAGCCCAGGCACCCTTACGGCACCCGAGAGGTTCCACTTAGTGCTGCTTCATTCCTGACCTGACACGGTTCATGGAGTCCCGTCGCGTAAGACCCAAACATCAACGTCACTTTCCAAGGGCAGCTCTGCAAAAACAAGCCCTCTGCGCAATATCACCCCTGCTATAGCGGATTGCAGGTGCAAGGTACCGCTAACACCCCGGCTGCACAGCTCAACATTTTAACGTGTTCCGGGCAAAAAGTCAATGGAAATGTTGTAAAAAAGGCGATACCAATTTATAATACCTAGATATATGAGAATTTATCTGATCGGGTGTATGCCTGAAGGGAAAAATTCTGATCTGGAGGAAAGAATAATGAAGATATTACTGGCAGCAGTCAATGCAAAATATATACATTCCAATCTGGCGGTCTACAGCCTGAAAGCCTATGCCGAGGATCCGGCGGTGGAGATCGGAGAATATACGATCAACCAGCAAAAGGACGATATCCTGATGGACATCTATAAGAGACAACCGGATATTCTCTGCCTTTCCTGCTATATCTGGAATTTGGACTATATAGAAGAAATTGTGCTGGAAATCGGAAAGCTGCGTCCGGATATGCCAATCTGGCTTGGCGGGCCGGAGGTTTCCTATGATGCAAAAGAAGTATTAAGACGGCTTCCATGTGTCAAAGGAGTGATGAAAGGCGAAGGAGAGAAAACTTTCAAAGAAATCTGCCGGATATACCGAAATGAATTCGAAAAAAGAGAAAATGTATGTGGATATCAGGATAAAAATGTGGATAATTCCTGGAAGAAATCGGAGAGTGTGGATAACCAGTTAAAGGGTGTGGACGGAATCACTTTCCGGGAAGAAAAAGAGAAAATTATCGACAATCCGTGGCGTCCGATCATGGATCTGAGCGAAGTCCCATTTGTCTACGATCATATGGAAGATTTTGAACACAAGATCATTTACTACGAGACAAGCAGAGGATGCCCGTTCTCCTGCAGCTATTGTCTGTCATCGGTGGACAAGCGTCTGCGTTTCAGGGATATAGAACTGGTGAAGAAGGAGCTGCAGTTTTTCCTTGACCACAAAGTACCGCAGGTGAAATTTGTTGACCGTACATTCAACTGCAAACACGATCACAGCATTGCTATCTGGAAATATATCATGGAGCATGATAATGGCATTACGAACTTCCACTTTGAGATTGCCGCGGATATTCTGAATGAAGAAGAACTGGAACTTCTGGAACAGATGCGCCCGGGACTGGTACAGCTTGAGATCGGTGTACAGTCAACAAATCCGAAGACGATCAAAGAGATCCATAGAGTTATGGACTTTGAAAAAGTATCTAAAATCGTGAGAAGAATTCAGGATAAGGGAAATGTGCACGAACATCTGGATCTGATCGCCGGCCTTCCGTACGAAGATGTGGAAAGCTTCGCACATTCCTTTGATGATGTCTATGCATTAAAACCGGAGCAGCTCCAGCTGGGATTCCTGAAAGTGCTTAAGGGATCCTTTATGCAGGAGCATCAGGAAGAGTACGGCATTGTCCATAAAGCGCACCCACCGTATGAAGTACTGTATACAAAATGGATTTCCTATGAAGATGTGCTGCGCCTGAAAGGGATTGAGGAGATGGTGGAGGTCTACTATAACAGCCGTCAGTTTACGAATACGATGGAAGAACTGGAAAAGGAATACGATTCTGCATTCACCATGTATGACCGGCTTGCATCTTATTACGAAGACAATGGTTATAACGCCGTTCAACACAAGCGGAGTGCCAGATATGAGATACTGCTGAATTATATACGGCTTCATCATAAAGAAAAAGAAGATTTGTTCCGGGAAGTGCTCACATATGATTATTATCTTCGTGAAAATGCGAAGAGCCGTCCGGAATTCGCCGGGGATTATCTGGTGGAAAAGAATGTGGCGAGAGCATTTTATGAAAAAGAAGAAGAGACACATATGTACCTTCCGGATTATGGAAAATACGACAGAAATCAGATGCGTAAAATGACGCATTTAGAATATTTTAAACTGGCAGATACCTATATCCTGTTCGATTATCAGAACAGAAACCCGCTGAATCAGGAAGCCAGGGTCTGTAAAGTGGAAATTGATAAAGTGAGAATAAAATAAGTATCAATATAAAAGGAAATAGAATTATGAAAAAAAGAACGGGAGAGATCCTGGAACTTCTGGATGAAAAATACGGAACAGAATTTATCTGTTATCTGAATTATGAAACTCCGTGGCAGCTTCTGATCGCTACGATGTTAAGTGCGCAGTGTACCGATGCAAGAGTCAATATTGTAACAAAAGATCTGTTCCGGAAGTACCCGTCTGTCGAAGCATTTGCGGACGCAGACCTGAAAGAATTAGAACAGGATATCAAACCAACGGGATTCTATCATAATAAAGCGAAGAATATCATAGCCTGTATGAAAGACATCCGGGATAAATATAACGGAGAAGTCCCATCAGAACTTGAAGACCTTTTAAGTCTGGCGGGAGTAGGCAGAAAGACAGCCAATGTGATCCGCGGAAATATCTATCACGTGCCGAGTGTGGTCGTGGATACACATGTAAAGCGCATATCCAATCGGCTCGGACTTACGAAGAATCAGGATCCGGACAAGATCGAACAGGATTTGATGAAGGAACTGCCGGAGGATCACTGGATTCTCTGGAATATTCATATCATTACATTCGGACGTACGATCTGCAGTGCAAGGAGTCCGAAATGTGAGGATTGTTTCTTGCAAAAATATTGTAAAGAGTATAAAATGTAGAGAAATACGTTACTGTTTACGTAAAAACTGATAATCGGTAACGGGAATAGAATTAAAGAAGGTAGAAGAATGAATTTTAACAATAAAAGAACAAGAAGAATTGTATCAATTGTTGTACTTATTGTTATCATTGCCATGGTGGCAACGATGATCATTCCGTATCTTGTATAAGCATCTTATATAAAGAAAAGTGTGCTGCCATCATGCAGACATAGTAAGAATGTACGGAATGCTGGGAATGAAGAGAATAAAAGATAAAAGGGGAACGTAACAAGCATGAAGTTAGAGACACAGACAGAACAGCTTATAAGTGAAACAGTTACCGTCTACGGATTATCACCGCAGATCGGTGTACACGCACTTGCACAGACTGCAAATGCACTGGCAGCGCAGGGTACAGTGTTTTCTGTCTGCCCGGATATAACAGAAGACGAGGAAACAGACACAGATATAAAGAACGAGGATATGCAGGATACGCACGAAACATCTGCAAGCGTCAGTGTACAGATTGCCTATCCGGAATATGTGTTCAAATCTAGAATCCACAAGATCGAAAAACTTCTGAAAAAAGCATGTAAAAAATATAACATAAACCTTGTTGCGGTACAGGCATCCGCCAATCCGGCGGTTCAGGTGATCGCAGTGACTGTTACGGGAATTGCAAAGGCACCGAAGGAAGAAGCCTGGAACCGGGAAACCGCACGAGCCTGCAAGGACATCGTGTTCGTGGGTCATGCGGGAATGGATGGCATGCTCAGGATCACAGAAGAAAAAGAACAGGAACTTAAGACTCGTTTTGCGCCGGTTTTCATGAAGCAGATAAAGTCATACGGACAGCAGATATTTGCTCCAAAAGAAATCGAAGCCGCAAAAGCCGGGGGCGCATTTGTCGTACGTCAGGTCGCAGAT
>ERZ773162.2226-NODE-2226-length-12841-cov-13.616455_pt1 | contig 12841 bp, 10 predicted proteins | sample MGYA00511113_ERZ773162 | MGnify/ENA primary metagenome ERZ773162 (study PRJEB29015, sample SAMEA2737807) | human gut metagenome | biome: human gut; feature: human-associated habitat; material: faeces | place: China | collected 2012 ... | reverse complement strand
CGCTTCACTTGCTCATAATGGGCAAATTGCTGCTGCAAGGTATCGATACGGGCACGGAACAACGCCTGTATCTTGGGATGTTGCAGTAACTCATCCATATTGCTGTATGCAATGCCTTTCTCCTTGGCATAATCCTTCACAAAGCCATAAACGGGAACTATCAAAGCGGAAACAAACTTACGCTCATCGGCAATGACAGCAATCTGGTCAATGTAACGGTCAATAGCCAGCTTCGTTTCTAATGCCTGCGGCGAAATGTATTTTCCGTTAGAGGTCTTGAACAAGTCTTTGATACGCTCCGTCAGATACAGATGACTATCCTTCAAATAACCGGCATCACCCGTGTGGAACCAACCGTCACGGTCGATGGCAGCAGCCGTTGCCTCCGGTTTCTTGTAGTATCCGGTAGTGATAGTCTTACCACGAAGAAGTATCTCGTTATTCTCGCCAATCTTCACCTCCACATCAGGCATCACCGTACCTACGGAACCAATCTCATAGCCTTCGTTGAGGAAGCAGGAAACGGTAGCCGTAGATTCCGTCAGACCATAGCCCACCACCATGTTTATACCTACAGAATGCACAAACTCGCAGATTTCATCGGGCACAGCAGCACCTGCCGTAGGGAAGAAATTACCGTTCTCAATACCTATCGTCTTCTTCAGCAGAGCATAAATGGTCTTTTCGTAGAACTTGTATTTCAGATGAAGCATCATCGGAGGAGTCTTTCCTTGACGCACATAATCAATGTTATGCGTCCTGCCCACCTTGATGGCATCCAACATCATCGCCTTACGCAGACCGGTTTCCTGGGAAATCTTCTCCTGCACACCGGCATAGACTTTCTCCCAAAAACGGGGTACACTGCACATCAGTGTAGGACGTATCTCTTTAATAGTAGTCTGTATATCTTGTGGACGGAGATTGATGCAGACCTGCACCCCCCGGTGTATACAAAGGTAGGTCCATGCCTTTTCGAATACATGGGTCAGCGGAAGGAAGTTCATGGAAACATCCTGGTCTGTTATGAAAGGCAATCGGATATCATGAATGCGGAAAGCCTCTCTATAATTGAAATGATGGAGCATGACACCTTTCGGCTCACCGGTAGTACCGGAAGTATAAAGGATATTGGCGAGGTCATCATCTGAGGCAGCTGCTGTACGTTCTTCTACAATGGCATTGTGCTGCAACTCTTCATCCATTGCCATAAATTCATCAAAATAGATGGAAGTCATGTCGCGCGGATCTTTCACCACAGCACGGTCGAAGATGATGAGCTGCTGCAGAGACTGGCAAAATCCGAACACACTGAAAGCGGCATCGTACTGGAACTGCTCGCCTACAAACAGATAACGTATCTGTGCATCGTTGATGATATACTGTGCCTGAGCCGGTGAGCTGGTAGCATACAAAGGTATAGTCACCGCCCGGTTGGCGAATGCACCGAAATCAGTAAAGAGACATTCGGGTTTATTCTGCGAGAAGATACCGATATTCTCTTGCGGCTCTATTCCCAAAGCCACCATTGCATTGGCAGTCCGGCGTACAGTCTGTGAGAACTCTTTCCAAGAGATGGGTATCCATTGTGCAGTTTCATAGTCTCTGTATTTCAGGGCTATTTTGTCTCCATACTTCTCTGCCTGGCGGTGCACCAGAACAGACAAATGATGATAAGTCATAACTTTTGATATTGGTAAATACGGTACAAAGGTAGTGGTTTCATTTGAAACTAATTTGATATTAGCGGGTAATTATTCAAACTTTACCTTTAAAGTATCCGACCATCCGTTAGCAAATTATCCACAAAAGATACTTTCTTTACCATTAAAACAATAGAAATATATTAAATATCTATATATTTGTGGTGATATACAAACTAAATCAAATTCAATGAACATGAAAAAAGTATTGCTTTTAATGGCTATGCTGACCATAGGTTTAGCAAGCATCAATGCTCAAGACAACCTCAGATGGGGAGCAACAGTCGGCATGAACTCCAGTAACTTCTCCATTACCGGTTTCGACAGTAAAATAGGCTTTCATGCTGGGGTAAAGGCTGAAGTAGGATTGCCTCAAATTTCAGAAGGAGTCTACCTCGATATGGGTGCATTACTTACGCTGAAAGGAGCCAAAATAGACGGAGGCTCTGCTGCTTCTATCAAGTTCAATCCCTACTACCTGGAAATTCCTGTACACATTGGCTATAAATATGCAGTGAATGAGAACTTTGCCATATTCGGCAATGCCGGTCCTTATTTAGCCATCGGTCTTTTTGGCAAAGCCAAGGCAGAAGGAGATATTCTTGACGAATATGAGTTTGATGATAACTCCACCAATGTATTCGGGGATGATGCCATGAAGCGTTTTGATTTCGGTCTCGGATTAAAAGCCGGAGTCGAATTCAGTCAGAAATATCAGATTTCCATCGGTTATGACTGGGGACTGGTAGAGAACATTAAAGATTCAGGCAACAAAAACCGCAACTTGATGATATCACTCAGTTGCTTCTTCTAAACAATATTGAAAAAACAGAAAGGACGTCGGTTTGGCGTCCTTTTCATTTTTTATCCGTAAGTTTGCGGCCAGATTATTTATTTACCGAATATGATTTACGATATACCGACTTTAACTTCCGAAGCAATCGGATTGCTCAAATCACTGATAGCCATTCCTTCCTTGAGCCGCGACGAGGAGAAAGCGGCGGATTATCTGCAGAACTATATCGAAATGCAAGGCATGGCAACAGGACGTAAAGGCAACAATGTATGGTGCCTCAGCCCGATGTTCGACCTAAAGAAACCGACCTTGCTGCTGAATTCCCATATCGACACCGTAAAACCCGTCAACGGGTGGCGGAAAGATCCTTTCAAACCAACGCTGGAAAGTAATGGAAAGCTCTACGGGCTGGGCAGCAACGATGCCGGAGCCAGTGTAGTCAGCCTGCTGCAAGTATTCCTGACATTGTGCCGCACCACTCAGGCCTACAATCTGATATATCTTGCCTCGTGTGAGGAAGAAGTATCAGGCAAGGGGGGAATAGAATGCGTATTGCCGGAACTCCCTCCCATACAGTTTGCCATTGTAGGCGAGCCGACAGAGATGCAACCTGCCATTGCAGAAAAAGGATTGATGGTGCTGGACGTAACTGCTACCGGAAAATCGGGACATGCTGCCCGAAACGAGGGAGATAATGCTATATATAAGGTATTGGATGATATTGCCTGGTTTCGTGATTACCGTTTTCCAAAAGAATCTTCCCTGTTGGGTCCCGTGAAAATGAGCGTAACCATGGTAAACGCCGGTACACAGCATAACGTCATTCCCGACCGTTGTACTTTTGTCGTAGACATTCGCAGCAACGAGTGTTATAGCAATCAGGAGCTATTCGATGAAATACAGAAACACATCACGTGTGAAGCCAAAGCCCGCTCCTTCCGGCTAAGCTCTTCACACGTAGCTCCGGAGCATCCGGTAGTGCAAAAGGCTATTACCATGAAACGTACTCCTTTCGGCTCACCGACCTTGTCCGACCAGGCACTGATGCCGTTCCCTTCTCTAAAGATGGGACCAGGGAAAAGTGCCCGTTCACACACTGCCGATGAATTTATCTTTGTCAAGGAGATAGAGGAGGCGATAGGGATGTATCTGGAGCTGCTGGAAGAAGTAAAAATTTAAATTATCATTATCTGTTCAGCCACGGCTCCGGATTCAGTTTTTCCTTCTCTTTCCTCAATTGGAAGTGTAGCACCGTACGACCATTGTCGGCCCCATCCGAGAAGATTTGTCCGAGGGTCTGTTTGGTGGTAACATCATCGCCCTGCTTCACCGAGGCCGATGACAAGTTGCAATAGACTGATATATAATTCCCGTGACGGACAAGGATATTGAACAGTCCGTTCAGTTTAAAGACAGCCGCCACTTTACCATTGAAGATGGCACGGGCTTGGGCACCCGGTTTCCCTTGTATATCGATGCCCTTATTGTCCAGCTTGACATTGCGCAAACCTTCCACAGAATACTGGCCGTAATGGCTGGTAATGATATACGCGCCGGTGATGGGCATCGGCAACTTACCGCGATTATTAGCAAAGTTCCCTGATAATTCACGGTCTGCCTTACTCATGGAGTAAGTATCCAAAGGCTGTGCCTTTGGCTTTGCGGACGTAGAGGCAGTCGCAGTTTTCTCACCAGCCTTTTTACGTGCGGCTGCCTCACGGCGCGCTTCTTCTGCCGCACGTTTACGCGCTTTCTCTATCTCTTCCGCTATCAGGCGGTCAATGCGTGCATTGAGCTGATTGGCTTCACGGCGTTTCTTATTCAGTTCGTTCTGCAATCCCCGCTGTTTCTTTTTCAGATTGGCCACCAACAACTTCTGTTCCTTCTCCTGCGCTTCCAGCTTGACTTTCTCCTCTTCACGTTCTTTCAGCAATCCTTCCTTGGCAGCCTTCACTTGCTGAAGCTCAGCCTTCTTACGGTTCAGCTGTTCCTGCTTTTTCAACACCTCCTCGCCTTGCAGGCGCTGATAAGTGGCATATTCGCGTACATAACGCATGCGTCGATAGGTCTGTGCCAGGCTCTTGGCAGAGAAAATGAACATCAGCTTCTCTTCAATGGAACGGTTCTTATACAAATATTGGACGGACGATTCATATTTCTTCTTCTTGTCCTTTAGGTCACGTTGCAAGCGAGTCAACTGACGTCCCAATGAAGACAACTCGCGCTCTATGGATTCCACATCATTATTGATAGTCAGAATATAACGTCTGCGTTCTTCTATCTGTCCGGTCAGTGCAGCAAGACCGTTCAACTGGCTTCCCACATCCTTCTTGGTGGTTATCAACAGCGTTTCCGACTCTGCTATCTGTTTCTGCAAGGCACCACGCTTGCTTTCCAGTTCCTTAATCAGCTTGTTGGACTGGGCAAAGAGCGGAGAAACCGGCAAAAGGAGGAGAAAGAAGAAAAGGAGAAGCTTCATAAGTTATAAGGGATTATCCAACAACTATCAATTATCAACTAATCAAAGGTCCATCAGCATTTCCAGCAGTTCTTCCAGCTCCACCTCTTTATATTTCTGTGAGAGCTGGGTAGGGGCCAGTACAAAAGGCTTATCCGAGAAGTTGGAAAGTTCAATCTTTCCCTTTTCTAGAGAGGGTATCCCGAGTTCCTTGCCGGTAAGCACCTTCTTGCCATTGGGTTTGGAAGCAGCATAAAGCAGTTTCTCCAAATGGGCAAAATCCGCCTTCTTGGGCAGCACATCCTTCAGTTCCTTACGTGTTGCACGGACATAACGTTTTCCCATACGGTCTACCAACAGAATCTCATCCGGGGTGACTTCCATACGTGCCACCTCCGTACGAAGTATCGGCATCAGAAAGGAAATCTGCATGCATTCTTCCTTCTTCAACTTCATCGTACCGTTCACAGTAAGGGTGGCATCTTTATGGGGTACCGTCAGCTGCACTTTGGAGGAAAGGCAGGCAGATTCTCCGGACAGAGAACTTGAGTGACGCGAAGTCTTGCAACCGGCAAGCCCCACAGCCAGCAACAACAGCAAGGACAATAGGCGGCACGTCCTTGCCATATCATTCAGCAGGTTTAGTTTCATCTGATATATATTTCTTTTTTTGTATTTTCTGTTTCAACGTATCAGAGCGATTGCCCTTATCCCAGGCTTGTTTCCAGTATTTCAAGGCACCTTCCGCATCGCCAGTCATGTAATAGATATCTCCGCAATGTTCCAAGACCACGTCACTGCTATCTTTATCATTCTTTATCGCCTCATCTATGTAGAGACGCGCCTCGGCATAATTACCTTTAACAAACAATATCCATGCATATGTATCGAGATAGGTGGAATTGTTCGGCTCGGCTTTCACTGTCTTGTAGCTCATCTCTTCCGCCTTGTCTAAGTCGCGACGCTCCACGGAAAGATAATATGCGTAGTTATTCAAGGCACCGATGTTTGAAGGATTGTACACCAAAGCGGAATCATAAGCCGCATAAGCTTCCGCATGCAGATTCTTGGTGTGATAAGCATCACCGATAATGGCATAAAAATCTGATACGACCTCCTTCTTGCTATCGTCCTTGACGTGTGACAAAGCCTTTTGACAGATGGCAAGGGCATCATCCGTCCGTTCCGCCTGGTTGTAGGCAATGGCCAGATAGAAATAGAACTCCAACATATCGGGATTGGACTCCACACCGGCTTCGCACAAATTCATTATTTCCTTGTAATCCTCCTGGCGCACGGCTTCCCCCAGCAATGTCATACGAGCCGCTGTGTTGGTAGGGTCTATCGCCAGAACCTGACGCAGAACCGGTCCTGCCTCCTTGTTCATTCCTTTGGAAAGAAGATATTGGGCATACAGCAAAGGTAATTGCGCCTCATCGGGCTCCTGCTCCATGATGCGGTTGAAGAGCGTAATGACACGTGTGCTGTCCTTGCCTGCCTGCTCATTCTGCACGATGAACTGCCGCATCACATTCAGTTTGGTGTCCGAAGCCACTTTCTTGTTCAGCAACAGCGTGTCCAATTGCTGTTCATACAGCTCCTTCTGTCCGGTCTCTTCGTAGTAAGAAGCCAATGAGTACATGGCCATTGCATTGTCCGGCTCTTCGGCCAGCACCTTCTTGTAAATCTCATAAGCTTCCTGCTTTTTCCCGTTCTGCATATAGACATCCCCCAGTACCACCTGATAGCGCCTATCGTTGGGATACTCTTCTACCAGACTTTCTATTTCATGAAAGGCGCTCTTGTCGTCCTTCTTTTGCAGATAGATGCGGAACTTCTCCATACTGAGCTGTTCGTTCTTGCCCATCCGTTCCTCGAGCTTGTTCAGTATACCGATAACTTTGTCATACTCTTCCTGGCGGTTGTAAATCTCCAGCAAGTTGTATAGCGGGTCCAGCTTATCCGAGAAACGTACCGCCATATTTTCCAACAAGACAGCGGCTTTCTCCGTTTCGTTTTGCTGCATGTACAGATTGGCAAGTCCCTGGGCATACCAGTAATTGTCGGGAGCATTCTCCACCGCCTTTTCCAACGCGGCTTGTCCCAGCGGCACCTGCTTGAGGAACATATAATACTGGGCCATCTCATACAAAGCCGATGATGCGTTCGGGTTTATCGTCAGGCAATGTTGCAGGACATCAAAAGCTGCATCATAGTCTTTCTGGACTTTCAGACGGGCGGCCTCAAGAAAGAAGTAGTCGTAACGGCGCTGCTGTTCGGGGGTAAGCTCCTTTACGGGCGAAACATCGGCTTTCTTCGACTTCTTCCGTTTCTTCAATTCCTTCCGTGCCTTTTCAGGCCGACCGTACCCGCTCATTTTCTCCTTAGAAGCTTGAACATTGGCAGCCTGCACTCCATACGTAGTAAGGCAGAAGGCACCTATCAACAACGCAAGTATTATTTTTACTCTGATTCTCATCTATTTAATTATAAATTCTTAGCCCGTAAAAACGGAACAATATCCATTCATTTTTTACCCGTATGCCCGAAGCCACCGGCACCGCGCTCCGTCTCATCCAGCACTTCCACTTCCTGCCAAAGAGCTTGTTCGTGACGCGCTATCACCATTTGTGCAATCCTCTCCCCATCTTCGATGACGAAGGTTTCTGCAGAAAGGTTGACGAGAATAATACAAACTTCACCACGGTAATCGGCATCAATCGTTCCAGGGGAGTTCAGCACGGTAATCCCCTTCTTAATGGCCAATCCGCTACGCGGACGCACTTGCGCCTCAAATCCTTCCGGAAGAGCGATATAAAGGCCAGTAGGCACCAGACACCGCTGCATCGGAGCCAGCGAAATAGATTCATTAAGGTTTGCACGGATATCCATTCCTGCAGACAGCTCAGTGGCATAAGCCGGAAGCGGATGCTTTGATTTATTGATGATTTGTACGTTCAACATGATGTTATTTACGATTTGACGATTTACAATTAGGGCTACTTCTATTCTTACAATTCGAGTAATTCAAGTTTCGCAATTCATCTCCGTTTCACTATAAACTTGGGCGAAAATACGGCTTTTTATACAAAATAGTGATACATTTGCAGTTAAATAATAGTAACTTCAATCGTAAATAACATCATGATGAATTGGAATACGCTCATATCTGCCAAACGTTTCGGACTGGAAGAGTTTCATCAGGAACGCCATGAAAACCGCTCGGAATTCCAACGTGACTATGACCGCCTTGTCTTCTCCGCCCCCTTCCGCCGTCTGCAGAACAAAACCCAGGTATTCCCTCTTCCCGGTAGTGTATTCGTCCACAACCGATTGACGCACAGCCTGGAAGTATCATGTGTAGGTCGCTCACTAGGCAACGATGTATCGAAAGCTCTCATTGCCCGCCGTCCGGAACTGCAAGACAGCTACCTCACCGAAATAGGCTCCATCGTTTCCGCCGCCTGCCTGGCACACGACTTGGGAAATCCTCCTTTCGGACATTCGGGAGAACGAGCTATTTCCACCTTTTTTTCTGAAGGAAAAGGAATGTCCCTGAAGGGCCAACTGACACCTGCCCAATGGGAGGACCTTACTCACTTTGAAGGAAATGCAAATGCGTTCCGCCTGCTTACCCACCAGTTTGAGGGAAGGCGACAGGGAGGATTTGTACTCACCTACTCCACCTTGGCAAGCATCGTGAAATATCCCTTTTCATCGAGTCTTGCTGGCAAAAAGTCAAAATTCGGTTTCTTCATCACAGAGGAAGAAAGTTTCCGCCGCATAGCAGAAGAGTTGGGTATGGAGAAGCAGAACGATGCCCCGTTGAAATATGCCCGCCACCCGCTGGTCTATCTGGTGGAAGCCGCCGATGACATCTGCTACCAGATGATGGATATTGAGGATGCTCACAAACTGAAAATTCTGACTACACAAGAAACCAAAGAGTTGCTTCTTTCTTATTTCTCGAAAGAGCGCCAAGCACACCGGCTCAAAACGATGGAGATAGTAAGTGACACCAATGAACAAATAGCCTATCTGCGTTCCAGCGTTATCGGACTGCTTATCGGCGAATGCGTGCAAGCCTTTGTAGACAATGAAGAAAAGATTCTGAAAGGAGAATTTGAAGGAAGCCTCATCAACCATATATCCGAGGTACCAGCCAATGCCTACAAGCACTGTGCAGACATCTCCCTGAAGAGGATTTACCGCTCACGCGACGTACTGGACATTGAACTTGCCGGTTTCCGCATCATCAGTACCCTACTCGAACTGATGATTGACGCCGTGCGTTCTCCAGAAAAGGCATATTCGCAACTGCTCATCAATCGCGTATCGGGCCAGTACAACATAAAAGCGCCTGCACTCTATGAAAGAATGCAGGCGGTACTGGATTACATCTCCGGAATGACAGATGTATTTGCACTCGATTTATACAGGAAAATAAACGGGAATAGCTTGCCAGCGGTATAACAGACGACAAGCATTCTTCCGGATAGTCCTATGATACAACCTTATTTGCTCCCGACGTAAGCTTGCATGCCTCCGGTGCGCTCGCTATGAATGACTCGATGTGGCGAATGCGCTTTTCTGCTAAAATCTCGTCCACGGCAATCAGGATACCCGTTTCCTCCACATCTCCGAAACCGTAATTGATGGCTGTACCGAACATACGCATGGTAGGGCTGAGACTCATATAGGCATTCACCAGAGGGGGAATATTATACCCCGCCTTACGGATTTCACAATTCAAAATCTTATAGTCTTCCTTAAAAGAGTCTTTACAGAAGAGAGCCGCCAATTCATTCTCGTCCGATTCCAGAAGCAACGGCTTCATCGGAGTAATCAGGTTGTCCTTATCCGCAAAGTGTTTCCGAAGAAAATAAAGAATCTTATCACGACTCTGACGATGATAGCTGGGATACATAGTCACCTTTCCGAAGAAATACTTCACATTGGGCATGACTACGGTCAGTGCGCCCAAACCATCCCACAGATTATCCAACGCAAACAGACCTTTACTGTCTGCACGCGTAGACTGATACTCCAACGTAACGAACGAACGTCCCAACTCAATGGTCGTAGGAAGATAGTCCTTCAAAAATTTATCCGAAAAGTTAAACATATGGGCAGTTGCCAGAATAGGGGCACCATGTTCGTCAAAACGCACATCCGTACCCAAGATATAACGGTATCCACCCAAAATTTCTTCAGCTTCCGGATTCCAGACAATCAACTGCTTGTACGGATTGTCCATGATGTCATATTCGTCAATATCCATAGACTTGCCCGTTCCTCCTCCCGCAGCGCGGAACGCAATCTCGCGCAAACGGCCGATCTCCTTCATGGTATTCGGAGAGTCTTGGGCAGTAATGATATATATCTGGTTATGACTTCTATTGGTCATACGCAGGCGCTTCTCCTCAGTCAACTCCGCTTTCAACAGCTCCTTGCTTATCGGTGCAATTACATCTTCCATATTTCTCTGTTAGTAGTTCTTCTTTTATATAAATACGGTCTCTCTACAATTTATATACAATATCCTTCACATATTGCGCCCATCCAGCCGGGCTTTTCGATTTATCGAAAGTTTGCCAGGGGATAGGCTTCCCTATGGTGATGGTAAATGTTTTATGGCGATTCTTCAGCATTTCATCTGCCAGGTAAAGCATGGCGATATTGAACTTGACACCCAACATCTTACAAAGATTGGCAAGATTATAAAAGAAATTGGAGTTCCGCCCTTCGAAGTGGATGGGAACTACATCACGGTGGGCTTCGACACTCTTCACGATAAAGGTCTTTTTCCAATCCAAGTCACGGATGACCCCATTCTGCCTACGTGAACAAAGACCTGCGGGAAACATGATGAGCTGATTGTCCGAAGCAAATCCCGCCTCCACCATTCTCGGGAAGTCTTTGGCCTGCTTTCCCGTCTTGTTGATGGGGATGCAGAGCGGTGCCAGTCCGTGCAGGTTCATCAGCAGGTCGTTGACCATATATTTCACCTTGCCGCCATAAAAGGAGCCCAAGACATAACCCAACGCCACTCCGTCCTGCCCACCCAGGGGATGGTTGGATACAAAAGTATAAAGCCCTTCTTTAGGCAGATTCTCCTCCCCCTTTACCACAATATTGGCATCAAGGAACTCCAGACAAGCTTTCAGAAAATCCACACCGACTTTATCTTTCGACTCCCGCAAAAAGACATTCAATTCCTCTTGATGAACGATATGCTTCAAATAAGAAACTACGAACTTGGGGATATACTTAGACTTCTTCGGAGCCTTTTCCCGAAGTATCTTGTCTATGTCAATCAAAAATAAAGAGTCGTCAGCCATTCTTCTTTTGATGAAATGAATGTGCAAAATTAACTCATCTTTTTAATTAATCGCAAAAAAAGGACAGAAAACTACACCCGAAATCTATCAAATAACACCTAAAAACTATCAATTGACAGTTTTCCCCCTAAAGTGTGTTTGAAATCCGTCTGCCTGAAAAAGAAAACTTCCGTAAACTTGCAATATCATGATTAACGAAAAAACATAGCACATATGAACAATATAACATTTAAAAAAGACCTGCTCGGAGTTCAAGACGATTTATTGCGTTTTGCATACAAACTTACTTCCGACCGTGAAGAAGCCAACGACCTCCTGCAGGAAACATCCCTGAAAGCTCTGGATAACGAAGAGAAGTATACGCCCGATACTAATTTCAAAGGATGGATATACACCATCATGCGCAATATCTTCATCAACAATTACCGCAAAGTGGTGCGTGACCAGACTTTCGTGGATACCACGGACAATCTCTATCACCTGAACCTGCCGCGCGACGCCGCTTTTGAAAGCACAGAAAGCGCATATGACCTGAAAGAGATGCACCGCATTGTCAACGCCCTTCCACGGGAGTACAAGATTCCCTTCTCCATGCATGTCTCCGGCTTCAAATACCGCGAAATTGCAGAGAAGCTAGGGTTGCCCTTAGGCACGGTAAAGAGCCGCATTTACTTCACCCGCCAAAGATTACAACAAGACTTGAAGGATTTTGTTTAAGAACCCAGCATATAAAACCAGTGATTTCCATAAATTAAGAAGAGTACAGATTTTAGTTGTATCAAAAGAGAGAAAGGCGGGTCGGGACAATCCCGCGTCTGCCTTTCATGGTCTCGCCCCTTGTATTTCGTACACAAACTCATTCAAGCCGTTACGCTTTGCGACAATATTATTTACAAAAATCAGGTAGTAACCTCTGGTTACATTCCACCTTTCCAGCTATCCGAAGCACTGAAAGCTAACCAAAACCACCTGAAAACTGCCAATTATTAGATTTCCCCCCAAAGAGAGTTTGATTTCCGTCTATCAAAAAAAGAATCATCCATAACTTTGCATCATCAATAAAACGAACAATAATTAAAAAAACATCCATTATGAATAATAGAACATTTACCCAAGACCTACTCGGAGTTCAAAACGACTTATTACGCTTTGCATATAAATTAACCTCCAACCGCGAAGAAGCCAACGATCTGCTTCAAGAGACATCATTAAAAGCTCTGGGCAATGAAGAGAAGTATACACCTGATACCAACTTTAAAGGATGGATATATACCATCATGCGTAATATTTTCATCAACAATTACCGTAAAGTGGTACGTGACCAGACGTTTGCAGATACCACAGACAATCTCTATCATCTGAATACACCGCATGACCTCACACTTGACAGCACAGAAAGTGCTTACGACCTGAAGGAAATGCACCGCATTGTCAATGCCCTGCCACGTGAGTACAAGATACCTTTCTCCATGCACATTTCCGGTTTCAAGTACCGTGAAATCGCAGAAAAGCTGAACCTCCCACTTGGAACAGTAAAGAGCCG
>ERZ773162.2214-NODE-2214-length-12889-cov-3.453639_pt1 | contig 12889 bp, 10 predicted proteins | sample MGYA00511113_ERZ773162 | MGnify/ENA primary metagenome ERZ773162 (study PRJEB29015, sample SAMEA2737807) | human gut metagenome | biome: human gut; feature: human-associated habitat; material: faeces | place: China | collected 2012 ... | reverse complement strand
TGGTCCTTCGTCTCTCCCACATAGGATCTGGCTGTGTCATAGAGTACTTCTGCACCCAGAGAATTGGTCTGGAAGAAGGAGAAAGTAGAAATGCGGAATTTCAGCCCCAGCAGTTCCTCGTAAAAATAATCCTGTCCATAGAGGATGTCTGTCCGATCACTCTGTACCACATCTGCCAGACTGTCATTGATCGTATGAAGAATTCCTGCAAATTTTCCTTTCAGCGGAAGTGCCAGCAGGCGCTCTTTCCATTCATTCAGATCTGGCTCCATCTGGGAGGTCGTCACCAGGGACAGAAGTATTTCTCCGGTCTTCACGGCTTTTCTTACCAGCAGATGACGGAGATATCCCTGATGGGACAGTTTATGGTAGAACGGAATCTCTTTTTCCGTAAAATAAGCAAGGGTCTCTTTTAACACTGCCCTGAAATCTTCATCTGCAATGCGGCAGCCATCTACCGTCACAATGTCATAAAAGCTGCCTCTTTTGTGCATACCGAGAGCCAGTGGTCCGTCTTTTACTTCATCTCCAAAGGAGAACTCCATCTTATTGCGATAGTCATAATGACTAGGACTTTCCTTAATCCCTTCAAATACATATTCATAACCAAAATCCTGGATTGCTCCATCCAGCAGCTCTTTTACCTGAGTTTCTTTCAGGTGAAGCTGCTCCTCATAAGAGAGATTCTGATAGGTACATCCACCGCAGTCGGCAAAATGCGGACATACCGGCTCGCACTCCAACGGAGATTTTTCCAGGACTTCCAGGATCCGTCCCTCTGCCCGGCCACTGCGAACCTTATTCACAGAAAACCGTACCTTCTGTCCTGGCACACCATTTTTCACAATCACCGTCTTGCCATCCACGGTGATATGTCCTTTATTAGGGAATGCGACTTTCTCGATCACTCCCTCAAATACCTGTCCTTTTTTCATGTATGTTCCTTTCTGTCTAAAACCAGCAAAAGCTCCTCCCGTGGGAAAACATTGTCCCTGCAGGAGGAGCTTTTGTCACTGTGTCAGAAGCTTTTACTCTTCTGTATCATCCTCGTCTTCGTCCTCATCATCAAAGAAATCATCGTCGTAATCATCATCGAAGTCTTCATCAAAATCTTCCAGATAATCCGGCGTAAAGAAACGATATACTGCATATGCGATTCCCGCTACTGCTGCTACTGCAGCCACGACGATCAGCACCCACATCAGCACGTTCTGTTTTTTCTCTTCTTCCTTCTTGATATGAAGCAGTTCACTCAGCATTTCATTGGTCTTTGCTGCATTGATGATGTCTTCAACACGGCCCATGGCAGATACCTCTTTTCTGTTTTAATTATGGTTAAGTATATCATACTCTGATAGGATTTGCAATCACCGCACCATTCATACCTTCTTCAATTTTGCAAAGGATGCGAACATTTTTTTCACACCGAACCGTTCAAAATCCACTTTGACTTCATAGTCTCTTCCGCCCTCAGTGATCTCCAACACGGTTCCTTTTCCGAATTTTACATGAGACACCTGATCACCCACAGTATAGTCCAGCTTATCCGCTTTCACCACTTTGAACTGCTGCGGATCAAACGTCTTTGTCCGGAACGCTTCCTTTGCTTTCTGATAAGATGTATTCTGCGGCACTTCCGGCTTCTTTGGTTCTCTTGGCATCACACTCTTACGCGCCAGCAGCTCTGGGGGAATCTCACGCACAAATCGGGACACATTATTATACTGGGTCTCTCCGCGTACCATCCGGCAGCGGGCGCAGGTGATGGTCAGTTCCTTCATGGCACGGGTGATCCCCACATAACACAGACGCCGCTCCTCTTCGATCTCCTCGGTTGGATCATCTGCCGCAATGGACATATAGCTTGGGAACAATCCATCCTCCATACCAGCCAGATATACATATGGAAACTCCAGACCCTTAGCACTATGAAGCGTCATAAGCAGCACACGGTTGTCTCCATCTTCCACACTGTCAATATCTGCCACAAGAGCTACTTCTTCCAGAAATCCACTTAGATTCGGTTCTTCAGCTCCTTCTTCGTAGGTAACTGCTTTATTGATGAACTCGTCGATATTTTCCAGTCTCGCCTCAGACTCGTCGGTATCTTCATTTTTCAGGTCTTCTGCATATCCGGTCTTATCAAGGATTGCCTGGATCAGATCCTGCATACTCATATCTGCCAGTGACAGACGCATCTCATGGATCAGATGCACAAAGGGCTGGATCTTCAATGCCGCTTTCCCAAGGCCCGGAATCTCACCTGCCTCTTCCAATGCTTCAAAGAAGCTGATATCTCTGGAATCAGCATAAGCCTGTACTTTTGCAAGTGTTACATTTCCAATCCCCCGCTTGGGAACATTGATAATTCTGCGGACTGCCAGATCATCCTTTCCATTGTCGATGGTCTTCAGATATGCCAGAATATCCTTAATCTCTTTTCTGGAATAAAAATTTACACCTCCAACGATCTTGTATGGAATGTTGGCATACAGGAACTTTTCCTCAAAGAGACGGGACTGGGCATTGGTCCGGTAAAGAACTGCAAAATCCTGATATTCTGCTTCCCCTTTCCGCACCTTTTTACTGATCTCCCCGGACACATATTCCGCTTCCTCATAGCCATTCTGGAACTGCTGGAACAGGATCGGCTCACCCTGTTCGTTCTCCGTCCAGAGTGCCTTCTCCTTACGCCCTCTGTTATTGGCGATCACGCCATTGGCTGCATTCAGGATATTCTGTGTGGAACGATAATTCTGCTCCAGTTTTACCACCTTTGCATCTGGAAATACTTTCTCAAAATCCAGAATATTGCGGATATTGGCGCCACGAAACTTGTAAATAGACTGATCATCATCACCGACTACACACAGATTACGGTACTGACGAGCCAGCGTACTGATAAATTTGAACTGCACGGTATTGGTGTCCTGATACTCGTCCACCATGATGTAACGAAAACGGTTCTGATAGTATTCCAGCACATCCGGGCAGCTCTGGAACAGCTCCACCGTCTTCACCAGCAAGTCATCAAAATCCAGCGCATTATTTTTCTTCAATTCCTTCTGATACTCCACATAAGCCTGCGCAATCTTCTCCTGACGGAAATCGCCTTTCGCCTCCAGCAAAAACTCATTGGGTGAAATATATTCGTCTTTGGCATGAGAGATCACATTCAGAAGCATGCGTTCCTTATAGAGTTTCGAATCCAGCTGCAGCTTCTGACAGACGCTTTTCATCACCGTCTTCTGATCTTCTGTATCATAAATAGTAAAATTCGTATCATACCCCAGCCGGTCAATATACCGGCGCAGGATCCGTACACAGGTAGAATGGAATGTGCTGACCCAGATGCTCTCCGAACCATATCCCACGATCTTATCCACACGTTCCCGCATCTCTCCGGCCGCCTTATTAGTAAATGTGATAGCCAGAATATTCCACGGATTCACTCCGCATTCATCGATCAGATGAGCGATCCGATAGGAGAGTACTCTCGTCTTGCCAGATCCGGCTCCCGCCAGGATCAGAAGCGGTCCATCCACATGCAGCACCGCTTCCTGCTGCTCTCGATTCAATAATTCCAGATCACTCATACTTCTCTCCTCATTTATGTGTCATTTTATGCCTATCTTACCACAAGAACAAGTGTTTGACAATTGATTTCCGGAAGACAGGGATTTATAATGTGAACATTGATTCAGAACCATGCACTTATTTTGCGAATGTGGCTCTGAATCAATATCCGCACCCCAAAGAAAGGATTTTGCATATGCTGAAAAAAATGAAACGCGCGCTGGCACTTGGTGCTGTTGCGGCTATCGCCTTATTATTCATGGTAACTTTGATCCTGGCTTTTATTGACACAGAGAAAGCCCGGGAACTTCTGATGGCTTCTATTGTAGCAACCATCGTGATCCCCACACTGATCTATGTTTACCTCTGGCTCTTCCAGCTATTTACCAAAAAGAAGGATGACGAAAAATAGCTTCTTCACATTCTTCTGCCTTTTGCATACATTACATTATAATTTTCTGTGCAAAGGGAATGAGTTCATGAAAAAAATTATCTGTGTTCTGCTTGCCGCCTCCCTTCTGGTTCTTTCAGGATGCGGCAGCAGCAATTCCGGTACTTCTGATGGAGATGGCACTCTTACGCCTGTCACTTTAAATGAAGTGGCACATTCCATCTTCTACGCCCCACAGTATGTAGCAATTGAAAATGGATATTTTGAAGAGGAAGGGATTGATCTGACTCTGGTGACCGGCTTTGGTGCCGACAAAGTAGCAACTGCCGTAGTCTCCGGTGATGCTGATATCGGTTTCATGGGAAGCGAATCCTCCATCTACATTTATCATCAGAATCCAGATGATTATCTGGTAAATTTCGCGCAGCTTACCCAACGTGCCGGCAACTTTCTTGTCTCCCGTAAACCTGTGGAGAATTTCCAGTGGGATGACCTGAAAGGATCTTATGTCCTTGGTGGCCGGGCTGGCGGCATGCCGGAAATGGTCTTTGAATTTATCCTGAAAAAACATAATATTGATCCAACAACAGATCTGACCATCGATCAAAGCATTGATTTTGGTTCTACAGCTGCTGCTTTCACCGGAAGCAGTTCCCCGGCAGATTTCACCGTGGAGTTCGAACCAGCTGCCACCACGCTGGAACAGGAAGGTGCCGGATACGTAATCGCTTCTCTCGGTGAGGCTTCCGGTTATGTGCCTTACACTGCTTACAGTGTAAAACAAAGCTATCTGACCGAGCACCCGGATATCCTGCAGGCATTTACCAATGCCCTTCAGAAAGGCATGGATTATGTACAGACTCACACACCGGAAGAGATTGCCAAAGTGATCCAGCCACAGTTCAAAGAGACAGATCTTGATACTATCACAGCCATTGTAACCCGTTATTACGAGCAGGACACCTGGAAAGAAGATCTGATCTTTGAGCAGGACAGTTTTGATCTGCTTCAGAATATTCTGGAAGAAGCCGGAGAACTGCCCGCATGGACGCCCTACGAGGATCTGGTAAATACTGAGTTTGCAGTGCAGGCAGTTCGGTAACATCCATTTCTCCGGAATCTTTTGGTCATCATTTCTACTTTATGTAGTTTTTAATACTATTTCTATTGACAAATACCCTGTGCCGCTCTATAATTAGTTTGATAATCAAAATATTACAGAGGAGAATAACATGAAACCTTTACAAATTGGAGATAAACTGGCAAAACTGCCGCTGATCCAGGGAGGCATGGGTGTGGGAGTCAGTCTCTCACGTCTGGCCGGAGCCGTGGCTCGCGCTGGCGGCATCGGCATCATATCTACTGCCCAGATTGGATTTCGGGAAGCAGATTTCCAGAAAGATACAAAAGCTGCCAATCTGCGTGCTATGGTGGCAGAACTAAAAAAAGCCCGCGACATTGCTGCAGATGCAGACGGCAAATGCCAGGGACTTATCGGATATAATATCATGGTTGCCACGAAGGATTATGCGGATTACGTAAAAACGGCTGCCCACGCCGGCGCCGATGTGATCATCTCCGGTGCCGGTCTGCCGGTAGATCTGCCGGAATATGTGACAGGTACTGACACCAAGATCGCACCTATCGTCTCTTCGGAAAAAGCAGCACGTATCATCCTGAAAATGTGGGATCGTCGATATAAGCGCACTGCAGACTTTGTAGTCATTGAAGGAGCTCACGCAGGCGGACATCTGGGATTTTCCAGAGAAGAGCTGAATCATCTGTACGAACCAGATTACGAGGCTAACTATGATGATGAGATCCGCCGGATCATCGCCTGCGTCCATGAGTATGGTGAGAAATATGGTGTCCATATTCCGGTTATCACTGCCGGAGGCATCATGAATGCCAGACAGGTACAGCATGCTTTTGCGCTTGGTGCTGAAGGTGTTCAGGTGGCTACTCCTTTTGTCACAACAGAAGAATGTGATGCTGCTCCTGCCTACAAACAGGCTTATGTAAATGCAAAAAAAGAAGACATTGAGATCGTTACAAGTCCGGTAGGTATGCCGGGCCGGGCGATTCACAATGCCTTTCTTGAAAAAGTTGCACAGCAGAAGGAGCACATCACCCACTGCTTCCGTTGTCTGGAAAAATGTAATCCCACCCAGGCTCCTTACTGCATCACCCAGGCTCTGATCCGTGCCGTAGAAGGTGACGTAGAAAATGGTCTGATCTTCTGCGGGGACAATGTGCAGTATCTTGATCATATCGGAACGGTGGAGGAAGTGGTGCATGCTCTTTTTCCGGAGAGTTAAATAAAATGAGAGACTGTGCCAAGTTGTTGCAGTCTCTCAAAAAAAACGTGACGTTTTTTATTTTACATTCTTCTGTGCCTCGATCTGCTCTGCCAGATCTGTCAGATACAGATACCGTTCCATCTTCTCATCCAGGAGAGATTCCTGTTCTTCCTTCTCCTGGGTGAGTTTACCAAGCTTCACAAAATCTGTAGCGGAAAGATTGATCTGTCGATCCAGCTCTGCAATATGATCTTCAATTCCCGCGATCACAGCCTCAATGGTCTCATAATCTTTCTGCTCCTGCCAGGTAAATTTAAGCTTTTTCTGTCTGACCTTCTCCGTCTTCTCTGAAGCATCCTTTTTCGTTTTCACGGTGATCCCTGGCTCTTCCCACTGCTTCTTTGCCTCCAGATAATCAGAATAACCGCCCTCATACTGTCGCAGAAATCCACCTGTCTCAAAAGCAAAGATCCGGTCTACCACTTTGTCCAGAAAATACCGGTCATGAGATACCGTGATCAGAATACCCGGAAATTTCTCCAGATAATCTTCCAGGATCGCCAATGTCTGAATATCCAGATCATTGGTCGGCTCGTCCAGGATCAAAATATTCGGTGCCTCCATCAGCACCTTCAGAAGATAAAGTCTTCTCTTTTCCCCACCAGACAACTTACCAATCAGAGAATACTGAAGTGTTGCGTCAAACAAAAATCGCTCCAGCATCACAGAGGCCGACACCATGCCATCCTCTGTCTTCACATATTCCGCCGTATCACGGATATAATCAATAACCCTCTGGGACGGGTCCAGGGATTCATTTTCCTGTGAAAAATAACCCAGTTTTACAGTAGGACCAAGGATTACCTGACCTTCGTCCGGCTCTTCGATCCCCATGATCATCTTCATCATGGTTGTCTTTCCACATCCATTGGCTCCCACAAAGCCGATTCTGTCCTGTCTGCGGAACACATAGCAGAAATCATGGATCAGTTCACGTCCTCCAAATCCCTTGGAAATATGTTCTAATTCCAACGTCTTTTTTCCAAGCCTTGATGAGACCGTATTCACTTCTACCTTCCCATCCTGCACCGGCGCCTTTGTTGTATTTTTCAGTTCCTCATATCTCTGAATATGAGCTTTCTGCTTGGTGGATCTGGCTCTGGCTCCCCGCTTCATCCACTCCAGCTCAATACGCAGGATATTTTTATTTTTCTGATAGGTTGCCAGTTCCATATCTTCCCTGGCAGCCTTTGCCTCCAAAAATCCTTCAAAATTCGTCTGATAGTTATAAAGTTTACCTTTGTCAATCTCCACGATCCGGTTGCAGACCCGATCCAGAAAATACCGGTCGTGGGTCACCATCACCAATGCTCCTTTACGCCGGATCAGCGTCTGTTCCAGCCACAGGATCATATCGCTGTTCAGATGGTTGGTAGGCTCATCCAGCAGCAAAATATCGCAGGGTGCCATCAATGCTGCAGCCAGTGCCACTTTCTTTTTCTGTCCGCCGGACAGATGGTCGATCACTTCATTTTCATCCAGAAATCCCATCTGATTCAGCATGGCCTTGCTGTCACCTGCGATACTCCATTCATTATCCTCTGTCTTATTGGCAGTCACTACATAATCATAGATGGTCATGCCCTTTGGAAATTCAGGATTCTGTGGCAGATAACGCACATACACCTTGTTGCCGCGCACCACTTCTCCCTCATCTGGCTCCTCCACTCCTGCAAGAATCCGTAAGAGCGTGGATTTTCCGGTTCCATTGATACCAACGATTCCTACTTTATCTTTCTCTTCAATGCTGAAATCCGCCCCGGTAAACAGTTCTTTATCCGTATAATGTTTGGTCAGCTCCTTCGCTGTTAATAAATTCATGTTTGCTCCTTCTATCTTGTTCCATGTATAAAAAGAGCCGCCGCTTCTGGCGGCAGCTCCTGCTTATGCTTCAAAATCCTGCTCATGCAGCAGACGATAGCCTTCTTCGTCCACGCTCTTTCCGGTGATCTTTGCAAACAGCTTGCGGACACCACCTTTTTCCGAATGTTCGATGGCTGCGTCTACCATGTCTTTCACCTCTGCCACTGATACCCGGTGATCGTTCGTCTGACCATTTCCAATCCGGTCATAAAGTGCCAGCACGGCAAATTCATCATAAGAGAATCCCAGCTCTCTTGCATAAGATCTTCCAAATGCAATCAATTCATCATTCGTAAATACCGGAATATCTACCTTGTACTCAAACTTGGATGCCAGATTGGAATTCTTGTGAAACAACCTCTGGATCTCTGCCTTCTGGTCTTCCAGTATGATCAGAAGACCTCCTGTATCACCCTCCATTGCCAGACTCAGTGCCATCATAGATGCATCAGACAAGCCTCCTGCTTTCTCAATGATCAGCGCTCCGCCTTTCAGTTTTCCAAGTGTCTCATAGATATCTCTGGTGTTCAACTTCTTTCCGCTGATCTTGGCAAGTCTGCTGCTTTCTACACGCTGCAGCTTCTGTAATGCTTTTACAATATCAATGGCAAGCGTTGTCTTTCCATTGCCGCTTTCTCCGGTAACGACCACATTTCCGCAGGCAGAGTTTACTTTGGAAGCCCCAGCCTGTCCCTTAAACAAAGAGGCCAGCTGCTCACCAACTCCACGGACTGCTGTAAAATAAGCAAAGATCTTTGCCTGTTCTCTGGTCAGATGACCTTCCTTGATGGTCATATCAGCAACTTCTCTCGCCAGTGACTTTTCAAGCTCCTGGATCATATTCATGGAACCAGTCTCAGTAGTGATCTTTTCTTTGTTACCATTCGCTGGCTTTGTCTTCGGTTCACTTTCTACCATCTCATGATCCGGTTTGGCCGCATAGACAATGTCTTCCGGCACTGACAGTTCCTGGATTGTCAGATCCTCTGCTTCATCCAGATCATCCGGCGCATCAATATCTTTTGGAAGATCGTCCTCAGTCACCACCGCATTGACCTGCTTCTGCTCTTCATCAAGATCTTTCAGAATCTGCTGTACATCCTCTGGAATATCATCCGATGTACCAGAGATCAGTTTTACAAGCTCTGCAGTTTCCTGACGGACTTTTTCCTTCCGCGCTTCCTCTTCCGGCTCCTTTGCTTTCAGAGCAGCCTCTGTCTCGCTCTTCTTGTTGTCCCACTCCTGAAGGATCTTGTCGATCTCGATTCTTCCGGTGATCTGCTTGATGAGCTGCGGCTCTTCCGGCTCCGGTTTGCTCTCCTCGACAACCAGTTCTGGTTCAAGTTCCTCGACAACCGGTTCCGGCTCAAGCTCCTCGATAACTGGTTCTGGCTCCTGTTCTGGCTCAATTTCCTCGACAACCGGTTCTGGCTCAAGTTCCTCGACAACTGGTTCTGGTTCCGGTTCTGGCTCAAGCTCCTCGACAACTGGTTCTGGCTCCGGTTCCTCGATAACCGGTTCCGGTTCGATCTCCTCCGGCATCAATTCTTCCATCTTTAATTCTTCTGGTTCCAGCTCTTCCATCATCAATTCTTCCGGCTCCATGGATTTCTCCACCGGTTCCGGCTCAATAATCTCTTCTATAGATGGAATATCCGGCACCGTCAGTTCTTCCGGCTCAATGGACTTCTCCACTGGTTCCGACTCAACGGACTCCTCCACCGGTTCCGGCCCAATCTCTTCTACTTCAGGAATCGTCAGCTCTTCTGTGGCTCCCAGCCCCAGATCTGGAACATCAATATCTCCCTCATCCTTCTGAAGCATCTCATCCAGGTTTGCTGCCAGTTCCGCCTGAAGATTGATAGTGCTGAATTTATCTGTATTTACACTTACTTCTCTCTCTTCGTAGTCATCTTCTCCCACGTTTACAGATGCGCCTGTCTGATAACGATGATCATATTTATCCTGCTGAACAGGAGTCAGCGGCTCATATTTCATCTTCAGCTCCATGGCCTTTGTCACATACTCGCCTTCGCTAAACCAGAGAATCAGCTCATCGCACTCACGGACACAGTCTTCCTGCATCCCGGCCTGGTCATAGAGAGATGCCAGCTCATAGGCCCATTTCTCCTGATATTCATGGGTCTTATATTCCTTCAGGGTCTTGATCTGATCGTCCAGACTGGATCCACGCTCCCGATAGATCTGATACTTCAAGATATATCGGCTCTGATCATGAGGTGCAGCCTTTACAAATTCCCGATAAAGTTTGATTGCTTCCTCAAAATTATGAGTTCTGGTAGCAATCTCCGTCATCTTATAAAGAAGCATTCTTCCCACCGGTGCGCGGTCATAAGCAATATTAAGAATCTCCATACAGTCCTCATACCGTTCAACGGCCTCGTAAAGATCCGCTACAATATAAAGCATATTCAGATTCTTGACCCGGCGCCAGTCAATGGTATCCGAAATCTTGACTGCTGTCTGATAATCTTTCTTTTTTACGAGTTTTTCTATTTGCTCCGCTTTCAGGCGATATTCATACTTATCCAATAAATTTCCCTCGTTTCCTTATACTTCCGGGATTCTGGAACATGCAACTGCCAGTGCTCCGTCTCCAATATGGCACGCAACACTTAAAGACAGCTCATTAACAATAATTTCCGGGTATCCTGGGAATTCTTTTTCCAGTTCCGCCTTGAATTCCAGTGCCATCGCTTCATTATTTGTATGAGCAATGGCCAGCTTCATGGACGATCCTGCAAACCGGTTCTCCAGATCATTTCTTATGGCATCGATCATGGTTTTCTTTGCAGCACTCATGGTACGCACTTTAGAAAATGCATCCAGCTTCTCACCATGGATCTGCAGTACCGGTTTCAGACGCAGCATGGTTCCAAGAGCCGCTGCTGCCGGTGTGATACGTCCGCCTTTTTTCAGATATTTCAGCGTCGTTACCGTAACATAGATGCTGGACTCCAATGCTTCTTCTTCCAGTTTTTTGCAAATCTGCTCTGCATTCATGCCAGCTTCCGCAAATGCTTTTGCATCTTCTACAGAATAAAGCTGTGTCACAGAGATTCTCTGATTGTTGACAACCTGTACTTTTCCATCGTAATCATCCGCCAGCATCTTAGCAGTCTGGCAGCTTCCGCTCAAACCGCTGGACATAGGGATGTGTACAATCTCATCATATTCTTTCAAAAGTTCATCCCACAATTTCATCACCGAATCCGGGGATGGCTGAGAAGTAGATACATCTGCATCTTCCTCAAGAAATTTATAAAACTCATCCGGAAACAGATCGATTCCATCCAGATATTCTTTTCCATTGATCAGAAATGGCATAGGAACTACATAAATTCCCATTTCTTTTGCCTGTGTCTGACTGATTCCACTATTACTGTCTGTCACTATCGCAATCTTACTCATACATGAACCTCTTTTATAATTTTTCCCAACAAAAATAGCAATGATAATGATTCCGGCTTCCCACGGGTACAAAATTCTGTGCTCCGCAATAACCACAGCGGATCCGTTCCATACCATTCGGAGTAACTGTCTCATAATCGCCACGGCCACCGACTCGATCCGGCTTTCCTTTGGAATATGCCGCCTCATAAGTACATGCCTGACTGGATGCCCTTGACCGGGTCTTCAAGGCTTCCTCTTCCCTCGTCAGCTTCTGTCTGCGCGGCTTATTCGGAACCGCCGTTGCCTTTCTTGGCTTGCTTATCGTCCTTGCCTGTCTTACTTCTCTTTGTACTTCTTCTCTCACCGCAGCAGCTGAAGGTGTTCTCTGGATCGGTCGTTCGGATCTTCTGTCTTCTTTTGTCTTTCTGACATTCTTTTTGCTCCAGACAGACAGTCCCCAGATCAGGATCATCGCTAAAAATATTTCCATCTTGTTTTCCTCCTGCGGTTCTATTTGTGCAAAACACACACTCTTCCTTATTATAGCAAAATCAAGCACAGAAAACAAGAATGGCAGAAACCTTTTTACAGGTTTCTGCCATTCAATTAAGCGCAGTAGATAGGGGAATCGAACCCCTGTTTCCGCCGTGAGAGGGCGGCGTCTTAACCCCTTGACCAATCTACCATATTTTCTTATCGAAAGCATCTTTCGCTTGCCGACTTGGATACTATAACACAACATCTGACACTTTGCAAGCATTAATTTTTATTTTTTTATAATTTTTTGTATAGTTCTTTTTTCAATGCGCATACTGGTGAAAAAGGAGTGGTTCTTTATGGATTATATCAACGCATTCTGGGTCGGTGGTCTGATCTGTGCCCTGACTCAGATCCTGATGGAAAAGACCAAGCTGATGCCCGGCCGGATCATGGTCCTTCTGGTGTGCAGCGGGGCTGTTCTGGGTGCAACTGGGCTCTATGAACCTCTGCTTGATTACGCAAAAGCCGGAGCAAGCGTCCCTCTTCTTGGATTTGGAAATGTACTCTGGGAAGGCGTCCACGATGCTGTACAGGAAGAAGGTCTCTTAGGCATCTTCAAAGGTGGTCTCACTGCCGGTTCTGCAGGAACCTGTGCCGCTCTGGTCTTCGGTTATCTTGCCAGTCTGGTCTTTGATTCCAAGATGAAAAAATGACAGAATAAAATCCCGGAAGATTTCCTACTAATAGAAATGATATGTACCCAGAATCCTGGACACATATTTACGAACTAAGCTGAACACATGGA
>ERZ773162.2213-NODE-2213-length-12893-cov-3.126422_pt1 | contig 12893 bp, 10 predicted proteins | sample MGYA00511113_ERZ773162 | MGnify/ENA primary metagenome ERZ773162 (study PRJEB29015, sample SAMEA2737807) | human gut metagenome | biome: human gut; feature: human-associated habitat; material: faeces | place: China | collected 2012 ... | reverse complement strand
CATCCAAAAGTGCTTTCTATGCCGCTTTTGGCAGACAGTCGGGATATACGCCGAAACGTTATATGACATACAAATGGAAAAATGAAATGCAAGATAATTAAGTCCTTTAAAACCAAATATGAACAACCAATTTTTATTTTTTTTAAATTTATAAATTTAAATTCATTATGAACAAAAAATTTTTAAGTGCAATCCTGTTCGGAGCTTTGATGGTTTCGTCAACAGGGACATTTGTATCTTGTAAAGATTATGACGATGATATCGATAATCTGCAAGGACAAATCGATGGCGTGAAAACACAAATTGCAGAATTGGAAAGCAAAATCAAAGAAGGTAAGTACATTACCAGTGTGACTCAGACTGAAAACGGTCTCACTTTTACCATGAATGATGGTCAGACTTACAATGTTACCAATGGTAAAGACGGTGCACAAGGCGAACCGGGTGCAGCCGGTGATAAAGTCGTGATCGATGAGGCTACCGGTGCTATTATCATCAATGATAAAGAAACAGGTTACTTTGCAGTAAAGAATACAGAAACAGGCAAAGTTGTGGTTCCAACAATTGACAAAGATGGTTTCTGGTGTCTTGTAAATGAAAAAGGAGAATTGGAACAGACTTCATTTAAAGCATCTCCTATCAGTGCTGTTCAAGATCCGAATACTAAAGCCTGGACTTTGAAAATATGGAATACTGAAACAAAGGCGTATGATGAAATTAAACTTCCTACTGCTGCCAGCTCTCTGACTGATTTGATGCTAATTACCAGAGCAAATGGTACAGATACTGAAGCAATGCCTTTTGACTTCAAGATCGCAGAATATGAATTCAAATATAATCATAATAACAATGATAAGGCTCCGGCAAAGAAAGACTGGGCTGGTCAAAGAGCTATTGTAGACAATGGATACATCATGGCTGGTGCGGGACAAATCAAATTGCAGGTTAATCCTACCGGTGTGGATGCTGCTGACCTGGATCTTAAACTGGTTAACAGTAAGAATGGGTATCTTTCCAATGTTGATTTTGTAACTACTCCTTATACTGATATGGAGTATTTTAATAAGTCAGTAACTCGCGCTGCTAATGCAAATGGTCTGTACAATCTTTCTATTTCTGATAAATATATTAAAGTAACTGCTTCCAATACAGAACAGAAAAATTATTGGAAACAATTCGAAACAGAAGTCGGAGATGAAAATAAAGCAGTTGCTTTTGCCGTTACAGCTGGTGGCGAAGTTCGTTCTAAATATGAAGTTAGCGTTAGCAAAGGAACCTGTGAAACTTTGGACCATATCTATTTTGTAAATGAAAAAGATCAGTCCAAGCTTGTAATGGAAAATGGAATTCCAACTGATAAAACTTTATTAGCTAAAAATGCTCAAGCATCAAGACAAACAGATGAAGAAAAAATAGTGGTAGATACTAAGATGGAAGCAGGTGTTTGGTATAATGTTTATGCTAACACAGCATCTGCATTATATGATATGCACTTGGTATTCACCAACGATGACAAGACTTTGTTCGGAATTGACACCAAAGAAGAGAATGGTATGGTGGCTATCCGTCTGACCAAGACCCCGGATAATATAACAAAAGCAGGCTTCCTGTTGACCATTCAGAATATTGATAAAATGGGGGGGTATAACCAAGCTCAATTGTGGGTTGGTCAGACCAGTACTATCACTAACGATGTAGTTTATGATCCTATCACTCATCAGCTGAGCAAGAATAGCAATGATCTTTCCAAGGATAAGAACTTCTTCCAGATTGATTTGACTAAGATGAAGGATGCTCTGGGTACTGAAGGTCTGGCTTTGTGGAATACTAAGGTGAAGAGACATGAAGTTACTTATCTCAAAGCTGACGGTACACCTTTGACTGAAACTGATCAAATAACAGAAACTTTCGTGTCTGAGTTGAAAGATAACATGGAGGGTAACAACGATAAAACCGTACTTGTAGGTAAGACTGCTAAGAATATGATTTTTGCTGTTAACAATAAGGAGGCTGCACATTCACCATTTGAAATTGGAACGCAGTATACAGCTGTTATCACATTCTATGATGCTTTGACAGGTGGTGAGAAACTGAATTCTATCAAGGTTCCGTTCACATTCACTTTGCCTGCTATCACTGAATTGTTCGCAATTGATCCGGGATTCGTTCAGGATAATGTGGCTAACTGCTACTTATATAAAGATGATTCTGATAAATATGCTGCTGGTAAAACTACTGCTACATTCAAGCTAAGCAGAATCTTCTCTAAATATGATACCAACGGATTTACTGTTAAACTGAATACTACAGACAAAATTGGCTCTACAAATAAGGTCTCTTCACAATTAGCTTGGTTACAATCAAACAGCCAGGCTAGTAATAATGCTTTGGTTGTAAGTGATAATTTAGCTTACTTGACTTTACAGGGTAATTTGGGAAGCGAACAGGGTTACGATCAAGTTTTGAAACTGACTATTGATGGTAAGTTCGACAACGCTTGGACATATCCTTCTGATGCAGTATTCAACTTCCAGGTGAAAGTAATGAGTCCGATTGAAAAAGGTAAGATTGTTCCGAAAGAAGGTAATGTAGTAACAATCAAGGCTTCTGATTTGGACGGTTATAAGTTCGGTAATGATGTTATTATCGGTTACACTTATAATACTGAGGTATCTTACAAGGTTATGCCGGATATAAGTAATGAAGATAAGACAGCAGAATGGTCTCGTGCTGATATTAAAGAAGTAACTGGTGAGACAGGTAACAAGTTGTACTTCGAAGTTGATAATGGTGGTTTAGCTACTGCTGCTACAACAGAAAATATTGATGGCAAGGAAGTAACAGTTGAAGGTGGTCTGATCCTGAAAGGTTATCAAGTTGACCACACAGTTGAAACAACTATCAAGATTAATGTAAAAGACCACTGGAACCGTGTTAAATCAAGTCCTGTTCCTGTTAAGATTACTGTAGGTGAATAATATCACGCTATAGTTGGATAAATTAGAATAAGTTGTTTCTCTAGTGAGAGAAATACTTAGATATAATAGAAAAACTTTAAATTTATAATTGCGATCCCTGGCTTGTGAAAGTCGGGGATTGTTGCTTTCAACTCATTATTAAAAATATAGCATGATGAAAACAAAATATTCATATTATATATTGTTGATAATTTGTTTATGCTTCTGTTCCTCTACAGATGATGACAAACAAGACTCACAACCACCAATAGAAATACCTGATGCGGACGAGCTTGCTTCCATTGGAGTAGGATTGGTGGCGTATTATACATTTGATGATGAGACAGGTGATGACAGCTTTCCCAATCATTATGATGCAGCATTGATCAATCTCCGGACATAATAATTTCTGATACTCCGTCGGACAAGGGAAAAGCTGTTTATCTGAAATAGGCGGAGAAACAGTATATCAACATACCTTATAGCTTTTCAAAAACACCATTTATTCTGCGAGCATGTGGATCAAGGATTATGAAGCGGGTATTTTTCTATCGGCTGTAAATATAGACAAGGCTCTGGATTATCCTTGCTTTGTTACCCATACATCTAGTGGAATATTTGAACTTTATTCCAATAACTGTGGAAAACCGAGCCTCTCCTATTCTTTCTCCTATCCGTTCAGCTTACTACAGGACGGGAATGACATATGGTTGTTTTCAGTCATATTCCCAGTAGTGACGGTTCAAGCTGTGAAAAGAAATTATATGTGGACGGTAAATTTGTAGTCAACTGTGAAGTCGTCTATGGTATTCCCATCCCAATCAAAGTGTAGATCAGTGGTGACTGTGACGGGCATTATACCAGTTCTTCTACTGATATGAAGCTTGACAATATCCGTATCTATGACCGTGTGCTGGAAGCGGAAGAGATAACCACTATTTATAGCATAGAAAGCATACAGTAAAAATAAGAAAAGATGGATGAAGAACAAAGAAAGCTAGAGCACTATAAGTTGATATTTGCTCATTTTAGCTGGATAGAGCAAAGATATCATATATGGATGAACTATTATTCCCTGTTTGATGGTGCTTTACTTGTTGCATATTGTACGATATTGGCGAGTAAAAAGTGGAGATGGAAGGGAATATTTCTAATAAGAGATTATTAGCAGCCAATTGAATTTAGAACAAATTAAAAATCAATAATCTTGACCTATTTGTTCCGAATCATTTCTTTGTCATTTTGAAATTTAGTTTTATCAATGAGATGCTCAATATTTGTAGCACTTCATATGAATGCCTATCAAATTACATATCGTATTGGATAATTATTACTGGACAATAAGTGCATATTATGGCATGTATCGGTATTTGAATGGAATTTTCTGTACTACTTTAACTATTGAAAAACAGGCATACCCACCAGGATTCTTATAAAGTTTGACAGCATAAAAAGAAGATATATACGTCACATTGGTTTGGTTATGAATATGAACTCTCTTTTTTGTTCTTCATCCCAATATCCAACCTGTTTGAGTGATTCTGGATAATATTTTTTAGAATAAAATCTGCAACAGTACACTTGTGTTTGAAAACATATTATTGGGTACCTATGCTTCTATTGGATGGATTTGTATTGACAGTTCTTTTTTGCTTTGGCAACATGTATGTTTCAATATGATAAATCTTACAGAATATCTTAAACTTATTTTAAAATAATCAAGAGATAATAAGAACTTGGTTTATAAGGAGTCTTATATATTGCTTTTTAATAGTGTACGGAAGTTCTGTGATATGGAAGAAAGTGATCAGTGTTTCTATAATGCATTTTCTTTAATACCACTTTTTTCTTATGGAATTTAGCTTACTAGAAAACTAAAACACACAGGTAAATAATTATTAAATTGAAAAGATAAACATTATCGCTGGTTCGAATATATAATTTACACACTTTTGACGTCTTGGCTAACCAAATAGTAAGCATATTTTTAAAGATATGACGATTTATTCTGATTTGCTCTTGTCAGCAATAACTTTGACACGTTTTGTCCATTTTTAAATAATAACATTTGAAATGATGAACAATAAAGGCAACGATTAAATCCTACATACTTCACGATTGGAAAATTGAACGACCAGTAAAGCAAGTATTTGATTTCAAGCAGATACAATACTTACATATTTGTCACCAATATACAAGTGTACAATAATGTGGTTAAACTAATTCTTGTCTAAGACTTATATTGGTTGAACGAAAGCGTATTTATCTTTGTGCATCTGCAAATCTCCTTTTTGGGATGCAAAAGTGTAAATTGAAATCCGTTTAATCGGAAAATATCGGCAACTGGCTAAGTTTCAATCATTTTAAATCATGATTTTATATTTTAATGATGCAGTAATGAATTTCGATGAAAAATTATCGAAGTATTGTGAATTTATATCAATACATTTTATATATTTGCAAAAAGAATATGAAATAACCTTTAAATATGAATCGGTTTATTAATATATGGTCAGTTATGGAATCAGTTCTGAATACGATAAAGAAACAGCCATAAAAAATAATAATCTAATAAACAACTATTTTATGAAAAACTCTTCCTAATATCTACTTTCTAGCCTTCATTCATCAACTATTGGATTCACTAAAAAAGTCTTGTTTGGCTAGAATTAATATTCTACAGATACTTCAAATGTAAATTTGAAATGATAGACTTTTTAAAGCGAACTCACCATTAAATTTTGTTGAAAAATAAAGAAGGTTGGAGGATTCTCCTTCTTCTTTTAAACTAATCCTATTTATGAGTAGAAATTTATTTGTAAAATTCTGTATCGCAGCCCTTCTGTTTGATGGCGGTGCAGTACTAGCTTCTAGCCATAGTAGTACAATAAAATCTCACTATGAAGCTGTAAAAGGAATGCAACAAAGCAACAAAGAAGTGACCGGTGTCGTAATCGATGAAATGTCCATACCTATGATCGGTGTGCAAATTCAAGTGAAAGGTACAACAACAGGCGTTGTCACAGGAATAGATGGTGACTTTACACTAAAATGTAAACCAGGTGACGTGCTTATCCTTTCGTATGTGGGTTACAAAACCATTGAACATCCTTATAAGGGAGAAAAGGTTTTATCTATCAAGATGTCTCCCGAAATGGAAAATCTGGATGAAGTGGTTGTTATCGGTTACGGTAAGCAAAAGAAAAATTCTGTAGTCAGTTCTGTAAATTCTATTGGCAAAAAAGAATTAGCTGTAACAGCTAATCGTAACTTAACTAACGCATTGGCGGGACAGATACCAGGTTTAGTGTCTATTCAGCGTTCTGGCGAACCAGGTTATGATAATTCAGAATTCTGGATTCGTGGCCAAAGTTCATTTAGTGGAGGAACCACTCCTTTAGTACTGGTTGATGGTGTGCCTCGTAACATGGCAGATATTGAAGTCGATGAAATCGAAAGTTTCACATTACTAAAAGATGCTGCAGCCACTGCTGTTTATGGTGCTGAAGGTGCCAATGGTGTAATCTTAATTACTTCTAAACGAGGAACTAGTGATAAACCAAAAATATCATTCCGTGCGGAAGGTACATTTCTTCAACCTACTCGTCTGCCTGAATTCCTAAATGCAGAACAAACTTTGACTTTGTATAATGAAGCTTTGATAAACGAAGGCAAGGATCCTATTTATGATCCGTCCCTTTACCGACCTGGCGCTGACCATGACTTGTATCCGGATACAGACTGGGTTGGCACAATGCTGCGCGACTACACTTACAATATGCGCTATACGCTAAACGTACGAGGTGGTGCAGAGCGTGCACGCTATTTCGTGTCAGGTGCTTTCTTCCAAGAAAATGGTATCTTCAAGGAGGGTAAAGGTAATAAATATGATAACAATATCGGCTTGAAGCGCTATAACTTGCGAAGCAATATTGATTTTGATGTGAGTAAAACAACATTAGTAAAAGTGGACTTGAGTGGTCAGTATCTACAAACCAATTATCCGGGTGTGGGCACGGCGACTATTTTTCAACAAATCTGTCGTCTTTCTTAATGCCTCCTGTTTACTCAGATGGTACCATCGCTGGCCACCCGCGTCCTTCTAGCAATCGTGTAAATCCATATAACTCATTGATGAATTCAGGCTATTCAAAAGAGTGGCGTACTTCAATTCAGTCAAAAGTAGAATTGAATCAAAAGTTGGATTTCGTGACTAAGGGATTGAGCTTCCGTGCATTGATAAGTTTTGATGCAGATATGACCCACACCGCTAAACGTACAAAAACACCGACACAGTTCGTGGCTACTGGACGCGATGAAAATGGCAAGCTGATTTTTAAACAGACTGTATCAGGTAGTGAAAATTTGACTGAATCATTGGGTAACTCTTCAGACAAGAAGATTTATTTTGAAACTTCATTCAACTATAACCGCACATTTGCCAACATTCACGATGTCGGTGCCATGTTCCTATATATGCAAAAGGAAACACAATACCACAACAATGCATTGGCATTCAGAAAGCAAAGTTTGGTAGGACGCTTGACATATGGTTTCGATGGTCGTTACTTTGTAGAAGGTAACTTCGGTTATACCGGTAGTGAAACTTTCGCTAGTGGCAATCGTTTCGGGTTCTTCCCTGCAGTAGGTTTTGCTTGGTATGTGAGTAATGAACATTACTTCCCTGAAAAATTAAAGAATATAGTAAATAAGTTGAAACTCCGTGTCTCTTATGGTAGAACAGGTAATGACAATACAGGTGGTGAACGTTTCTTGTATCGCCAAACCATGCAGCAGAACGGCGGAGGTTATGACTTGGGATTTGGCTCTAATGGTTCACTTGGTGGCGTTGGAAACGGAATCATTGAAGGACGTTTCTCTGCCCCTTACTTGAGTTGGGAAATTGAAGATAAGCAGAATTATGGTATTGATTTAGGTTTGTTTGATAATCGAATCGATTTGCAATTTGATTATTTCAATAATAAACGCCATAACATTTTATTACAGCGTAAAACTGTGTCGAATGCAACAGGTTTCCAACAAATGCCTTGGCAGAATTTTGGTATCGTAAAGAACTCAGGTTTTGACGCAAGCGTTACCTTGAATCAGAATGTTGGAGATTGGAAACTGAGTGCTCGTGGTAACTTGACTTACGCTCACAATAAGATTGTAGAGTATGATGAAGTACCCCAGCCTTACGAATGGATGCAAGTGACAGGTACCAGCATTGGTATGTGGAACCTATACATTGCTGATGGCTATTATTCATTTGATGACTTTATCATTACCGGTGAAGGAAAAGATCGTGTATATGAACTTAAGGAAGGAGTGGTTTCTGGTTTGACAGCTGGTGTGCGTCCGGGTGATATCAAGTACAAAGATTTGAATAATGACGGTGTAATTAACCAATACGACCAAGTTCGTAATATTGGTAATCCGAAAGACCCAGAATTGGTTTACGGTTTTGGTTTCAATGCTGAATACAAAGGATGGTATGCTGGTATCTTCTTTCAGGGTGCAGGTAAAACTTCTACTGTATTGGGAGGCGATAATAGTGCGGCGTTCTTTCCGTTTGAATGGGGTATTGATGAATCCTCTCCGCGTTCTGCGGTACTTGATCGCTGGACTGAAGAGAATCCAAATCCCAATGCAATGTTTCCACGATTACATTCTTCAAGTTTTGCCAACAATACGGCTCCTAGTACACATTGGCTACGAGACGCTAGTTTTATCCGTTTAAAGAATATAGAATTGGGCTATAACTTTGACAAGAAGATGTTAAGTAAGATTGGCTTCACAGCTATGCGTATTTATTTGCAAGGAAATAACTTGTGTGTATGGGATAACATTAAGATGTGGGACCCTGAATTAGGTAATACCAATGGTGGTTTCGGTTATCCTCTTAACCGTACCTTTACTTTAGGATTTGACTTTTCATTCTAATTTAACTCGTAAAACATTATGAAATTATTAAGATATTTTACATATTCTGTTTTGCTGTCAGGAGCTTTAACAGTCTCATCATGCAAAGACTACTTGGATGTATCTGACGATTTGGCTGCAGAACTGACTTTGGAAGAAGTTTTTAACAATGCTGCTTTTTCCAAGCGTTTCCATCGTAACATTTACTCAACTATTCCTAATCCGTCACACATCATTTTGGACAATTCGTATGCAGGATTAAATGGTTTGGATAATCCGTGGCCTGGTGTATCTGATGAATTGAAATGTGCTCAGGGTAACGTAAAGGATGTAGCATCTGTGGGGTATACAGCTGGTAATGCTCAGTTCACCCGTTGGCATCTTTACAAACAAATCCGTCAAGCAAATATCTTTATGCGAGATGCTCATACTTGTGGCTCAAAAGAAACGGGTGACTATATTAATGATTCAGAACTTGCACAATTAAAAAATGAAGCTCGCTTCCTGCGTGCATATTATCATTACTTGTTGTTCGAATTGTATGGTCCTGTACCTATTATGCAAGATGTGATTGATTCAAATGCTACCGATTTGGATTTTGCTCGTGCTTCCGTAGACGAATTAGTGGAATTTATTGATTCAGAATTGCAAGCTTGTTTGCCTTTGTTGCCTGACCAGGAAGAAAGTTCTGAACGTGCTGCAGCCCCAACTAAAGCTGCTGCTTATGCTATTCGAGCTAAATTGTTCGTATATGCGGCCAGCCCTCTTTTTAATGGTGGTTATGCCGAAGCTGTGGCTTTAAGAGATAAGGAAGGAAAGCAGTTGTTTCCAAATGCTGATGAAAGCAAATGGCAAAAAGCTGTCAAAGCATTGGAAGATCTGTTTACTTATCTGGATGGTCAAGGTAGAAATCAATTGTATATTGTACGCAAGAGTGATGGTTCCATTGATCCGTATGCTTCTCTGTATGGAATAAACTTCGATTTTCTGGATAATAGCAATACAGAAGCCTTGTGGTATTCTTCCAAAAACGCATGGGGTGCAGTCAATGGTGAAGGTCGTGAAAGAAGATGTACACCGAGAGCAGTTTATCAAGGTTTCAGTTGCGTAGGTGTGGTACAAGAAATGGTAGATGCCTATTTTATGGCCGATGGTAAAAGCATTGATGAATCACCCTTATATGACAGAAACACAGAATATGAATTGGATGAGAATGATATAGCCAATATGTATAAGAATCGCGAACCACGCTTTTACATGGATATCACTTATTCTGGTATTGTTTGGCAAAACACCGAAGAACAGGGTGATCCGAAGAAAATTTACTTCCATAAAGGTAGCGGTGATGATAATTCAAAAGCGGATAATTGCTATACAGGCTATTTGCTGTATAAGGGTATGTGCCATGAATTGTTGAATACAGGTAGTTTCAAGAAACAGCAGTACAGACCAGGTATTCTTTTCCGTTTGGCAGACTTTTACCTGCTTTATGCAGAAGCTTTGAATCATGTAGATCCAAACGACTCTCGTATCTTGGAGTATATTGATAAGGTGCGCGAACGTGCGGGTATCGCTAAGTTGGCGGATATTTCACCGGAATTGAAAGGTAATTATGAGAAGCAGTTTGAAGCAATTCGCCATGAAAGACGTGTCGAATTATTTGCCGAAGGACAACGTTATTTTGATGTTCGTCGTTGGATGCTCGCTGACAAGGATGGAGATTGTAGACAGGGTGGTAAGTTCTATGGTATGAACATGATGGGTAATGATCCACAAGAGTTTATGCAAAGAACATTCTTTGAAGAACGTCAGTTTGAAAAGAAGATGTACTTGTATCCGATTCCTTTAAGCGAAGTGAGCAAATCACAAAAGTTGATCCAGAATCCAGGTTGGTAAAGCTTTCTGTGGATTGGATGCTATAATTTTAAGGAGGTGTGTCAAAATGCACATCTCCTTTTTTATGCACAAAACTCCGACTTTCACAAGCTATGGCTTTGTTATTATCTAAAGATTTTTATATTTAAGCATACAATTTATACTATAGCAAAGATACATTTTCGTCCTTACAATCCCAGCCAAACAGTGCTTTTTCCGCTAAAAAAATTTAGTTTCTCGTAAAAAATAGCTTTTTCAGTATTTTTCAGTCAATTATATAAAATATGGGTGAGTGGAATATACATTAATTATATGAAGTCGATGAGTACTGTTTATAAGTTTCATTCTTATTTTCCATGGAACATAAAACAGCATGAGTATGGTATTATTATGGTTAAGGAAATATTTTGTGAGTGTGTTTTGCTGATATTTATTGGCTATGTACAGTTTAACCTTTATCTTTGCTGGTAATTCACCCTAAAAGGTTGGTTCGGATTGTTTGGCTTATGACTTATCTTCTCGATTTGTGATAAATATAGTTTCAAGACCGGTCGGATTCTTTTAATTTTTCCAGCATGTTTTTTTATTATCCCAGAAAACACAGTATATCATTCAGGGTATTATCGTCCAGCTCTTCCAGGGCAACCAAAGCAGTACCGTTTGTTGCATATAAAACTCCGCTTCCGCCAAGAAATACATGGGTTATCGGATATGTATTGCCTTTTCTGTCTGCTATATACATATCTATACTCCTGTCATTCTCCTTCAGGCAGAGCCCCATGATACTATCCAAAACCATTCTTTTATCCATAACCTTCCGATATTTCATCCAAAAATACAAACTTATTATTTGAATAAGCAATGTTTGATGCAGTTTATCGGATTATGGCTGTGAAGTTATGACCGATAAACCGATGTTGAATGAGTAACCTTTTTTATTGTAACCTCTTAGACACGGAATTGTTTTGAACGAAATGATATCATTCTCCAAATCGTTAAAACACTATTCCTGCCGGTTCAAATTCTAATATCTGAATTAAAACCAAACATATTTTTATGTTTACAGATTTTATCAACAGAATATTAGGTGCCGAACCAAGACTTTCGGTTTCTTATTGCTTGGAAGATGCTGTGCCGGACGGGAGATTTCCCCTGCGATGCAGGCCCAATGGAATGAATGTATCATTGGGAACTCTATCCGGATGGCTGGTGTAAGAACGGCTCAGGCCGAATTTCTTCTTCCAATAATGGAAGCAGGATGATGAATAGGTCTCATTCTCACAGAAATCTTTTATGGTCAAACCACTGGCTTGTTGCCTTTCATAAACTGACAGGAACTCTTCTTTACTCATTATTCGTTTCATGGTCTTTTTGTTGGCGAAGTAACGGAAGAGTGGATGGCTTTACAATGTGTACTTTATAAAATGCGTGCTGTCACTTCTTGCCCGATTATCTTTAGCGACTTCGGTGCTACACCGAAAATTAACCAACTTCTTTCTGTATTAAGGAATGGACACTTCGAGTGATTTCCTTTTTTAACTCGCCAGTAGTTTTCTTCAGCTCCAAAGTCTGTGATTCGTCAGAGGCTATCAGTTTCTTTATATCGTCAATTGTCATTGATAAAATCTTTTTATTATAATAAGGATGATTATTAATGATTTATAAATCTAGGTTTATATGATTGCCAAAAGACATTAATGCCACCCCATTTTTTGAATACACTATAAATCTTAATTAGTCCACTTTCAAAATCCTCCTTTTTAGCAAAGGGTAAATTCCAGTTTTGTTTACCATTAAAATATGGTTCATAAGCAATTAGGATAAACTCAAGTAAAGACTTGAATATATCTTGTGGAATATATTCGGAATATGAATCAACTATCCAAGAGAAGTGATTCATACAACTGTTGAGATGTTGAGATTTCATTAAAACAAGTTTGTTTACCAATAATATATATTCTCCCTGGTATTTAGGAAAACGAATTTCCGGTTTTATATCAACAAGCATTGATATAGCATCACTTGTCTCATCTCTTATAAGTAAATCATATATGCTGTGACATGCATTTGACGCAACGGATACTCTTAATGAAATTATTTCGTTATAGATTTCATCATATTCTTTGGGAGAGATTGCTT
>ERZ773162.2211-NODE-2211-length-12907-cov-3.904062_pt1 | contig 12907 bp, 4 predicted proteins | sample MGYA00511113_ERZ773162 | MGnify/ENA primary metagenome ERZ773162 (study PRJEB29015, sample SAMEA2737807) | human gut metagenome | biome: human gut; feature: human-associated habitat; material: faeces | place: China | collected 2012 ... | reverse complement strand
AGAGGTTCGGCATCGCGGAAGTCCACCAGTTGCTTGCCGTCTATGTAATAACTAACCCTATTATTTTCATTTGTTATCTTAATGTGATACCAGTGATTCGCTTTTAACAAATGTTCGGTATCTGTATATTCTTTCAGTATGGCAGGACGTACTTTGGGATCTGTAATTCCTGCTTCATTGCCGTCATAACGACGGAAGCGTGTAGTAGAGTTATAATTTCCACCATATCCCATGTAATAGAGTTGCAAAGAATAACAATTCAGAAAGATTCCGCTACGCCACTTCTCACGTTTCCATATATTATCAGGATGTTTGGGGTCCGAAGCCATCCAAAAGCAATTCAGGTCACTCAAACGGTCTCCTTCTTTTTCTACAACTACACACGCATCATATTCAATGGTTACCCGCCCGCTCATCTTTTCTTTCCTCCATAAGGTAAGGCCTTTAGGAGACAGTATTTCAGCGGTATCACCCTGAAATGTCACTTTATAATCCGGAGATTCCGACTCTACCTTCCAATATTTATGAAACTGGCGGGCGTTGAGGCCGGAAACTTTATTGTTTTGTGCGTTTGCTCCTAAAGTGATGAAGAGGAACAAAAGGATAAAGAGTTTTTTCATATGTATATTTGCTATCTCACCTTACAAAGGTAGGGAGAGCCGTTCAATTAAGAAATAGAATATTATCCATATATATGGCGATTCGTTCAAATATGAAAAAAGAACAACCCGACAGTTAGCCGGATTGTTCTTTTTCAACAAACTCATATCAAATAAGAGATTTCTTATTCAAAAACCTTTTTATTCTGCTTTTTTCAAAGTTTCAGCACCTACATAGTAACCTAAGTTAGTTCCCTGATTATATCCCATATTCTGCATCGCTTGAGACATATCATAATTATGATCGGTCATCAAGTGAGGAAGACGGAATTCGGTAGGATGATTCGTGGAGAATATATAAATAGATTTCATGTCACTTGAACCCATTATTACTTCTTCACGATAGTCACCGAGAAAATCACCATAGTAACAAGGATTGTATTTGGTGCTATGGTTACCGTCATTGCTACCGTAAGTTCCAAAATATACCAAACGAGTCTTATTCGTCTTGTTTACATCAGGGTTCTCTTTATAGCTCACGACACAAGCACGGTCCAGCATTTCTCTTGTCGGCTGCCCGCTCCAATAAATGGCTACATTATACAAAACTCCACCACCAATACCTGTAGGATATGTACTGGATACCAATCCACTGCCACTACAACTGAATACCCCTTCCTGCAAAGAAGACCAGTACTCAAAATTCGGGCTATCCGGATCGATATCTGCCACAATACAACGACCGACATCAGTAGTCGAACCCGCTCCATGGCCGGTAATCAAGCCACCATCTCTTGCATCAATCACTTGACATCCATAACCGTGTCCTTGTCCATTATAATTGCCCGGTTCTTCAAATGAAGCAACAATTTGCAATCCTGAACGGTCTTTTATAAATTTGCCAACACATAAACAGTCACCATGACCGTTTCCGGTACACCACAATTCGCTTCCATCATCATCTATAGCCGCAGAACCATACAAGATTTCATCTTTTCCATCATCGTCCAAGTCCGCTACACGAAAACTATGCGAACACATGGACAACCATTTTGAAGAATGTTCGGCTGTATCAAACTTCCAACGGGTTTCCAGTTTATTCCCTTTCAAATCGAGTGCCCATACTTGCCAATTATGATAAATACCTCTACTGATGATCAGACTGGGGTTGCTTGTTCTCACTCCGGTCGCTTCGTCAGGTATACCATCCAGATAAGCCACCCCGATAAAGAAACGGTCCATGCGGTTTCCGTAATCATCTCCCCAATATTCACTCCAATATTTAGCACGCGACGCTTTTGAACCACTTCCACCACGAGGAATATTATCCACCCGGGTAATTTCACGTCCATCATATCCACGGCAAATAGAGATATATTCGGGACCTTCCATTATCAAACCGCAAATTGTATTAATACTTGCTCCCGAATACCAGCCCACAGCGTCAGTCTGACGAATTCGATAATCGTTCACATTACCATAAGCATCGGTAATGACCTTACCATCCCCAAACTTTGTACCTTCTGAAGAGCGGAAAGCTATTTCACATAAACCATCTCCATCAAAATCGTATAAAATATATGAAGTATAATGTGAACCGGAACGAATATTGATTCCCAAATCAATTTGCCACAAAAAAGTACCATCCATCTTATAAGCTTCCAACAAGGTCGAACCATTATTCCATCCCCCCTGGTTGGCACCATCATACGGTTCTCTCTTCACCACAATCTCCAATTCACCGTCACCGTCCAAGTCACCTAGCTGAATATCATCAGGAGAATATGTAATCGACGCATCGGGTACATTCATGTTTAATCTAATCTCATGATAAAACTTTTCTGCCATTTCAGAGGTAAAGGTATAATCGCAAAGCGTTTCAGCCTGATTGGCAAGAGTGACCCGGTATACATTCGTTTTTGATACATCAATATCCGCATCCACCCAAGAAGTAGTATTCGAAATAGGTTTCTCATTCAATTTCACTTCCGTCTCGCCGTCTACCGACTTATAAATATCAAAAGCAATATTAGACGGATCAGTCTTCAATAATCTCCAGCTAATCAATGCGGATGATATGCCGGAAGAGTTATTGGCGTCAACATTTGGTGCCGGGTCGTAACTAACCCACATTGCACGGCTACCCGTTATAACTTCAGTAGGCAGAGGCGGCAACTCCTCTTCCGTCTGATTGCCATTGTTCACTTCAACGACGGGGTCATTATCTGAACAGGCAACTATCGCCAGCAAACAAAACAACCCCAATACTATATAATGTTTCTTCATTTCTTTCGTTTTTTAAACATTAACATCTGTTCTATGCAAGAACATTATCACTATTTGTCAGCATTCCAGTTATGGATTACCACCCCGGATTCTGCTCTAAATTAGGATTTTTCGATTTTTCACTCTGAGGAATCGGGAAGAAATACATCTTATCATCCCAACTTCTTTCTTTTACCTTACGCTCATACGTATAAGTATCATCCCCATTCCTCGTAATCTTCATTTCAACAATGTTCTTGAAATGTTTGTCACCCTCCTTCCAACGGCGTACATCCCAAAAACGATGTCCTTCAAAAGCTAATTCTACCATACGTTCATTCTGATATTTCTTCCAGAAAGCATCATTGGTCATCCCTTGAGGGAATCCGGGCATTTCGGCACGCGTACGAACTACTTTGATAGCATCTACAGCCGAAGTTGTAAATTCACTATCCGTTGCATACGGACTACCTAGATACTTATATACAGCCTCCGCATAATTCAAATAGAACTCCCCAAAACGGAACGTAATCCATGAATGATAAGTCTTTGAAGCTGTACCGGCACGCAAGTCTACTGCCGTCTGACAATACTTCTTCAGATAATAGCCAGTCGGAGTTCCGCCACTCAAAGGCTCCGCATTTAGTCCGCCCTGATAAGTTTGCAAAGGAACAGTATTCCAGTTAGGCCACTTTTCATCTCCATTCTTGGCAATAGTCAGATAGAAACGAGGGTCGCGGTTGGTATAATAGGGATTAGCAGGATCGTAGTTATCCAACTCGTCCGGACGCATCCCTGTATCCTTCATCTCATACGCATCTACCAGTGTCTGTGTGGGACAGTTTCCACCTTTACAATTTTCCAACCCTACCGGGAAGTTATATCCCTCAAAAGAATTAGTGGTAGTAGTGGCACGACGGAGAAAAATAATTTCATTAGTAGCGTCATTGTAATTGTCCTTACTCCAAAGTGACGAATAATCATCCACTAAGAGTTTTGCCTTTTCAGCAAACCCATTACTATCATCCAAGATTTCCTTATTGGCTTTAGCTGCACGATACCACAGCTCTTTATCATCAGTCGGGTTAAACAAAGGACTTGCCGCATACAATGCTGCACGAGCTTTCAAGGCCAATACCGTTTTACGATTGGCACGTCCTGTTTCCGCCGGGCTACTAGGTAATGCCATATCCCCCAGTTTACTGTAATCGACAATAATCTTATCCTTTATATCATCACATTCGGCTATGATATAATCAAAAATCTCCTGTGCCGGTCTGCGCGATAATGTATTCGATTCTTCGGCCGTTAATATATGGTCACTAAACGGCACATCTCCATATTGCCGTACCAAGTTAAAGTAGAAATACGCACGAAGGAAACGCACCTCATACTGGTAATTGGTATAACGGAACATCTGTTGTGCATAATCACTGTTCAAAGCCAACTCGGGAAATGTCAGTCCGGTAAACTTCTCCAGATATAAATTACAATTGGCTATCCCTTCATAACAGGACGTCCACATGCTACTTTTAGCATTCGACGGACTCCAAGAGCCATTGTAAAAGTCTTCAATCTGGTTTCCCGTATAAGCATATTCGGACTCATCTGTAGCAGAACCAAGAATTGCCCCGCTATAATTTCCAAAGTCCACATCCATGGACAAATAGATATTTGTTATCAGCCCTCCCACATTACCGAAGTTGAGCTTCACAAAATCCTCATCATAATTATTGTACTCATGATATTCCATCTTATCTGAGCAGGAACCGAGTGCGGCTACACACATCATTCCGTAGATAATGTTTTTCAGTTTCATTCTTTCGCTTTGTTTTTATGATTAAAAACCAATCGTAACACCGACTACTACACTCTTATTCAGCGGAGTCGCTACACCATAACATTCCGGATCTGCCACATCAATATGATCCGAACAGAACAAGTCTGTTCCTCTGACATATAACTTGGCACTCCCTAATATCTTAGTCTTCTTCATCAATTCTTTCGGAAATCTGTAATACACCTCCGCGTTACGTAACTTCAAGAATGACCGGTCCGCCAACCAAACTGTATTAGCCTGATAGTTATTGGCATTACTCTGTGAACTCAAACGAGGATATTTGGCATTTTGATTTTCCGGTGTCCAACGATTCTCATAATAATGAGTAGAGAGTGTCGTATTATTTATCAACGGCCAAAACATACTCTTCGTATTCAATACAGCAGAATAGTTACCTGTCCCCTGGAACATTACATCTACTCCAATCCCTTTCCATTCCGCTCCCAAATGGAAAGAATAATAAATTTCCGGGGCTGTCGTACTATAACCGATAGCTGTTTTATCATTGGCATCAATGATTCCGTCTCCATTCACATCTTTATATTTTATGTCTCCCGGCACTACCGTACTAAAGTTTTGTGGAAGGCTGCTTGCTATATCTTCTTTATCTTTGAAGAAACCTTCAGCTATCATTCCATACACTTGTCCCAACCGATTTCCTGTTTGCACAAGATTATTATATAAACGCGGTTCTTCCAGTTGCTCCTTAATTTCATTCTTATTCCAAGCAAAATTACCGCCAAGGTTGAACACTACATCTCCTAACCGTTTCATATAGTTAAGTCCTAGTTCCACGCCATAGCTATCAACGATTCCGGCATTCTCGAACGGAGCATCCACTCCCAATACATTGGTATATTTACCTTCGGAAGATACCCAAATATCTTTTCTCCGTTGATAATAGCCTTCTGCCGTCACGTTCAGTCCATTGAACAACACAGCATCAATACCAACATTATATTTATACGCTTTCTCATGTGTCGAATTAGCAGTTGCCAAACGGCCGATAATAGTACTCCCGAATTCGGAGTCGTAACTACTGTTAAACTTATATTGTGTACCGGTAGTCGTATAAATCTGGTCCCAATAATCGTAAACGGTGTCGTCTCCGTCTTTAGGCAGATAATCAACATTGATCACTCCAAACGAAGCGCGCAATTTCAAGAAGTTCACCCAAGACACATCTTTCAACCATTTTTCTTCCGAAAGCACCCAAGCAGCAGAAATGGTAGGAGAGAAAGACCATTTATGTCCCGGTGCCAATAAACTAGAGGCCGAACCTACCAATGCCAGATCCAAATAGTAGCGATTAGAGAAGCCTACATGATTATACCAAGAAACATTTTGCCGATAGATAGTAGTGTTCAGACCGTAAGAATCACGATATTCATACTCCCATTTCAATTGAGAATACACATCCCACTTTTGGAACGAACGATTGTAATCGACACTACCTGCAAAGTTAAATTGGCGTGCCCAATTGTCAATCCCCGCACCCGAACCCATTTCACTGGATTCGCCACCAGAAATAGCAGTATAAAACGGACCGTTAGTTGTCCAGCTTGTTGCATAACCGGCATACGTATAAGTCTTGCTATGGTCTTCCAGAATATTGGAATAGTTGTCATAAGCTAAACGAAAATTAGCTCCCAATCCTTTCAGCAAACCAGACAAATCTTGTGACAAGGTAAGGTCGGCAAACAAACTACGAGAATGTCCTTTAGAATAAGAAGCTCCCTGCGATTGTGCGACTGGATTCGACGTCCCCGCCCAAGTAGTGCTTCCTCCCCAACTGCCATCTTCCGTACGAACCGGAAAAGCTGCAGAAGGAATCGAATAAATCATATCCCATAAGTTAACCGAAGCTCCCGGAAGTCGGGATTCGGACAATGTACCGAGAAGGTTCAACTTTAATTTGGTAGTAGCTGTTAAATCAATATCCAGATTCGTACGCAAATTAGCACGCGAATACATATTCTGTGTAGAATATCCGTCATTTGCATTCGGGGTTTTGATAAAACCTTTGTCTGTTAATAAATTCGCCATAGTATAGTAGCGGAACTTTGCTCCTCCCCCACGGAATTCGATCGTATATTTATTAGAAACTCCTCTGTCTTTAAAAGTTTCATCAATCCAGTTCACATTAGGATAAAGATAAGGGTACATACGGGAAGCCCCACCACTGCCTACTCCATTACGAAAAGCATCGACTTCTTCCGGAGTATACCGAGCTCCCAAACCTTCATATCCACGCGCTTCATTCACTGCAGAAGCATACGTAGCTGCATCTACAAATTCCGGACGTCGAGACTGAGTGTTAATGATATGATCATACGTAAAAGTTATCTCTTTTGTTTTGTACTTACCACGCTTTGTAGTAATCAAGATCGCACCGTTCACCCCTTTGTATCCGTACAATGCCACAGCCGCGGCATCTTTCAGGATGGAAACGGATTCTACTTCTTCTGGGCTCACCAAGCTCATGTCTCGTTCCAAACCGTCAACCAGCACAAGCGGTGTACTACTTGACAAGCTCTGCAAACCACGTACATAAAAGGTAGGATCTGCCATTAACCCGGTACTGGCCGCATTCTGCAAAGTAGTAAGGCCCAATCCATATCCATATAAAGAATTGGATATATTCCGGGAAGACCGCTTATTAAACTCTTCATTATATGTGGTAGAAACTGCTGCCGTTGATTCATGACGATTAAATGTCCGGTTAGCTCCCACATCAATAGTCTGAGCTGCATATCCCATCACAATGGTCATCGGACCATCAGTCTTTGCCACAACGGTGGTAGAGCCTTTGTCGACAGAAACAACACTCAAGCGTTGTCCTTTCTCGACCGCAATCTCGAATTTACCGTCTTTATCAGTTTCAACCCGAGTCTCCACTGCGCCACCTTCCACATTAACGGACGCTCCATAGACTGGATTTCCCGACTTATCAACAACAATACCTATAATGTTGTTGTCTGTATTCTGTGCTCTGACCGGAATGCTCAAACAAACCAGTAAAGCCAGTATCAGAATCTTATTTTTTCTCATATAAATCAATATTCAATATTGTTTTAATCTATTTCGCTGTCTCACATTACCAACCCGGATTCTGAATTAGTCCATATCCTTTGTTAATTTCCGTTTGCGGGAATGGAGAAAGATACCATTTAGAATCAAATCCGTATGTCCACCACCGACGAACCGGTTTGGATAATTCAAACCTTTCATATTCAAAACGAGTAGGCTGCAATGCTCCTTTGTTTTTATCTCCTTCATTCCATTTAGCATTCCCTGTTATACGATTACCAGTATCATCCAAACGATAGGCGAGTAACCCGTGCAGGCGCTTCTCGAAACGATCGGCACGTTTGTAACGGATAAGATCAAAGTAACGGCTATCTTCAAGCCCCAATTCCCGAACACGTTCACACAGCAATTCTTCCAATAAGGCTGCTTTGTCAGAAAGTAAATTCTTATCTGTAACACACTCCGCCAAATCTTTCTTTAATCCCACGCGGGCACGTACTATATTCATTTGATTAATAGCGCCCCGGTAATCGTTCTTGGCTTGAAGCAAGGCCTCTGCATAGGTCAAATAAATGTCAGACAAACGAAGATATACCCAATGCGTATACTGACGTTGGTACTCTGTTCCCAAATAATATTTCATATTTTTATAACCAGTCGCATAGTTACCTGATTCAAGTGCAGCATTTTGTCCTTCATCGTATCCTCCGACCCACAATTCATAAGGTAAACCGGACATTGTTCCTGCACTCCAGTCTAACATCTTCGGCAATCCGTTTACCATGCAATGCTCATACAGACGAGGATCACGGGTTAATACGATTTCCGACAATAGTTGTTCTCCATTTTTGAATGTTCCGGTCAGGAACATTGCATCCAACTTACCTTCTGTTTCCGTCTTTTTCCAGTCAAACGGAGTACCGTCGGCCCATGGGAACATCTCCACATATTCCTGTGTAGGCGGATATTCGGTACGACAAAGTGACGGAACAGCCCAGGAATGCCACATATAAGAACTTGAGTTGAAAGCGTCCGACATATTCGTGCGGACAGAATGCAAGACCTCCTTGCTGTTCTGACGAATATACCCCATACGATATGCCTGACGATACTGTTCCGGTGTTTCTTCCGAAGCCTTATTCAGACTGTACCCGCCTTGACTCTCCAGCTCTTTAAAGAATGCTTCACAAGCCTTCAAACAGTTATCCCAAAGTTCCGCATGATAGCCGCCGTACCATACCAGACGTTGCTGTTCAGCCTCTGAATTTCCTCCTGCATATCCATTGACATCATTAAACAACGGAGAAGCAGCAAATTGCCAGATTTTACATTTCAATGCCATAGCACCGGCCTTTGTCCAGTGTCCGGCCTTGCTAGCAAGATCGGCATCAGGATAAGCCCACACCAATCCACCGGAATTGATGGCATCATCCAACATCTTTATCATGTAGTTAACAGTATCCTCTACCGTAGCACGGGGGATTTCATAACCTGACTCCGTACCGGTGAATGAAGCATATAACAATGGAAGACCTCCATAATGACGGAACATATCAAAATAGCGCGCCGCAATCAAGCATTTAGCTTCTGCCACCAACTGAGTTTTTTCAGCATTATCCATACCCGGCACTCTATCTATATTTTCCATTAACAACCAACACCAACGCACTACTTCCCATACCATTTCCCGTGTATATGGGAAGATATTACCACGCGTGCCATAGTTGGCATTGAGAGAACCCAAATAATACTGCTGATATACAGTTGCGTCACTAAAATAAAGTGACCAGCAGTCTGTTAGCGCATCCTTCTTTCCTAAATAAGGGCTGGAAGAATCAGGAATATTACCGTTACTGTCTGTATTATAAGGTAATCCGTAATACTGTCTACTGTAACAGGTATTCAAAAATTGGCGCGTATATTCAGCACTATTGAACACAGTGTCAATAGTAGCATTTCCGCCCGGTGCCTTATCCAAAAAAGAGTTTCCGAATTTAATTTCGTCCACACATGAAGTGGAAACCAAACAAACCGCCGCTCCCAACATCGCACCGATGAACCATTTATTTTGTAATTTCATTGTATCTTTCCTTTATCTATTTTAGAATCCTAATTTCAAGCTCAACGTATAAGTCTTGGACAATGGATAAGAAGGTGCATTAGTAGCTCTTGCCTCCGGATCACCCCACAAATAAGGTGTTATAGTCCACAAATTATATCCCGCAAAAGCCAACTGACATGTATTCAGTCCAAGTTTCTTCATTAATGGGAAGTGAAAATTGTATGCCACCTGAAGAGTTTTCAAACGCAAGTATTTGGCATCTTTCTCATATAAAGTGGAAGTAGCATAATTATTCTTTGCATTATCAATGGTAGCTCTCGGATACTCCGAAGATTGTGACGGATTTTCCGGTGTCCATGTGTGGTCCAAATGGTATGCCAACAATCCTCCCTGCTCGCTATTGGAAGATGAATAAAACGGCTGACGAAATACATCCGAAATCATACGACTTACGTTCCAGGCCCCTGTCCATTGAGTACTTATTTCCAGATTCTTCCAACTGAATCCTAAATTAATACCTAGCATATATTCAGGATCGTCTGTAAAGCCATAGTCATAACTTGCATCATTTGCATCAATCTTACGGTCACCATTCAAGTCAACATATACTGCATCTCCATTTTGAAGAATACTCTCGTGAGTGGGGAACGGACGATTAAATGTCTGTTCATATAAAGCAGGTGTCTCCTCATCATAGAAGCGCCAGAAAACATATTGGCTACGCGAACCGATACGGTGTCCTTTCTGGTATTGATATAAATTATTCTGCGGGGCTTCCTTCTTTTCAAGAATCTCATTCTGATTATAAGAAAGGTTAATACCCGCCCAATAACGGAAATTATCACCAATCTTATCGTTCCATTTTAAAGAAAGTTCCCAACCCCAACTGTCTACACTTCCTAAATTTGAATATGGAGTAATGAACCCCAACATTCCCGGAGCTGTACCATCACGCAAAAGGATATCATTACGACGTTCTTTATAATATTCAAAGGTTGTTTTCAGACGGTCATCAAGGAAGTTAATATCAACACCATAGTTCCGTTTCAGAGCTTTTTCCCATGTCACAGCAGGGTTATTCTTAGCTACCTCACGCGCACCCAGACTAACAGTACCATTATCTACTCCAAACCCATATCCCCAAGCGTTAGTCGCTCCTCCACTTGCTGTTACACGGTTAGCCAAATCACCTAAACCGACATTATATGGATCAGCCATGTACATAAACCGCGATCCCCCAATATTATCGTTACCTACTAAACCGACACTGGCACGTAATTTCAAAAAGCTAACCACCGATTTCAAAGGACGGAAAAACTTCTCTTCACTCATCACCCAACCTATAGAACCAGCCGGGAAATAAGAAAAGCGCAAATCGGACGCAAAGTTTTCCGAACCGTTATAACCCACATTAAACTCTGCCATATAGCGACTCTTCCAATCATAAGTGACACGTCCGACTAATCCGACATATCCATGAGGAATGTCCGAATATACTTTCGGATAATATTCTTTCTGTTGATTATACAAAACCAAGGCTGTCACTGTATGATCACCAAAAGTACGATTATAATTAAAGCTGGCTTCCATATACCAATTACGTGCTTTGCCTGTAGTATACGAATACTTCACATCTGTATTCTCTCCAAACTTACGATAAGCAATACTACCGTCATCCATCAATACAGGAGTGTATGTAGCGATAGACCCGCCAGAACCAACTTTATTAACTGTAAACGAGCTGTTATAAGATCCCTTCACTTTAAAAGAAAGTCCTTTAGTCAAAAAGTCCATTTTCTGGTCCAGAATCACATCCACATTCAGCGAATTATTGCTAGTCTGGCTGAATCCATTTCCATAATATCCCATACCAGTGCCTCCTGTAAATGGTAATTTCAGTCCGTCTGAATAAGTTTCATCGCTCGAATTTACCAATTTCCCGTCTATGATTCCCGGACTGGAGAAAGGAGTAGCATAATACATATTTTTAATCAATCCGGAAGATCCCTGACTCGTACGCGGTTGATCTGAATTATTCACATTACCACTAATATTGAATGACAAAGTAGTCGTTTTAGTGACATCCATATCCAAGTTTGTACGATAGTTAAACCGACGGTACTGATAGCTTAAATTATAAGGAAGATCAAACTCACTAAAAAGTCCTCCTTGCGTATAAGCACCTGCAGAGATGAAATAACGTACTTTATCTGTTCCTCCCGAGATGTTCAGATTATGCTGGCTCTGAAGCGTAGAGCTTTTCATAATATAGTCAGCCCATTGTATATTGGGGAAACGAATAGGATCGGAACCATCCGCAAATTTTTGAATCACATCACCACTAAATAAGGCAGATTTACCATCACCGGACATCATTTGATTATGAAAACGGGCATAGTCATAGGAACTTGCCTGTTCTACCATTTTTGTAGGCATCAATACAGAAGCAGAAGTAGTAAACGAAATTTTCGCCTTTCCTTCCTTTCCTCGTTTAGTTGTAATCAGAATGACCCCATTTGCTCCACGAATACCAAATACGGCTGTTGCCGAAGCATCTTTCAAGATAGAAATGGATTCAATTTCATTCGGGTCGATATCACTCATACTTTCACGATCCACACCGTCTACCTGAATTAACGGTGAAGAATTTTCCCAAGTAGCTTTACCACGAATAAAAATTTCAGCGGCATCCGCTCCCGGCTCACCAGAATATTGCACAGTAGTCAAACCTGTCATCTGCCCTCCTAATACATTGGAAACCGAACCTACAGATACACGGGTCAATTCTTCTCCTTTCACACTAGCGATAGCTCCTGTCATGGTCACTTTCTTCTGCGTACCATAAGCTACGATTTCCACCTCTTCAAGTGCTGTCACATCCTCTACCAGAATGACTTTCATGTCATTTTTCGCTACGACTTTTTTATCGGTATAACCTATAAAAGATACTTTCAGTTTCGTACCAGGACGTACATTTATTCTAAATACACCGTCAATATCGGTAATTGTACCGTTAGATGTTCCTTCCGCAAGTACACTTGCTCCAATTATCGGTTCTCCTTGGCTATCTACTACTGTTCCTTTTATAGTACTTTGCTGCTGTACAACTTC
>ERZ773162.2209-NODE-2209-length-12927-cov-3.898539_pt1 | contig 12927 bp, 6 predicted proteins | sample MGYA00511113_ERZ773162 | MGnify/ENA primary metagenome ERZ773162 (study PRJEB29015, sample SAMEA2737807) | human gut metagenome | biome: human gut; feature: human-associated habitat; material: faeces | place: China | collected 2012 ... | reverse complement strand
TCGCGCCCGGAATCTCGCCCTCGTAAGCGGAGATAAACGCCATGCTCTCCTGCACGAGCGCAATCGCATCCGACGGCTTCATATCGCGCACAAGGAAGTAAAAGCCGGTCTGACAGCCCATCGGACCGCAGTAGATGATCTGATCGGCAAACTTCGAGTTGCGTGCATAGGTTGCAAACAGGTGCTCGAACGTATGCCCTGCCGCAGGCTGGATGTAAGTACCCGCATTCGGGTACACCATGCGGATGTCATAGGTGGTGATGTCACCATCAATGCGCGAGGTATACATACCCGGCTTGAGTTTATCGTGGTTTACTTCAAAGCTGGCAATTCGTTTCATGCCTTTGCCTCCCTTTCAATACCAAGGAATCGAAGCTCCGTGCGGTATTCGCGCCAGAGCAGAATATACGAGATAAAGAATGCCGCGATCTCCGCGATCGGGAACGAGTACCAGACGGCATTCAAGCCGAACTGCTGACCCAGAATCCACGCCGCCGGAAGGATAACGACCAGCTGACGGCAGACAGACACGATCAGGCTGTTCATGCCGCGTGCGGTGGCCTGAAACAGCGTGGAGTTGATGATGCCGAACGCCGCGCCGAGGAACGACAGGCTGATGGTCTTGAGCGCCGGAACGCCGACCTCGATCATCTCCTGTGCTGCCGCCGCATCGGACTTGTCCACAAACAGCATGAGCATCTGCTCGGGCAGCAGCTGGAACAGCACCAGACCAAGCGCCATAATGACGACAGCCGCCGTCAGCGTGATCTTGTACGCCCCCATCAGACGCTTGCGGTTGCGTGCGCCGTAGTTGTAGCCCATAACCGGCAGCGCACCCTGATTGAGTCCGAATACCGGCATAAAGACGAAGGTCTGCAGCTTGAAATACACACCGAGTACGTTGACCGCCGTCTGCGAGAAGGCAATCAAAATGCCGTTCATGCCCGCCGTCATAACGGAAACGACACTCTGCATGACAATACCCGGCAGGCCGACACGGTAAATGTCCTTGATCGTCTGTCCGCGCCACTTGAACTCGCGCATGTTGACATTCAGCACCTTCTGTTGACGGAACACGCCCCACAGACCAAGCGCCATGCCGAAGATCTGGCCGATAACGGTCGCGAGCGCCGCGCCGCGAATACCCATCTCCGGGAACGGGCCGATGCCGAAGATCATCAGCGGGTCAAGGATGATGTTGATGATCGCACCGGTCAAACCCTGACACATCGGGATGATCATGTTGCCGCCGGACTGCTGGATCTTCTCGCACATCATCGAGATCATAACAAAAATACTCATGCCAACCGCAAGGTGCGAATACTGGATAGCGTAAGCCGAAACCGCCTCGCTCGCACCGAATGCGCCGACGAATACACCCGAAAATCCCCAGCCGAGGATGAAGAATGCGATGCCGCCAACAACCGCCAGCGCAACGCCGTGCTCTGCCGCCGAGTCCGCGTGCTTCTGGCGCTTTTCGCCCAGACGGCGCGCAATGAGTGAGTTTACGCCCACGCCTGTGCCGACACCGATCGCCACGACCAGCATCTGCAGCGGATATACGAGCGAAACCGCCGCCAACGCATCCTGCGAATACTTGGCCACGAAGATACTGTCTACGATATTGTACAGCGCGTTGATGATCATGGAGATCATCGCCGGCAGTGCCATCGAAAAGATCAGCGGACCCATTTTCGCGGTGCCCATTTTATTCTGTTGTTCCAAAAATCTCAGCCTCCCAACGTAAAAGGAAGCCGCGTTAGGATTTCTAACGCAGCTCCATACTCTCTTTCCTATATATAATAGGATATGATGCGTTATATTGCAAGTGTTTTTTACAGTTTATCCGCAAGTTCGGCAAAGGAATGCTCGACGAACACATCGCTGACCTGCCGGAGCGTGTCTTCGCCTTCCGCGTAGGCGGGTTCTGCCATGCCGCAGAGCGCAAAACCGGCTTTTTTCGCCGTTACGCCCGCATACGGCGCGTCCTCGAACACCATGCACTCGCCTGCTGTCAGACCGAGACGGCGGGCGGCTTCAAGATAAATGTCTGGCTCGTACTTGGGCACGCCTACGTCCTCGATGGTGAGCATGAACTCGAAATATTTCATCATGTCGCGGTCGATGAGCGCCTTCTCCGCGTGGCGGCGTGCCGTCAGCGTAGCGATGGCCATTTTGACGCCGCGTGCGCGCAGGCTTTCGAGGAAGTCGATCACGCCGTCCTTCGGCCGGGCAATCGTCTCGTAGCGCGAGGTGATCAACTCGTCCATGCCGTCGAGCATCTGCTGCCGGGTCAGCGGCAGGTTCGGATAGCGTTTCAGAAAATACTCCGCGACCTGCGGCTGCGAAAAGCCCTCGCACACCGCGTAGTCCGCATCCGTGATGTGAACGTTGAACTGCGCGAGGTACCTCTGTGTAAGTCTTTTCCAGACCGGCATGGAGTCTAAAAGTGTGCCGTCCATGTCGAAAATTGCACCTTTGATGTTTGCGTTTGCCATGTTGAATCCTTTCAGGATAATTAGTAATGAATAATCAGGAACTGGAGATGGCGTTCATTCTCCATTATTTCGTTTTGCGGTCGATAAACTGCGGTCTGAGCTTGGAATAGATGATTTTCTGCTCACTGTACAGGCCGTAGTAGCCGGAGAGCATATACGAGATGGCGATGACCAGCGCGAACAGCGCAAGGCTCTGACCGCCGAACAGCTCATACGCCAGCAGAATGGATGTGAGCGGCGAATTGGTCACGCCGCAGAACACAGCCGTCATGCCGAGACCGGCCGCAAAGGACGGCGCCAGACCGAAAAATCCGCCGTAGGCGGCGCCGAAGGTCGCACCGATGAACAGCACGGGCACGATCTCACCGCCTTTATAGCCGACGCCGATGGTAATCGCCGTCAGCACCAGCTTAAGGAAAAACGCCTCGTAGGCCGCATGACCGGCAATCGCGCGTTCAATGACCTGCATGCCTGCACCGTTGTAGTCTCGGGTACCGAGCAGCAGGCTGATGAGCACCACGACCGCGCCGCCAACCGCAATGCAGGCGTACTGGTTCGGCAGAAAATGCTTGAACAGATGACCGATTTTATGGAAGATGATGCACACGAGCGCACTCAGTCCGGCGCAGACCACGCCGAACGCCACCAGCTTTACAATGAGCAGCACATCCGTATTTTCCGGCACACCGGAGAGCGTAAACGCGGTCGTGCCGCCGCCAAGCTGCAGCGCTACCTGATGCGCGATCACGCTCGCGAGGATGGACGGAAACAGCGCCGCGTAGTACATCACGCCCACGCTGATAACCTCCATTGCGAACACGCTCGCCGCAAGCGGTGTGCCGAACAGCGCCGAAAAGCACGCTGCCATGCCGCACATGGTGATCGTGCGGGAATCCTTATCATCCAGGTGCATCAGATGTCCGATATTGCCCGAAATCGCACCGCCGAGCTGCAGCGCCGCACCTTCTCGTCCGGCAGAGCCGCCGCACAGGTGGGTCAGCACCGAGGTGATGAAGATGCTCGGCGCAAGGCGCAGCCGCACCGGATGATCCTGCCGCACCGAGGTCAGGATGAAGTTGGTGCCGCGTTCAAGCGGCATATCCATTTTACTGTACCAGAGCGCGATAAACAGACCGACCAGCGGCAGAAAATACAGTGTCCAGCTCTGCTCCTGCCGGGTTTCGGTCGCCCATTCAAGCGCGTGCTCAAACGCCGCGCCGACCGCGCCGACGACCACGCCGATGATTACCGCAAACAGGCACCATCTCACAAAAATGCTGATATTATGCCGCATGCGGTACCACGAGCCGTACAGCTGCCGCAGCAGACGGCGTCCCGGCTTGTTATTCTGAGGCATAGCGCCCCTCCCCTTCATGCAATCTCATTTCCGATAAGAATTGCCCCGCAGAGATAACCTGTGGGGCAATTTGTGAGTAAACTATGCTTATTTGCTCGTAGATGCGGTTTCCTTGAGCACAACATCGTGTGCGCCGCCCTCGACGATCGAGGTTGCGGATACCAGCGTGATCTTTGCCTTCTTCTGGAACTCCGGAATGGACAGAGAGCCGCAGTTGCACATGGTGGAACGGACCTTGCTCAGGGTCAGACCGAGGTTGTCCTTCAGCGAGCCTGCGTACGGAACGTAGGAGTCAACGCCTTCCTCGAAGGACAGCTTCTTGTCGCCGCCCATGTCGTAGCGCTGCCAGTTGCGGGCGCGGGAAGAGCCCTCGCCCCAGTACTCCTTCATGTAGCTGCCGTTTATGTTGACCTTGTTCGTGGGCGACTCATCGAAACGCGAGAAGTAACGGCCGAGCATGAGGAAGTCCGCACCCATCGCGAGCGCGAGCGTGCAGTGGTAGTCATGAACGATGCCGCCGTCCGAGCAGATCGGGATGTAGATGCCGGTCTCCTCGAAATACTCGTCGCGTGCTGCCGCAACCTCGATCAGCGCAGTAGCCTGACCGCGGCCGATGCCCTTCTGCTCACGGGTGATGCAGATGGAGCCGCCGCCGATGCCGACCTTGATGAAGTCCGCGCCTGCCTCAGCGAGGAAACGGAAGCCCTCGCGGTCAACAACGTTGCCTGCGCCGACCTTTACGTCGTCGCCGTACTTCGCGCGTACCCAGGACAGGGTGCGGCTCTGCCACTCGGAGAAGCCCTCGGAGGAGTCGATGCACAGAACGTCCGCGCCCGCCTCGACCAGAGCCGGAACGCGCTCTGCGTAGTCGCGGGTGTTGATGCCTGCGCCGACCACATAGCGCTTATGCTGGTCGAGCAGCTCGAGCGAGTTTGCCTTGTGGCTGTCGTAGTCCTTGCGGAATACCATGTAGACGAGGTGCTGCTTGTCGTCTACGAGCGGCAGGGAGTTGAGCTTGTGGTCCCAGATGATGTCGTTTGCGGTCTTGAGGCTGGTGTCCGCCGGGGCGGTGATGAGCTTGTCGAACGGGGTCATGAATTCCTCGACCTTGACGTCGCGGCTCATACGGGAAACGCGGTAGTCGCGGCTCGTGACGATGCCGAGCAGCTTGCCGTTCGCGGTGCCGTCGTCGGTGACAGCCATGGTGGAGTGACCGGTGCGCTCCTTGAGCGCCAGTACCTCGGCGAGGGTGTTCTCCGGCTTTACGTTGGAGTCGGAAACGATAAAGCCTGCCTTGTAGCTCTTGACGCGCGCGACCATGGCCGCTTCGCTCTCGATCGACTGCGAGCCGAAGATGAACGAAATGCCGCCCTCCTGCGCCAGCGCGATCGCCATGCGGTCATCGGATACCGCCTGCATGATCGCAGACACCATCGGGATGTTGGCATAGAGTGCAGACTGCTCACCCTTTTTGAATTTTACGATCGGGGTGCGCAGGCTGACATTCGCCGGCATGCACTCCGCCGAGGAATAGCCCGGCACCAGCAGATATTCATTGAAGGTATGAGAGGGTTCACTGAAATAATACGCCATGTCGTTATAGCTCCTTTTCTCCGTTCCGGTTATATATGAATACTTATTTTTTATTATATCCTCTTTGCTTTGCAAAGTAAAGAAATCATGTGACAGATTTTTAACAGTTTTGTCTCGTCCGGATTATGCAAACCGCGCAAAATATGAGACAGCCCTGTCGCGAAACTGATTTCTTACATTTTCCAGATCGTTCCGGTCTGGAAGAAATAGAGGATGCTCCCCTGAACCGTTCCGCCGCAGATCTCGCGAACGGCTGCGGCATAGGCGTCGAGCTGTGCGCGGTAGCTTTCCGCGCGCTCGGGCAGCGTTCCTTCACTCACGCGGTCGGTCTTGAAGTCGAGGATGACGTAGCCGTCCTCCGTCTCGATGAGACAGTCGATGACGCCCTGCAACAGCACGTTCTCCTCCGGCTCGCTCTCCGCCGCCGGGAAATAGCGTGATGCCGGGACGAGAACGGAAAACTTGAACTCACGACGGACCTTTGCGTTCTTCATCAGTCCGCGGTACAGCTCCGAGGCGAAAAACGCCTCGATGCGCGGGATCTTCACTGCCGCCGCCTGCTTTTCCGACAGGATGCCGCGCGCGGCGAGCCGCGCAAGCTCCCGCTCGACGCCGCCCGGCTTTTCCGCCTCGCTGAAGTCGCAGAACTGCATGAACAGATGATGCGCGGTGCCGGCCTCCGCCGGGGAGAGCCTTCTCTCCGCCGGGTCGAACAGCGGCGCGCGCAGCCTGACCTCACGGCGCGGCGGCGCGGTCTCCTCGGCGGCCTCATCCGCACGGTAGCCGCGGCCGATGCCGGTCGCAGTCAGCTTGCTCGGCAGCTCGATCAGGCATTCATGCGGATACCGCAGCGCCGGCTTTACCTCAAGTTCGCCGCGCTCCGGCTCGGCAAAGCCCTCAACCTCGCACTCCGACTCGGGCAGCATATCCGGCGTATACAGCTTCACTTCAAAGGCGTCGTTGTCTGTGCCGTGCTCGGGGACCGCGAGACCATATGCCTCGCGCAGCGCACGGGTGCACGGATGGCGCAGCAGCGGCGTAATGATCCACGCGAGCGGCGAGCGGACCGTACCCATCGCATACTGCGGCAGTTCGTCGAGGCCTGCCAGCTGCGCCCACTTTGTGAGCGAGCTTCCGAGCGTGCCCGACGCGCCCGTCAGGATGAGCTTTTCCTTCGCGCGCGTCATCGCGACATACAGCACGCGCAGCTCCTCCGAGATCATCTCGCGGCGCTGTCTGACCGCGACCGCGACGCGCTCGACCGTATCATACTGCACGCCGCGCTTCACATCGCGGCACTTGCTGCCGAAGCCGAGCTCCTGATGGATGAGCACCGGCTCCTTGAGGTCGCTCTCGTTGAAGTTCTTCGCGCAGTCGGCCACGATCGTGACCGGAAATTCCAGACCCTTGGATTTGTGGATGGACAGGATGCGCACCGCGCTGCCGGTCGCCTCCGCGCCTACGGTCTGGAAATCCTCGCCGTTCTGCTGCATGCCGCGCAGCAGGTTCACGAAGCTGTACAGACCGCGAAAGCCCTGCTCCTCGAATGCGCGCGCCCGCTCGAAAAACGCGAGCAGGTTGCTCTCGCGCTGTGCGCCGCCGGGCAGCGCGCCGTACAGGCCGAGTGCGCCCGTGCGGTCGTAGATCTCCCACAGCAGGCGGTAGACCGGCTGGTCGCAGGCGAACGCGCGCAGATAGTCGAGCTTCTGCACAAAGCTCTCGGCCTTCGGCATGGCCTCGCGCGCGAGCAGCAGCGCGTCGTAAAAGCCGGCCGTGCGGTCGGTCAGGCGGATCTCCGCGAGCTCCTCCTCGGAAAAGCCGAACAGCGGCGACAGCATGACGCCGATGAGGTCTACATCCTGCCGCGGATTGTCGATCACGTTCAGCAGCGACACGATCGTGCCGACCTCGTTCGTCTCGAGCAGACCGCCGCGCTGCTCCGCCGTCGCCGTCACGCCCACGCGCTCGAGCGCCGCGATATAGGTACGCGCCTTGCCCTTCGGCGAGCGAAGCAGGATAACGATGTCCCCTGCCGTCACCGGACGCAGCTCACCGGTCTGCTTATCCGTCACGGGGAAGCCCTCATCGAGCAGCCTTCTCACGCGCTGCGCCACGAGCCGCGCCTCAAGCTCGGTCTTTTCGGGCGCATCCTCGTCGCCGCCTGCCGTGTCCGCGAGCAGCACCTCGGTCCTGTAGCGTTTGTCCCCAGCCTGTGGATAATATTCCGCGCCGAGGTGCAGCGCCTCCCGGTCGGTATAGACCAGATCGCCCACTGTCTCGCCCATGACCGCGCGGAAGATATAGTTGCACGCCTCGAGCACTGCCCCGCGCGAGCGGAAATTGCGGCCGAGGATGATGCGGCGCGGCGCACCCGCCGCTGCCTCCTCAGCATCGGTGAACGTGCGGTATTTCTCGAGGAAGATCGACGGGTCCGCAAGGCGGAAGCCGTAGATGCTCTGCTTGACATCGCCGACCATGAACAGATTGCTCTCGTTTTTCGAGAGCGCACGGAAGATCGCGTCCTGCACGGCGTTCGTGTCCTGATACTCGTCCACCGCGATCTCGGCGTACTGCGCGGACAGCGTTTTCGCCAGCGCGGACGGCGCGCCGCCGTCATACAGAAGGCGCACCGCAAAATGCTCCAGATCGTTGAAATCCGCCGCGTTCCGCGACCGCTTCGCCGCCGAGAACGCATCATCAAAAGCATTTACTGCGTCGATGAGGGCGAACAGCGCCGGGGCGGTCAGGCCGCGGTCGAACTCCGCCTCCGCCGCCGTCTCGGTCAGCCATCTGTCGTGGATCGCCTTTGCCACAGCCTTCCATTCCTCGCGCAGTTTTTTCACGCCCTCTAGGAATTCCTTGTCGTCGAACTTGCGCGTCGAGCCGAGACGGGCAAACGAGATATTGCGCGAGGCCTCCACGCTCCTGTCCCAGTCGTGCGCCATGAGCGCGTCGAGCAGGGCCTTCGCCTGCGCAAGATCGCTCTCGAGCGCCGGAAGATACGCGCCCTCGACGATGTCCACGCCCGTGACCTCACCGATGGCGGTCTCGAGGAACGCCATGCCGTGCAGAGCTGCCGCCTTCGCCTGCTCCATGAGCACGCGGCCGTGCGGCGTGTCCATGCCGCGCGCATACAGCCCGGCGCGTACATCCTCGAGAAACGCCCTCGGGTCGGGGTGCGCCTGAATCTTATCATAGGTGCCGAGAATGACCTCCCCCAGACGCCTGTCGTCGCGTCCTGCGGTCAGCAGATCGCTCAGCGCAAGGAATTTTTCATCTGCGCGCTCATAGGCAGCCTCGAGTACCTCCTCGAGCACCTCAGAACGCAGAATCTTGCTCTCGTTTTCGTCCATCAGACGGAAATCCGGCGCGATGCCGAGCGCGGCCGCCTGCTCGCGCGCGAGCGACATGCACAGCGCGTGTACGGTCGTGATCTTCGCGCGGTGCACGAGGAAAAGCTGACGGCGCAGCCGCACGGAGGACGGGTCCTGCGCGACCGCCGCGCCGATCGCGGCCGCAATTCTCTCGCGCATCTCCGCCGCCGCGGCTCTGGTGAACGTCACGAGCAGCAGCTCTGTGATGTCGATCGGGTTTTCCGGGTCGGTCACGCGCCGCAGCACGCGCTCGGTCAGCACGGCCGTCTTGCCCGAACCGGCCGCCGCCGAAACGAGCAGTGTGCCGCCGCGATCCTCGATCGCGCTTTTCTGTTCTTTCGTCCATTCAGGCATTGCCGTCACCTCCCAGAAGCTCCCATACCTCACTGTCATCCAGTGCCTTCAGCGGGCGCTCGCGGTCGCCTGCGCTCTCGTCAAAATGGCAGGCGGCGCGGTAGTCGCACCAGTCGCAGGCGCATCGGTTCCTGTCATGGCGGCAGGGCGACGCTTCCACATTGCCCCTGCGCAGCTCTGCGCCCATCTCGAGCAGCTTTTTGTGCGTATAGCGCGCGAGCCTGCCGAACTGCGCGAGATCCGCCACCGCGGACTTCGGGTCGAGCGTTTTCTCGTCCTCGCCCTTGATCTTTTTCAGCTTGATGGGGATAAATCGCCCCTTGTCCTCGATCCCCTGCTCCATCGCGTCGAGCAGCGACATATCCTCGCTGAGCAGGCCGGAGCGGCGCAGCGCGGCCTCGCGCTTGCTGTGCAGCTCCTCCTCGGTCGCGGCACGGTCGCCGTCGATGATGTCGTCGCGCACCGGCACATACAGCACGCCCGCCGGGACGATCTCGTTCAGCTCCTCGCTCAGCAGCCTGCGGTAGCGGTCGAGACCCTCCTCCTGAAGCGCGTACAGATAAATGATGAGCTGCATGTTCAGTCCGTACCAGATATCGGACAGCGAGAACGACTTTTTGCCGCTCTTGTAGTCCATGACGCGCAGATACAGCCGCCCGTCGCGGATATAGCCGTCTACACGGTCCACCTTGCCGGCAAGCGAGACCGTCACGCCGTCCTGCTCGCAGGTGACGGGCGGCAGGTCGCCGCCGCGCGAGAAATCCACCTCGTAGTCGATCGGACGGAACTCCGACACGCGCAGCTCCTCGATGACGTTGTCCAGGATCTGCTGCACGCTCTTGACCAGCCGCCCGAACAGATAGCGGAAGCGCGGCGTCTTGTTTGCCAGACCGCCAAGCTCCTCCCGGATGTACTGGTCGACCGCCTCGCGGCATGCACGCGCGACCGCGTCCTTCCCTGCGGCGGCAGCGCCGCCCTCGCGCTTTCCGAGCGCCGTCAGCGCGTGCTCGAGCACATAATGGATGAACGTGCCGGTCTCGGGCGCGGCAAACGCCGCCGGACGGCGCACCTTCGCCTTGAGGCCATACTGATAAAAGAACGCGCTCGGGCAGGAGAAGAACTTATCCACGCGCGAGGCGGTCAGATTGAGCTTTTGGCCGTACAGACCCTCGATGGTGTCCGTTTTCGTCAGCGGACCGCGCGTGCGGCGCTGTCCTGCCGCCGCGAGCACCCGCTCGTCATTCTTATAAAAGGAATAGGCCGCCGAGACCGCCGGTGTGCGGTCGCCCGAGAGATACGCGCACGCAAGCTCGACCGCCGGCCGCTCCGCCTGCAAACGGTCGCGCACGGTCTCGGTCCTATGGGTCGTGAACGGCACGTTCGGCAGCAGGCCGCGCACCGTGCCGACAAAGTAGCTCGGCCGCGTTTCGCCGCCGCTCGCGTCGCTTGCGTGCCACGAGAGCAGCAGCTCCTCGCACGGGCACGCGAGCGCACGGTACAGCGTTTCCTGCTCCATGAGCAGGCGCTCCTCACCCGAGGCCTTGAGCTCCACGCCGAGCGCGTCCAGCCTGTCGCGCTCCATGTCGCTGAGCAGCGACGCCGAGGAGGTATCCTTCGGGATCAGACCATCGTTCACGCCGAGCAGGATCACATATTTTACATTGCCGCCGCAGACGCGCTCGATGTTGCCGCAGCTGACGCGGTCGAGCGAGACCGGGATGCTGCCGACCGAATAGCCGCTGAGCACGAGGCGGAACAGCTGCGCGAAGCGGTCGAGCGTCAGCGGCATATCGCCGCGCACCCACGCGAACTGCTCCATCGCAGAGACAAGGATCTCCCACAGCTGCCGGTACTCGTCTGCGAGCTGCAAACGGCCCGCCGCATCGTGCTCGGCGGCGCGCTCCTCCATGCGGCGCGGCGCGTCCACCGCGAGCAGAAAATCATACAGCGCGCGCACGCATTCGGCCGAAGGCTGCTCACCCTTCAGCCGCTCACGCAGCGCGGCAAACGGCGCGATGGCGCGGGCACGCAGCTCGTTGAGCTCGTCCAGCTGCGCCTGTGCGGCCTCATCGACCGGAATGCCGTAGCCGTCCGGATGCTCGACCCAGTCGCGCTCCCACGCCGCACCATGTATCTTCCAGGTGATCGCGTAGTTCTCGAGCCGATCGATCTCGTCCCACGCAAGCCCGGTCAGACCGGTCTTGAGGCAGCCGAACAGCTCCCTGCATCCGAAATTCGAGCGCACGCTCTCGAGCGCGCCGATGACGAGCGCCATCGGTGGCCGCGACAGCAGATCAGGCTTGTCCGCGAGGAACATCGGGATATCGTACCGCCCCATCGCCATGGCGAGCGAGGCGCTGTACGGCCCGATGTCGCGTGCCGCGATGACGAAATCACGGTAATGTGCCCCCTCGTCGCGCACCTTTCTGCGAATGTACGCCGCCGCATGCTCGCATTCGTCGAACGGCGAGGCCGCTTCATACAACCGGACGCCCGAGGCGTCCTCATGTGCCTGACGGACAGGCAGAAGCGCCTCGTTCGCCACGGCGGCGAGACCTGCCGGTCGCGGCATTTTTCCCGCGCCGAGGTCGACGAGCTCGGGCCTGCGGCTGCATCGCTCCGCCATGCGCGTCAGCGTGCGCAGCGTCCGGCAGCCGGTCACGAATACATCAGGCAGCTCGACATCGCAGGTAACGGCGGCGGTGAGCGGCACGCCGGACGAGAGCATCACCTCGATGATGGCGAGCTCCTGCGGCGTGTAGCTGAGGAAGCCGTCCAGATAGACCTCCGCCCCGTCGAGCACATGGCTTTCCGCCAGACCGTCACGCAGATGCGTCAGCCGGTCGCGCGGATCGGGCAGCGTTTCCTCGCACAGGCTGTCATACTGGGTCAGTATCTGCGCCAGATCGCGCAGCTTGGCGCTGAGCGCCGCGTCCTCATCGAGCGCGCTCTCCTCGGACGCACGGAACAGCGTTTCCGGCTCGATCATGCAGCTTTTGCACTCGTCGATGAGCGCGAGCGTCTCGCTCAGCAGCTCGGGCTTGTCGGCAAGACCGCTCCACGCGGTCAGTCCGACCTGCACGCGGCGCGCCGCCTCCTGCAGGGTCAGAAGCTGACCTGCCGGCGTGAGCATCTGCTGTGCAAGGCCGCCGACTACCGCGAACACGCGGTCCGCAAGGCGCGAAAACGTCAGCACCTCCGCCGTGCGCGCGCCGTGGTTGTGCGTTGCCGCCGCGAGCCGCCGTTCCATCTGATGAGAATTCAGCTCGGGAACGAGTAAAATCTGCCGTCCACGGTTCGCCTCTGCCTTTTCCGCGATCTCGCGCAGGAGCATGGATGTTTTTCCGCTCGCAGCCAGACCGGTCACGATACGCATATAAGGCTCCTCCCTTCATACTCTCTTTCGTTCTTTCATGATACCATGAGGCGCCGTCCCTGCGCAAGCGGTGCGCCTCTTCCGCCGCACGTTTTTTGCGCGTACACGCGGCCTGTATGCGTGCGCGCGCACATTTTTGAAAAGGCCTTGAAAATTCCACGAAAACTTTTTTCAAAAAACCGCTTGACATTTCCTCAAAATTCGACTATACTAAACAAGCACTTTGCAAGACAGCAAATGCCTCTGTAGCTCAGTCGGTAGAGCAGGGGACTGAAAATCCCCGTGTCGGTGGTTCGATTCCGCCCGGAGGCACCAATAAAATGCGGCTGTAGCTCATCTGGTAGAGCGCCACCTTGCCAAGGTGGAGGTAGCGAG
>ERZ773162.2202-NODE-2202-length-12947-cov-3.519547_pt1 | contig 12947 bp, 13 predicted proteins | sample MGYA00511113_ERZ773162 | MGnify/ENA primary metagenome ERZ773162 (study PRJEB29015, sample SAMEA2737807) | human gut metagenome | biome: human gut; feature: human-associated habitat; material: faeces | place: China | collected 2012 ... | reverse complement strand
TGTGGTTAAAAATACCGCAAAGGTATTGACAAACGGGATCTTGCCGTTTTTGGCCATGCCTGCTGCCATGCCCATCATCGCATACTCACTGATTCCGCAGTTATAGAAACGGTCCGGATACTCCTTTCCGAACATGGCCGATTTTGTGGAGCCGGATACATCTGCATCCAGAACTACGATATTCTCATTCATCGCGCCGTATTTTTTCAGTGTCTCTCCATATACATCACGAATTGCCTTTGCCATTACTGTACACCTCCCAGTTCTTTCATTGCTGCTTCATAATCGGCATCCTTAACCGGAGCACCATGCCAGGTGTTCTTGCCCTCCATAAAGGAAATGCCCTTGCCCTTCACAGTCTTTGCCAGAATGATGCTCGGAACACCCTTAACCGATTTTGCGGTCTCGATCGCTGCGCTGAGGGCTGCCACATTATGTCCGTCACAGACAATGGTATTATAGCCAAACGCCTTAAATTTCAGTTCGATGTCGCCCATCGGCATGATCTGCTCGGTAGTTCCGTCCAGCTGTACACCATTCCAGTCCAGAATAGAGATCAGGCGGTCTGCTTTAAACTTGGAGGCGTTCATGCAGGTCTCCCATACCACGCCCTCGTTGATCTCACCATCTCCAAGGATCGCATAGGTGTAAGCGTCTACACCATCATGCATATCGGAAAGTGCCAGACCTAACGCGAACGGATAACCGGCTCCAAGAGGACCGGTAGATGCCTCAACTCCGGGAGTTTCCTTGGAACACGGATGTCCCTGCAGACGGCTGCCTACATGACGAAGAGTCAGAAGCTCCTCAACCGGAAAATAACCTCTCTGAGCCATTGCACTGTAATAACCAGGAGCGGTATGTCCTTTGGAAAGAACAAAACGGTCTCTGTCCGGATCAGTCGGATTCTTCGGGTCAATGTTCATCTCTTCAAAATAGAGATAGGTAAAAATGTCTGCTGCAGATAAAGATCCGCCTGGATGTCCGGCTTTTGCACTATGTACACCGGTAACGATTCCTTTGCGGACTTCATTTGCGATTTTCTGTAACTCTAAAGTCTGCATAATTCATTTCCTTTCTATCCTAAAATAATACGTTTATATAGTACCATATTTTCAGCTTTTTTCAAGCGAATGTTTTCTCTGTCTTTTAAGGGCAGACTGCACAAGAGGGAGACAGTTCCTAAGAACCTCCCCTCTCATACACATGGCTTATAATACGATCCGTTCCAGATCGTCCGGTACGATCAGATTGCCGTGATAATAAAGGCTTCCTTCTGCTGTATACAGCTCTCGTCTGTTTGCCAGATTCTTGTCCTCTGTATGATAGAGGATCAGATTCTTAGCTCCCAGCTTCTCCCCATTCTCACAGGCTTCCTTTACCGTCGTATGATGCTTTTCATAAGGCTTATACTTGTCCCGATCCGCATACAGGCAAAATGCCTCATGCAATAACCAGTCCGCATCCTTCGCATAGACTTCTTCATGTTCCTGATAGGGTTCATCTCCAAGGAAGGTGAACTTCTTTCCATTTTTCAGGTTCATCGTGAAGCCGAACTGCTTTGCCTTTGTAGAATGAATATCGAAAAAGGTCACATGATACCCCAGGATGTCTCTCTCTTCGTTGTCTTCTACCGGATGAATGAAGATCCGTTCTCCGATCATGTTAAAAAATTTCGCCTGAACGGTCAGTCTGGTAATCGTCAGGATAATTTCTTTCAGATCGGCATGGCAGTAAATGTTCAGATTGCCTTCATATTGACCCTTCTTCATCTTTGTTGCGATCATTCTGATCAGCCAGATCAGTCCCAGTAAGTGATCAGTATGTTCGTGGCTCATAAAGATCTCGTGGATAGATTCCATAGGGATCCCCGCTTTTTCAAGCTGGGTCATGATACCATTACCACCTCCTGTATCCACCAGAAAATATTCCTCTCCGGTTTTAATCGCAAAGCAGGTGTTGAAGCATTTGGTTACTGTTGCGTTGCCAGTTCCCAAAAGGATCAATGTTTCATCCGTCATGTGTATCTCTCTTTCTCTTTCTTATTTTACAGCTGCTACCAGGCGCATTACCTGCTCCGTGGTCTCAACCATATTCTTTCTTGCCGTTGCCGGATCCATGGCCTCGTCAAGTGTCACTACCTGGCGGAGAATCGGGAAATAAGCATCAATTCCCTGTTCGTTGCACTCCTGTGCCCCTTCGATCACTGCTCCCGCAAGAGCAATCACCTTTGCACCGTGCTTTTTCGCCATTTTTGCAATGCCCACCGGTGCTTTTCCCATAGCTGTCTGATAATCCAGACGACCCTCTCCGGTAAATACCAGATCTGCACCTTCCATTGCTTTATCCATCTCCACTGCATTCAGTACCAGTTCGATACCTGGAAGAAGCTCTCCGCTTAAGAAACTTAAGAATGCAAATCCAAGTCCTCCGGCTGCACCGGCACCTGGTGTCTTCGCATAATCAGTTCCATTATAAGCTTTTACTACCTGTGCATAAGCACCCATAGCATGGTCAAGCTCATCCCGAAGTTCTACAGTCACACCTTTCTGCGGACCATAGATATAAGTAGAACCATTCTCTCCACAGAGAGGATTGGTCACATCGCATGCAATGCGGAAATGACAGTCTTTTAATTCCGGCATCACTTTATCATCGCAGATTTTTGCAACTTTGTAAAGTGCTCCTGCTCCGATTCCTGCCGGTTTTCCTTCAGCATCCAGGAACTCATATCCCAGTGCTGTCAGCATTCCGATACCACCATCATTGGTGGCACTTCCGCCGATTCCAATAATAAATTCTCTGCAGCCTCTGGTAATGGCATCACGGATCATCTCACCGACACCATACGTGGTTGCATCTAACGGACGCTTGTCTTTGCCAACCAGGATAATACCTGCAGCTGCAGCCATCTCCATGATTGCCGTATTTGACTCCCTGATCACTCCGTAAGCAGCATTCACCGGTGTCTCCAGCGGCCCATGTACCTGCACCTGTACCATATCGCCGCCAAGACCTTCTACCAGAGCCTCCGTTGTTCCTTCTCCGCCGTCAGCCAGCGGCTTTACCAGCACTTTTGTCTCCGGCAGAACATTGCGGATTCCCTGTTCGATCGCGTGTCCCGCTTCCATGGAGCTTAAGCTTCCTTTCAGAGAGTCAATCGCAATTACTATCTTCATACTATTTGTTAACCACGTTTACAGGTGCACCATCAAGAACAGATTTGATATTCTCCGCGGTAGTGTTCATGATACGTTTTCTTGCATCCTGAGTTGCCCAGGAAATATGCGGAGTGATGATGCAGTTTTTCGCTTTCAGGAGAACATTGTCAGCTTTGATCGGCTCTGTAGATACAACGTCAACTGCTGCTGCAGATACTTTTCCACTCTCCAGTGCATCATACAGATCCTGCTCTACAACCAGCGGTCCACGGCTGTTGTTGATGATAACCACGCCGTCTTTCATCTTAGCGATGTTGTCTTTGTTGATGATTCCCTCAGTAGACGGGAACAGTGGGCAATGCAGGAAAATAAAGTCAGATTTAGCAAGCAGCTCGTCAAGCTCTACATAAGTAGCAACCTGTTTTCCAGCCTCGCTCTGGAATGCATCGTATGCGATAACATTTACATTCATTGCTTTCAGGATCTTAGCGGTGTTGACACCAATACGTCCCAGACCAATGATACCTGCAGTCTTTCCAGATACCTCGATCATCGGATAATGCCAGTAGCACCAGTCAGCGTTGCTAGCCCACTCTCCTTTATGTACGGACTCGTTGTGATGTCCGATATGGGAGCAAACCTCCATCAGAAGGGATACTGCAAACTGGCTTACGTTGTCAGTTCCATATACCGGTACGTTCTGAACCGGGATTCCTTTGGATTTTGCATACTCATAATCTACTACATTGTAACCAGTTGCCAGAACTGCGATTGTCTTGATATTCGGGCATTTGTCAATCGTCTCTTTGCTGATCGGGGTCTTGTTGATAACAACAACTTCTGCATCACCGATACGCTCAGCGATCAGAGGAGACTCCTCATAAGATGTACGATCATATACTGTTACTTCTCCAAGTGCTTCCAGCGGCTCCCAGCTGATATCTCCCGGGTTTTCAGTGTAACCATCCAATACTACGATTTTCATTTTGCTCTTCTCCTTTTATAATGATTGATTATTTTTGTTGCCTCCGCGATATCGGTAAACCGGACATCGTTTTCGGATTGCTCTTTATGTCAATGATTATAGTCGGAATTTGCAAAAAGTGTAATATTACTCTATCTATCTTTTTCTCCAGAAAGTTGTTATGCGTAACAAATTCTAGCATTATAGTCTCGCCCGGAAGATTTCTCCAAACTGACTGCCACAATGTTCTACTTCTTTCAGTACCGTCTCAATACCTGTCTCATGCTGATACCAGTTATCCCGGCTGATGCCCCTGGTAATCACCGGGCACACCAGAATCTCAGTCTCCGGGTAACAGACCTGATAATAAAGGCTCGCACGTCTTGCATGATATGCCTGACAGACCAGAATCGCCTTTTTAATGTCCAGACCCAGTTTATCAGTTAATTTGCGGGAGAAAATTGCATTTTCATAAGTATAAGTTGCCTGCTTTTCCTGAAGGATCGCGTGATCAGCCACTCCTTCCTTTAGCAGGATCTCATGAAAATAATCCCACTCAGTCTCATGATCCCCATGCCCTGTAAAATATCCTGTCAGCTTGGAATATTTTCCAGAAGGGAGCACCAATGGCGCATATCCTTCCTTCCAGAGTTGTGCCGCCCGCACTGGCAGTGCTCCTTCTGCAGATCCAGGAAGAAAGATCATGTCTGCCTGCTCCGGCTGATCCTCTATGAAAATGAAATCAGTATATGCATCTACAAAACTCATGCTTCCAGAATACCACTTTCCTTTACGATACGAACTACTTTTTCAATGGTTTCCACCGGATGAACCAATGCAATCCGCACATACCCTTCTCCCAGATTGCCAAAGGCAGTACCCGGCGTTACGATCATGCCGGTCTTCTCCATCAGATCCAGGGTAAATCTCTCTGAACTGGTATAATTCTCCGGGATCGGTGCCCATACGAACATGGTTCCCTGCCCATCCGGGATCTTCCATCCAATACTGCTCATGCCTCTGCAGAGCGCATAATTTCTCTCTTCATAGATCCGGCACTGCTCTTTTACATTGTCCTGCGGACCAGTCAGTGCTGCCACTGCGGCCTTCTGGATCGGCAGAAAGATGCCGTAATCAATCTGAGAACGGACTTTCCGGAACATCTGGATCACATCTTTGTTACCAAGCGCAAAAGAGATCCGCATACCAGTCATGTTATAAGACTTGGACAGAGAATAAAATTCAATACCCACTTCCATGGCTCCTTTATAAGACAGGAAAGATTTTCCCTCTTTTCCGCCAAAGATAATATCGGAATAAGCATTGTCATGAAGCAGGATCACATTATATTTTTTTGCAAATGCAATGGCTTTTTCATAAAAGCTGTCATCTGCCACGGAACATACCGGATTGGCCGGATAAGAAATAATCATAAATTTCGCGGCTTTGGCTGTCTCCTCCGGAATATCTGCAAAATCCGGCAGGAAATTATTTTCTGCATAGAGCGGATAAGTCTCCACCTTTGCCCCCATGAGCTGTGGTCCCATGCCGAACACCGGGTAACCTGGATTTGGCACCAGTACCACATCCCCCGGATCACACATAACAAGGGCAATATGTGCCATGCCTTCCTGAGATCCATACATGCTCATGATCTGATCTGTCTCAAGCTCCACGTCAAAACGGTTTTTATAAAAATTCTTCATAGCTTCCAGCATTTCCGGCCGGTCAGCCATGGCATATTTGTAATTATCAGGATCCTTGCAGGCCTCTTCCATTGCTTTCATAATATGCTCCGGTGTTTTAAAATCCGGCGTGCCCACAGAAAAATTATAGACTTCTCTGCCCGCCTGCAGCAGTTCTTCTTTCTTTGTATTTAGAATTGAAAAAATACCTTCCTCGATCTGAGTGGCTCTTTTTGAAAATATCATATCCATATTCATTTCCTCCTCTGTGTATCCTTGTCTGCGATATCCGGAAACTCCGAATAGTTTTATTTTATAAAAAAATGCTATAAAGTCAAGATATGATTCTTTCGGGTAGTGACAACAAAATTTGAAAATGATATCATTTGAATCATAATATAAAACACATATGAGAAGGGGGAGTCTTATGAAAATGCGACGTATTCTCTATCGGCTGGTTGGTGCCGTGGTTGCCATCTTAGGGTTCGGCTTGATCCTCAAATTCTACTACAGTACCGTCATGATCTCTGTGGGAACAGTGATCCTGATCTGCGGAGTAGCGATCTGGATGGCGGCAACGCCGGAAGATTACAACCGGGCTGACGGTGTGGTGAAAATGATCACCTTTGGCGATACCATCCGAAAAATTGAAGATTTCTATGAAGCCTTCAAAAATGTACCCACTCCTCTGGGCAGCGGCTATCTGGGACGTTTTTATACCATGAAACAGCCAGGGCTGATCTTCGGACCGGATGAGTATGGAAATTATCTCTATTTCCGTCGATCACGAACTCCGGCATCAACGGTTACCTTGGCTACTCCGATATACCAGGGTTTATCAAAAGCCGGATCACGGAACCATTGATCCCGCCAAAAGAAGACTTTGCAGATAATACGGCTGATTACGTCTGTTATCATTCGGATGTGATCCTGCTTCAGAAATATTTGTTTGAAAGTATCTCTTCCTATGCAAGGACCGGCGAAGTCCTTCCGATCCCGGAATCCGAGCCGTCAGAAGTATACACCTTTACGGAAGACTTCAAACTGGCAGGCCAGCATTTCGACCTGTGTGACAAGGACGGCAATCTGGTCTACTCCATCGATGGAACGGCTCCGCTCTTGAAATTCCGTATCTTTGATCCGTCTCACCGGGAAGTATTCCGTGTGGAGAAAGAGATTCTTCATGTGCTGCCGACCTATCGCTTCTATGCAAATGATGTGCTCTACGGAAAACTGGAGAAAAAATTTGAGCTGGTCCGGGATCATTTCACCATGGATATCACAGAAGGAAGACTGGAGCTCACCGAGTATGCCGCATCCATCGGACACAATTTTACCGTCACACTCAATGGTCGCATGCTGGGTGCCATCATGGATGATCTGGAGCTGACCATTCACAACCTGATCTTTGATAATGCTGTGATGATCGTCTACGACACCGATTACCTTCCGCTGATGACTGCTATGGCGATCATGGTGGCAAGAGAGATTGCAAGAGATGAGGAGGATTAAACGAATGAAATCAGTTACCAGAAAAACGGCACTTTTCCTGACACTGGCGCTCTCGCTTGCAACCGTCGGATGTGGAGAAGATACTCCAAAAGCTGCTGAATCGGATCAGCGGGAGCTGCTTAATAATGCCTCCACCCTCACTGTTACCGGTGATCTGGATGACATTGTCCTCGATTCCGATCTGACTGCTGACGGTACAGTTGCCGGACGGATCGTGGAGCGAGGAATCTTCAACACCAAGTGGACCATCACTTCCGGCGGTGAGCCATGGTTCTATATCGCTTATCCAAAAGAAAAATGGATCTATAACATGGAAGGTGTCAATTCCGGTAATACATATGGATATTACGATATGGATGACAACTGCCTGGGGTATGCACAGGAGCGGATCCTGGAAAGCGATACACTGGAGCGGGCTTATTATATTGTCTTTCTGGATGCAGAGGGAAATGTTGCCAGAGACTATCTGGCAACTGAAAAGGGCAATTATCTGATGGACTTTGATGGAAATAAAGTCGGTGAGGGAAAGGCAGAACTGGAAAGCTTTTTCTCTGACGATTATGTCGTGACCGTATCCGCTGATGAAGGAACTGAGGTGGATCTCAAAGACAAGCTGGCTCTGTGTATACGGCTCAGCAATGATTTTATGTCCGACTACAGTGATTAGCTCTTGCAAAACCATCCGGCTTCTGATAAATTGTAAATGATATGTTTTGTACAGGGATTTTCCCTGAACTGTTTATTATGAAAGAAATGAGGGTTTACAAATGTCCAATAACTGTGATGAAACCAAATGCAATGGCGATTGCTCTTCCTGCGGCGGAGACGGCGTTACCGTAACTCTGACCCTGGATGATGACAGCACCGTAGAATGTGCCATCGTAGGCATCTTCGACGGCGGCGATAAAGAATACATCGCTCTGCTTCCGCTGGATGAGAATGGTCAGAACGAGGACGGCGAAGTATATCTGTATCGTTATTCCAAAGATACAAATGGTCAGCCGAAGCTTGAGAACATTGAATCTGATGAAGAGTATGAGATTGCTTCTGATGCCTTTGACGAGCTTCTGGATTCCATGGAGTACGACGAACTGGTATCTGAGGATGAACTGAACTAGTCATTCCCTGATCTGCTTTGCAGGTCAGAAAAAGCCGGAAGACATTGCAAGATACAGGTCTTCCGGCTTTTATTTTTCTTCTCTGTCGGTCTTGATCTACCACAGGATATCAGAAGCAAATATATTCTCCATCGATCAGCGCGTAGAAAAGCTGTTCCACTTCTTCCATGCCTGCCCGGCCACTGACTGCTTCTGTCACGGCTTTCTTGATTTCTTCCACCCGACTCACGGGAATCAATACCACAAAGCTTACCTTTTCCGTATACTGTGCATCCATAATAGGAATCTCCCGCTGTCTGAACAGATACTGAAGCTTTCCAATATCATTGTAGTCGGTGTTTACCAGAAGCTTCGTTCCCCAATATTTTGTTATGATCGTACTGTTGGCCAGTCCTTCTTTGGTCGCCGCTGAATAAGCACGCACCAGTCCGCCGGTTCCAAGCAGTGTTCCTCCAAAATAACGGGTCACCACCACCGCCACATTCGTAAGCCCTGCTCCGGTCAACACATCCATCATAGGTTTTCCCGCTGTCTGGGATGGTTCTCCATCATCACTGCACCGCATCAGTTCCTGTCGCTCTCCCAGCACATAAGCAGAACAATTATGTCTGGCATCCCAGTATTTTTTCTTCATTTCCTCGATAAATGCAAGAGCCTCTTCCTCCGTCTCCACCGGGCGGACAGTGGCGATAAATCTGGATTTTTTCTCTATGATCTCTCCTTCGCCGCCTTCGTAGACGGTCTTATACTGTTCTGTCATTTCTTACTTCCTCCTGCATCTCTTCCAGAAACCGGGATGGTTTCTTCTCATGGCTTCCTACCTTCTTGGTCCAGCAGATGGTCAGTTCCTTCTTGGCACGGGTCATAGCCACATAAAACATGCGCCGTTCTTCTTCCAGATCCGGTTCCAGCACCGCTTTCTTGTAAGGCGTTATTCCTTCCGCTGCATCCAGGATAAATACCTTTTCATATTCCAGTCCTTTGCTGCTGTGCATAGTAGTCAGATGGACACCATCCTTTACTTCCTGCTGCCGCTTTTTCAACTGCTCCATCTCTTCTGTATATTTTTCAATATAGATAAACCATTCTTCATAGGTATGATACTCTCTGGCACTTTCCTGCAGGTCTGAGAGCACCTCCAGAAGATCCTCCACATTCATGCGCCGAAACCCGGCGTACTCTTTCAGATACTCTTCGTATCCGATCACATGGCGGATATAATTGATGGCTGCAAAAGGACCCATGCGGCTCATCATCTTCAGATCATACTGCAGCCTCTCGATTCGGTCACACACATAGCGCTTATCCTTATAAAAGTTAAGCATATATTCCCATGAGATCCGCTCATCATTCAGACACTCCCGGCTCAGATACCGTTTGGGACGGTTCAGCACTGGAAGCAGATCCTTACGAAGTCCGCTTCCCATGGCAAGTCTCATATAACAGAATAGATCTCTGGCGATCCAGTGCTGAAACAGATTTGGAACCTGATCCCTCACCCGAAATGGCAGGTTATATTCCATCAGCTTCTGGATCACGACCCTTGGCTGAGTGTTAGTGCGATAAATGACCGCTACCTGGCGAAGCGAACCTCCCCTTGCCTGCCAGTTCTGAATCTCCCTCAAAATGTAAGTGCACTCCTGCTGCTGATCTGGAAATTCCAGGCTCCGCACCAAAGCCCCATCTCCACCTCGAGCTATGATGTTCTTCGGAAACCGTGTTTTATTCCTGGCGATTACCCGACCGGCTGCCTCTACAATCTGTGTGGTAGAGCGAAAATTATCATTCAGCAGTACCTGTCCTGATTGTGGATAATCCTTCCGAAAATTCAGCATGATCTCCGGTCTGGCACCCCGAAATCGGTAGATGGACTGATCATCATCTCCCACAATGAACAGATTGTTCTCCGGCTCTGCCAGCAGACGCAAAATATCATACTGCAGGCGGTTGATATCCTGAAATTCATCCACCAGTATGTACTGATATTTTTTCTGCCAGGCAGACAGAATATCTTTCCGCTGGGACAACAGTTCCCATGTATAGACCAGCATATCGTCAAAATCAATGAGTCTTGCACGCTTCTTTCGTTCTTCGTAACCCTCGTAGATCTTTCGGAACACCTCTTCCGAACAGTTTTTTGAAAAATAATGTTCCAGTTCTACCCGTTCATTTTTGATCAGACTGATCTCTCCGGCAATCCCCGTGAGAAATTCATTTTCATCATCGATCTCCAGTTTCATCCGGTCTACACTCTCCTTCAGATACTGGCGTCTGGTCTCCTCAGTAATGATATTTGCCACCGTAAACCCATAAGACAATTTCAAAATATTGAAAAAAACAGCATGAAAAGTACCAAACGATACGTTTCCATATCCTCCGGGCGGTTGTGCCTGCTGTTCCATCAGGCGTGTAAAACGCTCCTTCATCTCCGTAGCAGCTGCCTTCGTAAAGGTGATGACCAGAATTGAAGAAGGGGAAATACTGCAGTCCTGTACCAGATACTGCACTCTTTTTGTCACAACGGTGGTTTTGCCCGATCCCGGGCCGGCAAGAACGAGCAGCGGTCCGTCTACATGACGGATCGCTTCGCTCTGCGATTTTGTAAAAGAACTCATAAAGACTCGCTTAATTTATCAATTGCTTTTTCAATACGTGCAATACTTTCTTCTTTGCCGATTACTTCCATGATCTCAGTTGCTCCGCACGGAGTCATCTGTTTACCGGAAGTCGCAGTACGAATCGGCCACATAACATAACCGTTCTTATAGCCTTTCTCCGCTACATATGCACTCAGCATTGCATACAATGCGTCATTGCTATAATCTTCCTGTGCTTTCAGAAGCGGAAGCACCTCTTTTAAAACTGCCAGAGAAGTCTCTGCAGTCGTCTTCATTTTCTTGTGAGTGTACATGGACACATCGTACTCCGGTACTTCCTCAAAGAAATCGATCAACTCTTTGATATCCGGGAAGATCTCAATACGGGTCTTCACCATGGCAGCGATCTTCTTCAGATCATAATCTTTGGTGATCACTTCTTTGATGATTGGAAGTGCTCTCTCATAGAATGCATCAAAGTCCATCTTCTTAATGTACTCGCCATTCATCCACTTCAGTTTTCCGTAATCGAAAACCGCAGGAGATTTACTCATATGACGGTAATCAAATTTCTCCACAAGCTCCTCCAGGGACATGATCTCCTGATTGTCCTCCGGTGACCATCCAAGCAGTGCTACAAAGTTCACAACTGCCTCAGTCAGGAAGCCCTGTTCGATCAGATCTTCATAGGAAGAATGTCCGCAACGCTTGCTCAGCTTCTTATGGGTCTCATCTGTGATCAGCGGACAGTGTACATAGATCGGAACCTCCCAGCCAAATGCTTCATACAGACGATTGTATTTCGGTGAAGAAGACAGGTATTCGTTTCCACGAACCACATGAGTGATGCCCATCAGATGGTCATCTACTACATTTGCAAAATTGTAGGTCGGATATCCATCAGATTTGATCAGGATCATATCATCCAGTTCAGAGTTATCGACGGTAATATCTCCGTAGATCTCATCGTGGAAGGTAGTAGTTCCTGTCTGCGGGTTGTTCTGACGGATAACATACGGAACACCTGCTTTTAATTTTTCTTCTACTTCTTCCTTGCTCAAATGCAGGCAGTGCTTGTCGTAGATCATGATCTCTTTTCCAGCCACTTCCTGCTTCAGGCTCTCCAGACGTTCTTTATCACAGAAGCAGTAATATGCTTCACCTTTTTCAATCAGCTTCTTAGCATATTCCATGTAGATACCGGATTTTACACGGTCACTCTGTACATACGGACCAACGCCGCCATCTTTGTCCGGTCCCTCATCATGCTTAAGACCAGTTGCTTTCAGTGTGCGGTAAATGATGTCCACAGCACCCTCTACCAGACGCTCCTGGTCAGTATCCTCAATACGAAGAAGGAAATCTCCTCCCTCATGCTTTGCGATCAAATATGCGTATAACGCCGTTCTTAAGTTTCCTACATGCATACGTCCTGTAGGACTCGGCGCAAATCTTGTACGTACCTTTCCCATTGCTTATCTCCTCTTACTATTTCATTCTTCTGCTGATGTCAGACATCAGTAATCTAAAGATAAATTATATACGATTGAGTTTGGTTTTACAAGGGGTTTGTGTTTACTTCCAATACTGCTTCATATATTTTCCTGCTTCCTCCTGGCTCAGATGATATCTCATTTCCACCTGGAACTGCGTATTATCATAAGTCCCACCTAACTCCTTGCAAACTTCAATCATATTCCGAATCCCCCATACTTTCTCCTGTGCAACACGTTCCATTCCCTGGGCCAGTCCGCGCTCCATTCCTTCTGCAATCATCTGATCTACGGCTCCACACATATTGATTCCTCCATCTTCATTTTGTACATTTTCTTTCAGTTCCAGCATTCGTTTGTCCAAGAAGTTCCACATTACGTCATAGGTATCTTCTTCGATATTTTCAATCTCCGGTA